>Ga0157357_1001228_pt1 | contig 10743 bp, 11 predicted proteins | sample AttcapACBM1_FD_111485 | JGI IMG/M metagenome (GOLD analysis project Ga0157357, IMG submission 111485) | Fungus gardens microbial communities from leaf cutter ant in Botucatu, State of Sao Paulo, Brazil - Atta capiguara ACBM1 | ecosystem: Host-associated > Fungi > Mycelium > Unclassified ... | reverse complement strand
TCTTAGAGGTAAGTATATAGTTAGTATTTCTTAGATAGTAAACTTAGGATTTTCTGGAGATTTGAAGTACCCTACTTTTCCACCCAGTTGCCCTAACAGTTATTAAATATATAGTTGTAAATACAGTCCTGTGTTATTACACTTTACCAATTGATTATTATCTTCTCTCTTACTCAAGTCTTTGTCTAAGTTGTAATCTAAGCCAAGTTTAGTATTGTAACACAGTGTATCTAAGTTAAACTTCTTAGAAATTTAGCAAAAAAGAAGAATGTAATTATATAACAATGACAAATGTATTTTTAAGCCTTAGAGTTCAAAATTTTCTTTATTTTTTTTCCTGGATAATAAAGAAGTATGTGATCTTAATTATATAGTATAAAATACAGCAAGAACTTCTTGTTGAGTTTCTCTTGTTGTCTTTGTGAGAGTTAATTTCCCTACTTAATCTAATGAGCCATCTTGACTTATCCATTGCCACAACATTAACAATGTAAATGGCAATCTTATTATCTTATTTGAAAGAAGGAGTATAGATGATATATTAAACAAATATATTGAACACTCTAACTCTTTATGTATACAAGTCACCACAAATTATACATTTATAGGAGAATATCATTATTCTTTTTCTTAAGGAGAAAACACATGTCTAGAAATATCTAGAAATGAATATTAAGTAATATTATTAATTTTCTGCAAGATGATCCAGATGCTTTTTGCTTCCAAGATAATATTTCTTAGTGTTAGGTGTGGTTCACACCAGAAGGTGAAAGTTCATGGGGTTTGGCTCAGAAATGTATAGAGTATGGAAACTCTGTGCAATAAGCTCAGTGATGCACACTTGTTAAAATGACTTTGGCTTCAGCTTATATGCTATGCTATCTGTCTGCTACTTGGTTGCAACTTCAGATAAGTAGATAAAGTCTGAGATTGAAGTGAGTACTGATTTGGTGTGTTACTGTTGAATACCAGAGATCAAGTTCAATAAGAGTTATCTTCATCAATTATCAGACTAGTGAATTGCAGTGTAACTACTAGTCTTATATACAAGTCAGAGATATAAGAGGTACTTGGGGTTTTAGTATATTGCCCTGAGCAGAGGTTTCAGTAGTGGAACACTGACAGAGGTCAGATAGGAGAACTCTGCCATGGAAGACCAAGTTCAATAGGAGTATCTCTGTCATGGAAGACTGGATATCCAGATTGTTGCATCAACACTGCAGAGATGTGTTGCAAAAAGGATGGCTGTCATGGAAGACAGGCTTGTCTTAGAGGTGTTGTAATGACCACACCACCATGGAAATGTATTTTCAGAATGGGTAGACTTGACATATGACACTTAGATAGTTCATACTTTTGTATCTTTCTCTCTTTTTCTTTCTTTTCTCTTTTTTTTTCAGTTTCTTTCCCCTCATTATTTCATACTACTATGGCCTATTTATGCACTTTGTGTAATCAATTGTTGATTTCAAAAAATCAGAGTTGTAGGAGATAGCTGTTGGAGAAAGCATTAGTTTTCATTAATATTTGTACTAGGAGGAGCCTATAATTCATTATTGGTTTCCATTCTGACTGCATGGTCTATAAATGACTGAGGGCTGCCAGACTCACTGGAGTAACCCCATGTAGAGTTACCAGTATTCATGATGGAACTCTCTCAAGTGTTGTAAATCTGTATGTCTTCAGTGTTAGGAATGTTTTCTGACCAAGAATGGTTTTATTCGCAATTTTTCTGCTAGGCGCTACCATACAAGATGGTGGTACTAAGGAAAGAAGCGATGTTCTAGACTGATCTAGCTTCTTAAATAAATTTGGAATTTCACGTAAATGCAACATGTTTGCGACACGATGCTACATCATGTGACTTTCTTATCTGCGGCATTTGCCGCTTGAGTCAGATACATATGTCCTTTCTTCGTAAGATTATCCTCTGCTCGCACCCTAGACTATCAACTCCCATGTCCCATCAGCCATACACTGGCCATTGGACCTCCCAGAACGTTCGAGCTGCCTTTTTCCAATATTTCCGTTCCAAGCAGCACTCTTTCGTTCCTTCCTCATCCACCATCCCTTATGAAGATCCTACTCTCCTCTTTACCAATGCCGGTATGAACCAGGTTGATCACCCAACGTTATCTTGTCTCTTGTTTCTCTGATTTTGCTTCCAGTACAAATCAATATTTCTGGGAACAGTTAACCCCCGTTCTGAACACGCCAAACTCAAGCGCGCGTTCAACTCTCAAAAATGCATCAGAGCTGGTGGAAAACACAACGGTACGTTGTTGCGATGAAAATTCACTGTGTTATCTTTGATCCCAGTAACATATCCAGATCTTGATGATGTTGGCAAGGACTCGTATCATCACACATTCTTCGAGATGCTCGGAAACTGGTCGTTCGGTGATTATTTCAAGGTCGCTTCAATCCAACTCCTACGTTATGCTCTTCTTATTATCGCGTTTCACGTAGAAGGAGGCCATCGGTTACTCATGGGAGCTCCTTACCAAAGTGTATCGATTACCCGAGGACCGCCTCTATGTTACCTTTTTTGAGGGAGACCCAAAGAATAACCTTGAGCCAGATTTAGAGGCCAAGGACATCTGGTTAGCGCAGGGCGTTCCAGAGGATCACATCATACCTGGAAATGCCAAGGATAACTTTTGGGGTATGTAGGTTCGTTATGCTTTCGTGAGCAAGCAAGCATTCATTCTAGATCAGAAATGGGTGCAACTGGTCCATGCGGTCCTTGTAGGCAAGTAAAGTTGCCATTACTCCCCTCAATGCCATTCAACACTCAGGCTCATTCAGTGAGATACACTACGATCGCATAGGAGGGAGGAACGCAGCTCATCTGGTCAATCAAGATGACCCCGATGTGCTCGAAATATGGAACAATGTTTTCATTCAATTCAATCGGGAAGACAATGGATCATTGAAACCACTTCCTATGAGACACGTCGACACTGGGATGGGTTTCGAGCGGCTGGTCTCCGTCATTCAAGACAAACGATCAAATTATGACACTGATATATTCTGCCCAATCTTCGAGAAAATCCAGGAACTGAGCGGTGTCCGTCCTTATCAAGGCAAATTTGGAAATGAAGACGAGGATGGGATTGATACTGCCTATCGGGTGATCGCCGATCACGTTCGAACTCTGACATTCGCACTCAGTGATGGGGGCGTTCCCAATAACTTCGGGAGAGGTTATGTGTTGCGCAGAATTCTGCGCCGAGGTGCCCGGTATGCACGCAAGAAATTGGGGGTTGAGATAGGGGGACTTTTCTCTTCTTTGCTACCTGTCGTCGTCGAGAATATGGTGAGTACCAGCGCTACACTCACCATATCATGAATTTTATGAGTCAACAGGGCACGGTTTTTCCAGAAATCACTCTCAAGGTTGCAGAGGTTAAAGATATCCTTAATGATGAGGAGATGTTGTTTGCAAGAACTCTTGATCGTGGGGAAAAATTATTTGACCAACTTGCTTCCCGCGCGAAGGAGCAAGGTCTCCCTGAGCTTAACGGCAAGGATGTATGGCGTCTATATGACACTTACGGTTTTCCTGTTGATCTTACCCTCTTGATGGCTGAAGAGCTGGGCTTGGGAATTAATCAGAAAGAATTCGCAGCAGCTCAGGCATGGTCCAAGGAAGCGAGCAAATGCTCGGGCAAAAATGGTCCAACTGATAACGTGAAACTCGACATATATCTTATTGCCACCCTCGAGAAAAGACCTGACATTCCCAAAACTGATGATAGTGCCAAATTTAGTCTGTCACTCTTCGACCATTTTCTAAAATTTTGATCACTCACTTGTACTCCAGATATCGGGACTATCACCACACACATTAAAGCTATCCTTTACGATAAGGGTTTTTTGTCCTCAACTGCAGAAATCCCTGGCGGTGCAAGCTTTGGTTTGCTACTCGATAAGACTAGCTTCTACGCCGAGGCCGGTGGACAGGAGTATGATACCGGAAACATTATCATTAACGGCGTTGCAGATTTCGAAGTCACCAATGTCCAAGTCTACAATGGTTATGTCCTCCATGCTGGTCATCTGAGATATGGTGCTCTTGAAGTCGGGAATGAGGTGATCTCATCCTACGACGAGGTTAGCTGTTTTTCCTCCTGGAACTCATAGGTCTTGAAACTTCACTGTGACTCAGTTCCGAAGGTTGCGCCTACGAAGCAATCATACTGCGACTCATATCCTCAACTTTAATCTGCGCGAAGTGCTCGGTGATCACATTGATCAAAAGGGTTCGCTCGTCTCCCCGACCAAATTACGTTTCGACTTCTCTCACAAATGTCAGTTATCCCTTCAAGAGCTGGCGAAGATTGAGGGAATGAACACTGAGTGGGTTCAACGAGACGTCAAAGTTTACAGCCAAGAACTTGATCTTCAAACCGCCTATAAGATTCCTGGTTTGAGGGCAGTTTTTGGAGAATCATACCCAGACCCAGTTCGCGTCGTGACCCTTGACCATGATGTCAATGATATTGTGAAAGATATAGAGAATCCCAAATGGCGGAAAACAAGTATAGAATTCTGTGGTGGCACGTAAGCCTGCGCTCGAAATGCGTATCAGTATATCGGCTTACCCTTTAATTTTGAACAGACATGTAGCTACAACTGGTGATATCAAGGATTTTGTTATCACGGAAGAGTCTGGGATTGCCAAAGGAGTAAGACGAATCACTGCGGTGACGGGTGAGAAAGCGCAAGATATCACAAGAAGAGCGAATAGTCTCCGATATAAACTGGATAGTCTCGAGCGGCTCGATGGCAAGGAGAAGGATGTTGGTCTTAAGTCTTTTGGCGTGGTGTGTTTCAAGACATTTTTCCTCGTGCACCCCTGATGCTTTGGTAGGAATTGGGACAAAGTGACATTTCTGTTCTTTGCAAAGCCGAACTTAGCGACAGGCTAAGTGTAATTCGGAAAATTTTTGATAAGCAAAAGAAGGAAAAGGAAAGTGAGGCTAACAAGGAGGTATGGAAACCGAGTCACAAGGTAATAGCGTCGCTAAGTCCTCACAGGCCATAGAACAAGTGATGAAGTACTTCGAAAATAATCAGGAGGCTGAATCATTTGTTGGGATCCTCGAAGTAAATGGCAATGTTAAGGTACTTAGCCTTTCCTTAAAATGCGCAGCAGTTATCATTCTCTTCTAGATTCTTCAGAGCGTGGTTTTACAGGCTCGCAAACTAGGAAAGACTGTTTATCTGTTCAGCGTAGACTCAGATGACAACAAAATCGCCCATGTCAACTTCGTTTCGGACCCCTTGAAAGAGAAAGGTCTTGATGCTCGTACCTGGGCCCTAAAAATTAGCGAAATAATTGGTGGCAAGGTGTGTGCCCCTTTCTGTCCTTCATTATATATGTTGAACGTCATTTCCAGGCAGGAGGAAAAGAGGATAGTGCGCAAGGATCAGGCGTGAACATCAATCGGTTACCAGAAGCTCTCAAAGTTGCTCAGGGTTGTGTAACTCAGGTGTAGCTCAGGTGTAGCTCAGATGTAGCTTTTGGGCGCATTTTTCATATAATAGATTTCTGATATACCTTGATATATAAATAACAGCAAATAGCCGCGGCAAAGGCCGAGCAGCCCCATGTATCTCCACCTGTGTATTCTTCGAGGCCATTGTTATCGACGATCTAGAGGAGGGTGAGTGTTCCCAATCTTTTACTGCTATACCCGTCTTGGTCGCAGCCACCTATCACTGTATTCTATTGGGGAATGTGACAAGTAATTGGGTGGATTACAATCTCTGACACCGGATAACTTTGGTTGGACCTCAGAGCTGACCCTCATGTAGGTGTAGGTTCCAATTCAACTTAAGATGTCCCTTGTTGTTCCAGATGCCCAGAACCCATTTCAGGTGTGCAACTCGTGATTGACGGGCAACGGAGTGATAACTAAGTATAATTTATAGCACATTTTGCGTCTCTTAAACACTAATGTCGATGGAAAGCGCAAGGTTATGTATGCATTAACGGAGATTAAGGGTGTTGGTCGTCGCTACTCAAACATTGTTTGCAAGAAGGCTGATGTTGATCTCAATAAACGGTGAGTCTCTTGATGTCCTTCAAGGTCGTCTTAACCATGATTTTAGTGCTGGTGACCTTAACCCAGACGAACTTGAACGCCTCGTAACGATTATTCAAAACCCAGAACAATTCAAAATCCCTTACTGGTTCCTCAATAGGCAGAAAGATATCGTGGATGGCAAGAATTCTCAGATTCTTTCCAATGGTGTTGACTCAAAGCTACGAGAGGATATTGAACGTCTGAGAAAGATGCGCTGTAACCGTGGTGTTAGGCACTCCCAAGGCCTCCGGGTGCGAGGTCAACATACCAAAACTACGGGTTAGTTAATAATACGTCCGGTAATTATACCATTTTCTGACAACCAGTGTCATGACAGGGCGTCGTGGTAAGACCGTCGGTGTCTCGAAAAAACGTGGCTAGACAGGGAGGAAAGATGTTTTATTATGCGTGGAATATGGCTGTTTTCCTATGTCTAAAATTTCATATGGCCATTGTTCAATCCAAGAACTTTAAGTGAGTGAGTTGCATGAAAGATCACGTGCAGAAAAAGCAGTTCCGTCTTGCGTGTTTATGTTTACTTTATCTTTGTGTTTTCTCTAATGGTTACTCCTGGGAAACTTCGGACATCTGGTATTCCAGCACCAGGGAAGAGTGGAATACCGACCCCAGGTCGCTCTCGTTCTGTTTCGAATCTTCAGTCAGCGCAGTCGATTGATGCAGAGTCTATGTCCCGCGCATTGTCTGATGCAATAAAAGCAAATGATCCTGCTCAACACCGCATACTTCAGACAGAATCTCGGTCTTTGTCACCTCGCTCTCTTAAGTTAGGCCGTCGTTCGGTTGCTGAACGTCATAGCGCTAATCAGCTGCTCGAACGCGCGAAAGCTCCAGTTGTCTCTCAATCCACCAGTCGGTCCCTGAGCCGTCAATCAGACGTGCAACCTGGGAGTGGATATCGACAGCTTAATGTTGGAGATAGCGTTAGAATTGACTCTCTTGCTCTGGAAGGTATGTTGCGATATATAGGAGAAATTGAAGGTAAAAATGGCATATGGGCTGGTGTGGAATTGATCGGTCAATTTGTGGGAAGAGGAAAGAATAGTGGCAGTGTCGACGGGTGAGTTGCCTCCGAGTGATAGAACATCTTGGTGGGCATTATCTTTATCAATACTCCAGGATTCGATATTTCTCGTGCTCAGAGAATTGTGGAGTTTTCGTAGCGACTAGCAAATTATCTCCTGGTCGATTTTATCAAAAGAACTTGCCTCGAGCACCTTCTGTTGCTTCCTCAAAGAGCGGCTACACATCGTTTTCAGGACGTATTACTCCATCACTGGCTTCCCGTATGCCCTCATCCTCTCTCTCCGGTGGACGCGTAACTCCCCTCAATGGCCGTATCACACCATCCAAGTCAGACGGGAGAGCTACTCCTGGAGTCGCACCTGTGAAGTCTACCGACCCCCCGAAAATCGCTTCTGGGCGGATGGATGATACGAAAAACCTTCCAGATAAGATAACTCCAGGGTCAAGAGCTGCTAAATATGCAAATATGACAGCCAAGCAGTTAAGTTTAAGGAAAGAAAATACGAGCAAGCCAGTCAACCAATCTACTTACATTTTCTCCCCGTCTTCGCCGATCTCACGAACCCTCTCTTCCCCCTCCCGTCCTCCGAGCTCACCATTCTCGACTCCTAAGTCAAGTCTAAATGGCCGTATCCCCAACATAGGACCCTCTACCTATTCAATGCACAGTCGATCTGTCCATAATACTCCTCGTGGCCGAATTCCCAGCTCAGTTGCTATGCCTCCTCCTGCTTCACCTGCACGCTCGATGTCACGCTCAATCTCCCTGAATCAATTAGGCTTGGATAGTCCCACTCTATCTAGTCTAGAACTCCAGAGCAAGGCACCACAGGACCGTGTGAGCCTACTCATGGATGACACCCATGAGAGAGATGACAACACTTCCGATGGATCTGATTCTGCAGGTTCCTTACAACAACAAGAAGTGAATAGCTCTGAAGATCACATCCCAGAGCTTCATGCACCCCTTGATGTGCTACAGGCTGAAAATACACGTCTTATCTCTAACAAAGAGAGTGTCATTGCCCAGAATCTTTCCCAACAACTAGAAGAAGGGCGCAGAAAGGCTGCTGAAGAAAGAGCCTTCCTTGTAAAGGAAAAGGAAGGCCTGGTAAAGGCTCTTGAAGTAAATTTGATTGATCTCGCAGACCTTCGTGATAGCCGCGAGGCTGGTTCTCGACGAATTGAGGAGCTGGAGAGCCGTCTGGTCCAACAGTCAATGGAATCACAAAGCACTAGCGAAGCCCTTAAATGCGAGTTAGCCGAAGTGAATGCCACGCGCCAGAAACTCGAACAGGAAAATTGGGAACTTCAAGCCGCAAAAGCAGACCTCAAAGTCCAAATTGATGAACTAGGATTTCAGATCGGCGAACTGAGGCTCGCAGGGCAGGTACGGTTCCCCCTCAACTTGGGTGCAATGAACAATCTTTCTCACCATGCGTAGGAAACCATAGCTCTCTATGAAGAGAGGCTAAGTGTTGCTGATGGTCAGCGATATGACCTTGAGTCGCGGGTAGCATGGCTTGAACGAGCTGCTACGGATAAAGAAACAGAACCAGACTCACAACAAGAGAATCACAGAACCGCCGCAGAAATCGACAATGAGGCCCTCCGAGACCAAGTCCTTTATTTACAAAAGAAGATAACAACGATAGAGGACTTGATGGAGGAGTCTCGAGTCAACGGCGAGAAAGAAGAAGCCATCTTACGAGAACGGATGAAGAGATTGAAAGAAAAAGAGGATAGTATGAGGTTAGAACTTAGTGAAGGTCGGATAGAGGCAGAGAGGATGGCGAAGGCAGAGGCCACCGCTAGAAATCGAGTAGAGGAGATCGAAGAGGCCCTGCGCGAGAGTCAGGTTGCTTTAGAGAATGCACGGGCAGAAATCGAGGCTTTGAGAGTGGAACTCGGAGTAAGTGCATCTTTTCGTAAGTTATCAATTGCGCCAACCTGTTCAGAACACTGTGGAGCTGCAACGTGACCAATCAGCTTCGGATAGTCAACAGCTTCACTCGGAGCATTCTAGAGTAGGTCAGTACATCAACTCTTTGAACCACGTCTAAGGGTATACTGTAGCTCCTGAGCCAAAACAATGAACTTGTCGCTCGAATCGCCGAACTGGAAAACACCCGCGGGCTGGAGAGGGAGAAAGTCAATGGTGACATTCTCAGGGCCTCAGTAGATTCGCCGTCGAAATCGGAATTGACCAATCCTCGCCAGGAAATCACTGGTCTGAAGTATGCGGTAAAATCATTCGTCTTGTTCTACACGATTCAAGGTTATCTAGGCACATTGTTCAGGAGCTCCAGAAGGAGCATACTGCGACTTCCCAGAAGATCAAACTGCTAGAATCCGAAAATGAGATCCTCAAGTCAGAGACGAAACTACTCCAATCAGAAGCTGAACATCTCCACCAGGTCTGTGACTGTTCATTCTGAAAGAGGCGATGACGCCGAAAGCACTTCTTAGGAGATCCGAATATTGGAAAACAACCTTGAAGAGAGCTCAGAGGCAGAATTCTTAGCCTCTCCCAAAGACAACGGAGCCCTACAACAATCTCACACAGATCGACGAGTTCGAAATGAGGTCAGCAATTTGTCTATCTCCGAACAACTTTGGGGGACAGTATTCAATCAATCATTAGGTGGAGATTGAGAATCTACAGAAGCGATTGGCTGAGACAGAGACCAAGCACGCAAGAACAATTCACGATGTATGCCAATCTTCACGGAAAGTCTGCGGTTTTTTCTGACATTGACGTAGCTAAACAAAGAAATCAGTGAGCTAGAGACTCTGGTTGAGTCAAAGGTACGATCATCGCTTGTACATTCAACAGTCAACTAAATTGTGTCTAGATATACCGTGAAGTGAGCTTGAATCGGCCTTGGCACAACTACCGCTTCTGATTACTCATAGGATGAACTTGAACAAGAAGTGGAACGGTTAAAAGCTAAAGTAAATAAATCTAATAGAACAAACGGAGAACCCAACACCCTATGCCATCAACCAAGCACGATCTCAATGAAAAGCTCCACGGACGACGTCCAACCTACGAGTCTATGTGAAATCTGCGAGCGTCCAGGACACGACATATTCACCTGTGACCTTCTGAAAGAGGAAGCACCAGATTCTTTGATGAACCCCCGCTCCTCTCGAGATTTTTGTGATGACTGTGAATCTTGGGGACATGTCTCAGCTGATTGCCCACATTCCCAAGATGTCTTCTAGAAATTTAATGATTTTTTTCTTCACTTTGTGTTGCCTTAGTAGATACCCTTTATACCCAAACTCATAGTCAATATGGTACAGGTACTATTGGTAGTTTAATTTTCCCCAAACATGGAGAGGATATTATTAGTCAAACTTGGGCAGTGATCTCTGAGATATTCAGCTAAGATTCAATGTGTGGTATACTTTCTCCTCTCTGGTCTTAGAAGTCCTTTCTTATCTAGAGATGATAAGTTATCTTTATGAATAAGCTCAGTATAATGTAATCTCTTGTCATAGATCTATCTGGGGTTATCTGTTCCCATAACAGATAAGCCTTGCATCAATTCCAGGTATCTTTATCTTCTCTGCATCTATAGACTCTTCCACTACAGAT
>Ga0157357_1001226_pt1 | contig 10758 bp, 18 predicted proteins | sample AttcapACBM1_FD_111485 | JGI IMG/M metagenome (GOLD analysis project Ga0157357, IMG submission 111485) | Fungus gardens microbial communities from leaf cutter ant in Botucatu, State of Sao Paulo, Brazil - Atta capiguara ACBM1 | ecosystem: Host-associated > Fungi > Mycelium > Unclassified ... | reverse complement strand
GAGGATTGGCAGATGTCTGGAAAAAAAACATACTAGAGGACTTGAAGGGAGAATTACTAGAATATGAGAATGTAGGAGAGTTTTTGGTGGATATTAGAAAAGAGTTTGGAGGAGGGGATGAGGAATTAGTGAAAGTAGCAGAGTTGAGGAGATTAGAGTAGAGAGGAAAAACAATAGAGGAGTTTGTATAGGAATTCAGAAGAGCAGCAAGAAGAAGCAGATATGAGGGAAGGCTATTGGTGGAAGAATTCAAAAAAGGGATAAATAGAATAATATGCTGAAGATTGATGGAAGCAGAACATTAGCCAAGCTTGATTGAGCAATAGTATGATAGAGTGATCATTCTGGACATGAATCAGAGGGAAAGCAGGAGAGAAGAAGAGAGGCTGAGGAAATGAAGAGACAATGGAGTACTAGCTCTAAGATTAAACAATAGAGAAATACAACAGCAGTAATTACAATGGCCTCAAGTTTGGCCAAGAAGGCAAAAGGCCTCCCAATAATAGGCTTAGGCAGGATCTGCTCTAATGGAAGAAGTAGAAAGAAAGAATGAAGTAATGGTATATCTCAATTAGAGGATAAGGTTTGCATAACACAACCCATATACCATGGAGGTAGACAGAAGAAATAGAAACTACTATAACTGTACAGGATTTGGATATTTAGTAAGGAATTGTAGGAATAAGAGAACAGAGAACAGAATTGGGGAAGGAAGAAGACTGGAATATGGACAGAGGCTGGCAACAGAAGGAAATAATGGATAATATAATTTAAATGAGGAAGGAAATCTAGTAGTCTTTGACTAGGTCTCAATAACAATAGGTTTGCAATACTCTCTAAAGTGGTAGAAAATATATTTATGTGCAACCTGGACAATGGGAATATGTTAAGAGAGGTGATAGTAAAAATTGGGTTAGAAAGAATCAATATATATGAAGAAATAACAATAGAAGCCTTGTTAGATAGTAGAGCTATAGGATTAGTGATGAGTTCAGAATTTGCAAGGAAGCAGGGGTTTAAATTAAAAAGAATTAAAAACCTAATATATGTAAGAAATATGGATAGGATATTCAATAAGGAGAGGCCAATTGAAAATATGATAAAAGTGAATATTTATTATCAGAAACATAGAGAGAGAACAGAAATAGATGTCATTGGAGGACAAAAATAGAACATAATCTTGAAAATACCATAGCTAGCCCACCATGATCCTGAGATTAATTGGAGAATAGGAGAAGTAAAAATGACGAGATATCTGAAGAAATGTGAAAGGCAGTGGAGACCAAAACAGGGAAAGTTAGAGTAGCAGAAATAGAAGGAAGAAGAGAAAAGAAAAGAAGCCAGAAAGAAATGAGAAGAAAGAGAGAAAAGACAGAGAAAAGAAAAGAAAAATGGAAGTAAGGAAAGTAACAGAAGAATGGGAGATTTGAGATGAGGAGGAAGAAGCTAAAAAGTTGGTCCCAACAAAATTCCATAAGTAGATTCATGTCTTTGGCAAAAAGGCAAGTAAACAAATGTCTACTAGGAAGCTGTGAGACTATACAATAGATATAAAGGAGAGATTTGTGTCAAGGAAAGAAAAGATGTATCCATTGTTGAAGGAAGAGTAGAAGGAGGTGCATAAGTTCATAACAGAACAATTAAGAAAAGGGTATATTAGACGCTCAAAGTCACCTCAAATGGCACCAGTATTTTTTGTAAGAAAGAAGAAGCAGATGGTGCAGGACTATAGGTACTTAAACAAATGGACAGTAAAGAATAATTATCCTTTGTCTCTTATTTCAGATATAGTAGAGAATATTGGTACCAAGAAAGTATTTATGAAGATAGACTTGTGATAGGAATATAATCATATATAGATAAAAGAGGGAAATGAGTGGAAGGCAGCATTTACCACCCCAGAAGGATCATTCAAACCAACTGTGATGTTTTTCAGATTGATGAATTCACTGGCAACATTCCAAACCATGATAAACGAGATTTTATGAGATCTTATTAACATTGGGAAGATGGTGAGTTTTATAGATAATGTAATTGTTAGTACAGAGAAAGAGGAAGGACATAATAAGTTGGTAAAAGAGATAGTAAGAAGATTAGCAGAGAATGATTTGTATGTGAAACCAGAGAAGTGCAAGTGGAAGGTTAGAGAAGTAGGATTTTTCGAAGTTGTAATAGGACCAGAGGGGATAAAAATGGAGGAGAAGAAAGTGGAAGGTGTCTTAGAGTGGCCAATACCAAAGTGTGTCAAGGATGTGCAGAAGGAACAGTTTTTAGGGTTAGCAAATTATTATCGTTAATTTGTCAAGGACTTTGCATCCATAACCAGACCATTACATGATATGGTCAAGAAAGATCAAAAGTGGGAGTGGACAGAAAGACAGGAGAAGGTATTTAAAAAGCTGAAAAAGAGATTTATCAAAGAACTGGTATTAGCAACACCAGACCTAGACAAAAAAATAAAATAGAAGTTGATACATTGGACTATGTGATGGAAAGAGTGTTATCTATGGAGTGTGAAGATAGGAAGTGGCAACCAGTGGCCTTCTTCTCAAAATCCCTAAACAAGACTGAGAGAAATTATGAGATTCACAATAAGGAGATATTAGTAGTGATAAGAGGGTTGGAAAACTGGAGGCATTTACTAGAGGATTCCAAGTATAAGTTCAAGGTTTGGACAGACCATAAGAACTTAGAATACTTCATGAAGGCATAAAACCAAAGACAAGCTTGTTGGGTATTATACTTGTTAAGATTTGACTTTACCTTAAAACATGTTCTAGAAACAAAAATGAAAAAGGCAAATAGACTTAGTAGGAGACCAGACTGGAAAGTATGCATAGAAAAGAATAATGAAAATCAAATATTTATTAAAGACTGTTGGCTATGTAGCTTACATAAAGTAGTAATAGAAGGACTAGAGACAGATATAGTAGAAAAGATAAAAAAGGCTAGGGGTAAAGACAAAGAGGTAGTTAGAGTAGAAGAAAACAGGAGTGAAAGTAGTGAGGGGAGAGGAGTGGCAGATAGAAGGATATTTAGTGCTAAAAGAAGGAAATGTATATGTGCCAAAGAATGAAGAATTGAGAGTGGAAATAATCCAGTTACATCATGATACACCAGTAGCTGGATATAGAGGAAAGTGGAAGACAACAGAATTGGTGACAAGAAATTACTGGAGGCTAGAAGTAATGAGAGATATGGGAAAATATGTGGAGGGTTGCAATATATGTCAGAGGATGAAGAATAGGACAGTGGACTTTATTACTAAGTTACCACTGGTAGCTGGGAAATATGTGATCCTAGTAATCTGTGATATGTTGTCTAAAATGACACATTTTATGGCAACAACAGAAGGGATATTGGCAGAAGGACTAGCAAGGTTGTTCAGAGATAATGTGTAGAAGTTGCATAAGTTGCTGGAGAATAGAGGACTGCAGTTTGTAGTAGAGATGACAAAGGAGTTGAATGGAATGTTTGAAATTGAAACAAAGTTATTGATGTCATATTACCCACAAACAAATGGGCAAACAAAGAGAATAAACCAGAAGCTAGAACAATACTTAGGATTCTTTGTAGATCATAGGCAAAAAGACTGGCCAGAATGGTTAACATTAGCAGAGTTTGCAATTAACAACAAAGCACATTTGACAACCAAGATGTCTCCATTTATAGCAAATTACAGAAGGGAGATGAGAATGGGAATAGACTTAAGAAGAAAAGGAAAAATAGAAAAGGCAATGGAGTTTGCAGAAAGACTAGCAAAGAAATTGGTGAACAGATATGTGAGTTCCTATACTATTGATAAGGTAGTTTCTACCATTACAGTCAAGCTATAACTGCCAGTATCAATGAGGATTCATCTGGTAGTAAATATCAGTTGAATAGTATGATACAAGGATCAAGTAGGAGGACAAAGAAAAGAAGAGGTGAAACCAGTAGAAGTAGAAGGAGTAGAAGAATAGGAGATGGAAAAAATCTTGAATAAAAGCAAAATAAGAGAGGTGATAAAGTATCTAGTATGATAGAAGGGGTTTATAGTAGAGCATGATAGTTGAGAAAAGGAGGAGAATTTGGAGAATGCAAAAGAGTTAGTGACAGAATTCAAGGGAAAAATGGAGGCAGAAGTAAGACAACAAGAGAAATTGGATGTGGCAGAAGAAAAGGACTTTAGGAGAGGGGAGTTACCAGGAAGGTATATAGTAAAGATATTATATGGATACTAGCTTTTTCATTTAATATTTTTTTATTTTTGAACTTAGGGTTAAAAGTAACGATCATGCTGTCACATCAGTCACAGTAGTGGTCACAAGTCACAAGGTCACAGAGAAGAACATAGAAGGATCTGGAAGGATAATGTTATTACAATATGTTTTATATATATCGGCCTTGAGGCAAATACATAGTCTTTAGGGTAGGCTAGAGAAGTAGTAGCATAGACCATTATCATTTAGTATATAAGGTAGACATTCCTGTACAGAGTTCTCTATTGAGTTCTTTTATATAACCTTATACAAAATTCTGCTCATTAACCAACTCTAAGGTCTTTAAGTCATAACAATCATTACCATCCATATTACCATCATTATCACCCTCACTTATCGATTCCTCCTCTACCTATAATACCATGAGTCAGCACAACTTACATGCAATTATCTAACAGCAGCAAGAACAATTAGTAGCAATGCAGGAGAAAAGAGGAAAGATTAAAGAGATAACAAGAATAGAGGCCACAGGCCCTAAGACAAAATCAACAAGGGGCACAGCAATTGTCATGACCTCAAGTTTGGCCAAGAAGTCAAGAAGCACCTCAATAGCAGGTTTTAACAGTGCTTGCTCCAATGGAAGGAGTAGAAAGAACAAATGTAGAAATAGTATATCTCATACAGAGGGTAGAGTTTACCCAACAAAACCCATACATCATGGAAGTGGATTGTACAAATATGAATTATTATAATTGCAGAGGATTCAGTCATTTAGCAAGGAACTGCAGGAATAGAAGAACAGAGAACAGAATTAGAGAAGAAAGAAGACTGGAATATAAAGAGAGAAGAATGATTGAAAGAGGAAATAAACAAAGTAGTAATTTAAATGAGGAAGGGGACCTAATAGTCTTCGATTAGGTTCCAATAGCAATAGGTTTGCAATGCTCTCTAAAGTAATTGAAAATATATCTACATACAACCTAGACAATAGAGATATGTTAAGAAAAGTGACAGTAAAGATTGGGACAGTAAAGATTGGCTTGGAGAGAATTGACATGCATGAAGGAGTGACAGTAAAGATGCTGTTGGATAGTGAGGCAACAGGATTGGTGATGAGTTTGGAATTTGCAAGGAAGTAGGGATTCAGGTTAAAGAAAATAGAAAGACCTATATATATAAGAAATGTGGATGGAACATTGAATAAAGAAGGACTAATAGAAAATACTGTGGAAGTAAATATCTATTATCAAGGTCATAGGAAAAGAATGGAAATTGATGTGATTGGAGGCCAAATGTTATGATCTAAAGTCCTTAGAGTCAGGCAATAGAACAACTCTTGTATTGAGTAACACAAGAGAACTCGATAGAGTTCTTAGTACAAAGTAGTCTATCTTGTATACTACTACTCATGGTCTGTGCTCACTGCTGCACACCCTACCCTAATGACTATGTGTATGACATAAGGCCAACATGTGTTGTCCATGCTGTATGACATCACTTTATTCTAGAACCTTCTATTCTATTCTCCTAAGTCCCGTGATCAGTCTTGTGACTATGCCATCAACTTGTGACTGATGTGACAGTGTGACTAATAAACCCTAACCCGAGTTGTTCTAAAAATAGAAAATAGAAAATAAAATAAAAATAAAAATAAAATAAAATAAAAGAGAGAAAATAAAAATGAAGTCCACTGTCAACAATCTTAACACCAAAAGTGAAATGTGATCTTAGGAATGCTATGGCTTGCTCACCACAATCCTGAAATTGACTGAAGAACTAGGGAAGTAAAGATGACAAGATATCTAGAAGAATATAGAAAGCAGTGAAGGCCAAAGCAGGGGAAATCAGGATGGCAAAAACAAAAAGAAGAAGAAAAAAGAAAAAAAGCTGGAAGGAAGAGAGAAGAAAAAATAGAAAAGAATAAAAAACCTAAAGAACAAAAGATAGAGGTGAGAAAGGTAATGAAGGAATGGGAAATTTGGGACAAAGAGGAGAAAGTAGCAAAGTCTGAGGTAGAAGCAAGAAAGTTGATACTAGAGAGGTTTTACAAGTGGATTTATATCTTCTACAAGAAGACAAGTAAATAGATGCCTACAAGGAAGCTTTGAGATCATGTGATTAATATAAAGGAGAGGTTTTTGCCAAGAAAAGAGAAAGTGTATCTGTTATTGAGGAAAGAAAGAGAGGAGATATGCAAGTTTATTTCAGAATAGTTGAGAAAAGAGTATATCAAACTCTCAAAGTTGCCTCAAACTGCACTGGTATTTTTTATAGGAAAGAAAGATGGGAAGAAGCAAATAGTACAGGACTATTAGTATTTAAATGAGTGGACTGTAAAAAATAATTATCCTTTATCCCTTATTTCAGACATTGTAGAAAATATTGGTACTAAGAGAGTATTTATGAAGATGGATTTACAATGGGCCTATAATAACATATAAATAAAGAAGGGAGATAAATGGAAGGCAGTGTTCACTACTCCAGAAAGGTCATTCAAACCAATGATAATATTCTTTGGACTAACAAACTCACCCATAATATTTCAAACTATGATGAATGAAATCCTGTGAGATCTCATCAATACAGGGAAAGTGACAAGTTTTATAGATGATGTAATTATTGGGATGGAAGGAGAAGAAGGGCATGATGAGTTGATAGAAGAGGTGGTATAAAGATTGGCAGAGAATGATTTGTATGTAAAACCAGAAAAATACAAGTGAAAGGTTAAAGAGATTGGATTTCTAGGAGTAGTAATAGGGCCAGAGGGGATAAAGATGGAGGAGGAGAAGGTGAAAGGTGTTTTGGATTGGCTGACATCCAAGTATGTCAAGAATGTTCAGAAGTTTTTAAGATTGGCAAACTATTACCACTGATTTATTCAGGACTTTGTATTCATAGTGAGACCATTATATAATATGGTTAAGAAAGAGCAGAAGAGGGATTAGATAGAAAGACAAAAGAAGACATTCAGAGAGTTGAAAGAAAAATTTACAAAAGAACTGGTGTTAGTAGCACTAGATCTAGATTAAAAAAATGAGAATGGAAGTAGATACATTATATTATGCTATGGGGGTATTTTATCTATGGAGTACAAGGATGGAAAATAGAGACCAGTGGTGTTCCTTTCAAAATCTCTTAATGAGACTGAAAGGAATTATGAGATTCATGACAAGGAGACATTAGCAGTGATAAGAGGGTTGGAAAATTGGAGGCATTTATTAGAGGATGCCAAGTACAAGTTCAAGGTCTGAACAGACTATAAGAACATGGAGTACTTTATGAAGGCACAAAAGTTAAACTGAAGACAAGTCCATTAGGCCTTATATTTGTCAATGTTTGATTTTACCTTAAAACATGTTTTAGAAACAAAAATAGAAAAGGTAGATAGACTGAGTAAGAGACTGGACTGGAAAGTAGGCATAGAAAAAGATAATAAAAATCAAGTATTTATAAAGGACTATTGGCTTTGTAGTTTACATAAAGTAGTGATAGAAGGACCTGAAGCAGTTATAGTAGAAAAAATAAAAAAAGCTAGAGGTAAGGATGAAGAGGTAGTTAGAGTAATAGAGGAAATGAAAAAGACAGGGGTAAAGATGTTGTGAGGAAAAGAGTGGCAGATGGAAGGAGACTTAGTGTTAAAGGAGGATAAAGTATATGTGCTGAAGAATGAAGAGCTGAGAACAGAAATAATCCAGTTACATCATGATACACCAGTAGCTGGACATGGAGAGAAGTGGAAGACAATGGAGTTAGTAACAAGGAATTATTGGTGGCCAGGAGTGATGAGAGATGTAGGAAAATATATAGATAGTTGTGACATATATCAAAGAATGAAGAATAGAACAGAGATAATAACAGGGAAGTTGAAGTTGAGCAAGGTCCTAAAAAAGCCATAAACATATCTAATGATGGATTTCATCACAAATTTACTAGTAGTAGCTGGAAAAAATGCAATTATAGTGGTCTGCAATAGATTGTTCAAGATGATGCATTTTGTAGCAACCACAGAAGAGACATCGGCAGAAGGATTAGCAAGGTTGTTTAGAGATAATATGGAAGTTATATGGGTTGCTGGAGAGTATTGTGTCAGATAGAGGACTGTAGTTTGCAGTAGAGATGATGAAGGAGTTGAATAAGATGTTGGGAATTGAGACAAAGCTGTTGACATCATTTCATCTACAGATAGATGGTCAAATAGAGAGAATGAACTAAGAACTGGAATAATACCTGAGATTCTTCATAGATCATAGGCAAAGAGATTAGCCTGAATGGTTGGCATTAGTTGAATTTGTAATTAACAACAAGATACATTCAACAACTAAAGTGTCTCTGTTTATGGCAAGTTATGGAAGAAAGCTAAGAATGGGAGTGGATTTGAGAAGAAAACAAAAGATGGAGAAAGTAACAGAGTTTGCAGAAAAAATAAGAAAGATACAAGAGGAAGCAGGAGTAGCTTTGACCAAAGTACAGGAGGAGATGAAAAAGCAAGCAGATAGGGGAAAAAAGGAAGTGGAAGTGTGGAAGGTTGGAAATAAGATTATATTGAGTATGATGGATCTGGTATTCAAAGAAAGACCAGTGAGGAAACTAGTAGACCAATATGTTAGTCCATATATCATTGATGAGGTGATTTTTACCAATGCAATGAAGTTAAAATTGCCAATGTTAATGAGAATCCACACAGTAGTGAATATCAGTAGGATAGTATGATACAGAGATCAAGTAGGGAAACAGAAAAAAGTAGAAGTAAAACTAGTAGAAGTAGAAGCAGTTAAAGAATGGGAGGTAGAAAGAATCTTGAATAAAAGAAAAATAAGGGGGGTTATAAAGTATTTGGTGCAATGAAAAGAGTTTACAGTAGAGCACAACAGTTGAAAGAAAGAAGAAGACTTGGGAAATATGAAGAAGTTAGTAGTAGAATTTGAGAAAAGAATGAATGCAAAAATAAGAAGACAGAAGAAGTTGGACTTAGCAGAGGAAAAGGACTTTAGAAGGGAAGAGTTACTAGGGAAATATATGGCAAAAATGTTGTATGGATAAGATAACAGAAAATTTGAAGACAAGTATTTAAGAAAGTCAGAAAGAAATTAGAGGAAGTGGAAGAGAAAAGATAAGATAAAAGAGAAGGATGAACCCACAAGTTCCTCTGGGAGTAGGAATCTTGAAGGGGGATAATGTCAGATATGTGAAGCCTGCATACTAGTTTTTTCATTTAATATTTTATTTTTATTTTCTAAACTTAGGGTTAGGGTTAGAGTGATATCATGATTACACTGTCACACATCAGTCACATCAGATGACATTGTCACAGTAATAGTCACAAGTTATAAGATTACAGAGAAAGATATAAAAGATTCTAGAAGAATGATGTCATATAACATATGCAATACATGTTGACCTTAAGGTGAACACATGATTGTTTAGAGTAGGCTGAAGAAGTAGTAGTATAAACTATAATAGTTTAGTATATAAGATAAATAATCTTGTACAGAGTTCTCTATTGAGTTCTCTTATATTAACCTAATACAAGGTTCTTTTTATTGATCAGTCTTAAGATCTTGAAGTTGTAACTTTTCTTTTCTTTCAACACAAAATTTCTCTCTATCTACTACTCATCTCCTTACAATACTTTAATTTTCACCTTCTTTATTTCTTTTACTACTTTTATTACTTCTTTATCTTTACCTCTAGCTATTTTTATTTTTTTCTAATATTTCTATCTCAGGTCCTTTTATTACTACTTCCACTAAACTACAAATTTATTGTTTCTTAATTAATGTCTAATTATTATTATTATTTTCTACTCCTACTTTCCAGTCTGGTCTTCTACTAAGTCTATCCATCTCTTTTATTTTTGTTGACAGGTATAATGCCCAATACACTTGTCTTCTGTTCAATTTCTATGCTTTCATAAAGTACTCTAAATTCTTATAGTTTATCTAGACCTTGAGCTTAAACTTGGTACTCTCTAACAAATATCTCCAGTTTTCCAGCCCCCTCATTATTACCAACATCTCTTTATCATGTATTTTATAATTCTTCTCTGTCTCATTTAGAGATTTTAAGAGAAATACTACCAGCTTTCATCTTCCATCTTTACATTCTATAGATAAAACTCCTTCTGTTGCATAATCTGATGTATTGACTTCTATTCTTATTTTTTTTGTCTAAGTCTAGTGCTGCTAACACTGGTTCTTTTGTGAACTTCTCCTTTAACTCCCTAAATATCTCTTTTTGCTTTATTTAGTCCTACTTCTAATTTTTCTTCACCAGATCATGTAATAGTCTAGCTATCACTGAAAAATCCTTGATAAACTGCTGATAATAATTAGCAAGTCTCAAGAACTTCTGTATGTCCTTAATGTCAAGACCGTTGACAGTGGACTTTATTTTATTGCCTCTGTTCATTTTTATTTTACTTTTCATTTCTTTTTCTTTTTCTTTTTCTATTTTCTATTTTTAGAACAACTTGGGTTAGGGTTTATCAGTCACGCTGTCACATCAGTCACAAATTGATGGCGTAGTCACAAGACTGATCACGAGACTTGGGAAAATG
>Ga0157357_1001223_pt1 | contig 10761 bp, 8 predicted proteins | sample AttcapACBM1_FD_111485 | JGI IMG/M metagenome (GOLD analysis project Ga0157357, IMG submission 111485) | Fungus gardens microbial communities from leaf cutter ant in Botucatu, State of Sao Paulo, Brazil - Atta capiguara ACBM1 | ecosystem: Host-associated > Fungi > Mycelium > Unclassified ... | reverse complement strand
CATACAATATATCATTAGAGACAGTTTGATAAACACTTTCTAATATAAGTTTGATTATGTAAATTTATTTAGTAGTTTTTAAAATAATAGTTGTTACAACCTTAGACTTGGCTCAGGTTGCAACTAAGGCAAAAACTTGAGGAAAAATAAAGAATGAGTTAATTGGTAAAGCATAAGGATATAGAATAGTATCTACAGATATATATACCTATTGACAATCAGAAATACATATAGTATCTTGAGAAAACAATGAGAAAGACATGAGGAAGTCTCTACTACTATATGAGACACTGACTGAGCATACATAAGAAAACAACAAAAGACAGTAGATAAATGAAATAAAAATAAACAAACTCCAACACATGTTGTCTATAAAGCAACTATCTGTGAAGTATAAGATATCAATTATAACAATAGTCAATAAAACTTCATAGCTACTAATAGCCTGATATCTCAGTTGTTTATTACTACTTTTATACATTCCACATATGTATGATATATGTATAAATAGCTCTCATTTGAAGCTTTCCAGTATAATTTAGTTTGTGAAAATTAGTTTACTAGTTGTGGGAATATAATCTGAATGAAGTTTGTAACAATTCTACTTTGATCAAAGAAATAGAGAAAAGAAGTAAAAATAGAAATTAACTTATCATTTCAAGACCACAGCCAATATATATATATAGTTGTAAATATAAGCTTATATCTTTATGTTTTACCAATTGATTATCTTTTCTCTCTTACTTAAGTCTTTGTCTAAGTTGTAATCTAAGCTAAGCTTAGAATTATAACAATATACTATATAAGGCCAACATTGTTAGAATCAAAGATAATGAACTTTATTTATTTTATTTTCTTATTTTAGAACTTAGGACTGGGGTTTACATGATATCACACATGACTGTTACAAATCATGATCATACAATTATATATCATAGAAGGATATAGAAGATTTTGGAATGATAATATTATACTATATATTAACAGTATGTAGTACACATGTTCTTTAGGATAGACTAGGTTTAGTATAATATGAACTATTAGCCAAGTGTATATATATAAGGTAGACACTTTATACTTAAAACTCTATTGTTATGTTAACTCCATAAAATGTATTAAAAACAAGTACTTAGTCTAACATGAATATATGTAAACAGTTGCATATTTCATACCTATTAGAAGCAAGCACTTAATACTATTGTTAGCCTAGATTCCATAATAATCAAGTCTAGTAAACTCATCTCAGTTTAACATAAATATATGTAAATGGCTGAAGTTTGTTGTTCTACAATGGAGTCCTTTATAAGTAATATTAGCACAGTGTGGACTACACAGTTCCGGTCCAAGCATTAGTAAATATTACAATCTTAAGCTTAGCTCAGGTTGCAACTTAGATAAAGACTTGAGTAAGAATTAGGGATTGAGCCAATTGGTAAAGCATAAGGATACAAGAGTGTATCTATAGCTATATATATCTAAAGACCATATGTTATAGATAAGGCAAATGAGTCATAGTACATGAGGAAAACATAAGGAAGTATTGTCTACTATATGAGGTACTGACTAAGACAATCATGCAGTGCAGCTGATCATTGAATCATAATGAAGTAACCCCAATATCTATAGTCTATAAGCTAGCCACATTAAAGACATAAGGTATCAATCATAACAATACTCCCATTTTAGCATTCATGTTCTTATAAACTAGTCCAATAATGCTAAGTCTCCAACCACATACAATGTGACCATTTTCTTGGTTAGTCTAATAATTATTTTCTCTTGTAAAGTTAATGCAATGAAATAAGGTTTTGTATGAAGGCCCTCCCATATACATTTCAATAGGAAAACCTCATCTTGTTATATTCACATTATGCTTTTGTTTTAGGAACTCAACAGCAATTTCATTCCAATATTGTTTATTTTGTTCTTCTTTTTGTCAAAGAGATTTATAGTATGGTGGTAGATGAAATGGTACTGTCTTCACTGGTAATTGTAAAAACTTCATGTATTTTTCCAAGTTATTGATTTTGTCTTGGATAAACATTGGTTCTAATGTCTTCGGTCTGCTGGACTTTGATAATATATCATGGGGTTTGTATAGGAAAACCTCTTTATCTTGTACTCAGTCTTCTTTTTGTTTCTCTTTGTTAACTATCATTAATTATTCTTTGTCTAGCTGTTCTATTTTGTCTGTATAAGTATTTTCTTTGTCTTTGTATTTGTCTAATTCATCTTCCAAGAGCAATTGAATATGATATGCTCAGTTTTCCATATTTCCTTGAATTATTCCTCATAGGTCTTCAGATATACTGAAAATATTACCAGCTGTTTGTATTCTATATGTATTACTTGCTTATAATATTGTTGTTTTGATCTCTGCCAATTGTGTGTTTGCAACTTCTATTAGTTTGATGATATTTTGTAGTTGAAGTTGTATGTTAGCTATAGTTTTGATTCCTTATATAATCTTATGGTATTTCTTTGTCCAGTCCTTCCTTTCATTATTCAATATGGTGATCAGATCCATGTTGTTAACAGTATGAGAGATGTATGGGTTGGGAGAAGTGGGTGCGGTAGAGAATTATTGGGCTATTTGAATTTGATTTCTTATTATTGGTATACTTTAAAATGTTAAATTTTGCATATAGTAACCCTGTTTTAGATATCCATTGGTTATGTTTGTTACTGTATCTCTTTCAATGAACTAGAAATTGTGTGTTATGTCCTTGTTTTCTATAGTTTCTAACTTCTTCTACTATGTATTCTTTGTTATGGAACGCTTTGGACATTGTTATAAGACGAGTGTGTGGACAGACTTTGGTAGGGTTAGGGTTAGGACAGATATAGAACAGTAGTAATTATTAGTCTACAATGGATGGAGAGCACGTGACTTGGAAGTCATGTGATAGAGTCTAGAATAGTCTGGAAAGACTAACAGTCTAGAAGGATCGAGAGGAGTCTAGATTAGAGTTAGGGTTAGGGATGACGTCAAGAGATAAGGGTTCCTCATAGTGTACACATGGTGTGTATATGTACAGTGGAGATTAAAGATATGACGTCAGGGCATATGTAGGAAGCATGGTGGCCTTAAGGAAAACACATGTGGATGAGTAATAGGACATGAGGACAATGCATGGACATAAGGGCAGGTAATTATTGTTGTAGCATGGACTAGAAGCCTGTAGTATATATAGAGAATTAATACAGTGAGAGCTTCTTGTTGAGTTCTCTTGTAATCCCTACTACTAGATAGCCTACTGAGAGCTTTGCTGAAGTCAGCATACTACGAGTGCCGTTCCGGCAAGTGGTTGCTACAACAGACATGAACAATTTTTATTTTCTTCTTTTATTTTCTGACTTTATAGAAATTTTGTTTTCTTTTTCTTTTCTTTTGGACAATGAAGAGGCATGTGACACTGCAGTCACATGACATGTCACATGATGTGATGTCATAGGCCTAGAAGGTGATGGAAGGATCTAAAAGATGACATCAGGGCATATGTATACAACATAGCGATCTTGAGGTGAATATGAGGAAGGAGTATGAACATAAGGGCAGGGTTAATTATTAGTAGTATGGACCATGAGGACTTTGTATAAATAGGACTCTAATTAAGAAGAGGCTTCTTGTTGAGTTCTCTTGTGAACTACCCACATTATATCCGCTTTTGAGATTTACTCGCTTGTGTAATCATTTGTCATTGTGATAAGTGGTTGCCACAACATTCTTCTTCTTCATTGATAATGTCTAGTAGTAGTACTAGTTCTATATGTTGTCCTTTGAAATGTGGTTTCTTACATCATGTTAGCAAGTCTTTATTAAATATGTTATGTATCATCCATTCTTCTGGAAACTCTAGTTAAAACACTCTTTAACTAATATCCTTTGAAATCCTAAAAGGTCCATATCTTTTCTGGTCTAGCTTCTTTGAGGGTCTATTCAAATGAATGTTTTTAGCTTCCAACCACACATTGTCTCCAACCTTCAATCTTTGAGGATTCCTCCTTTTCTTGTTGAATTGTTTCTTTATAGCTTTTTTTGCTGTTTCTATAGACTTCCTTGCTGCTTCCTAGCTTTCTTGTAGTCTTTCAAGAAAGTCTTCCAATTTTAGCAACTCTGTCTTTATAATCAGGTTCTCTTTCTATAAATGTCTTCCAAAATTAAGAAGTATATTCTGTAGCCACATGTCTCTTGGCATTGTACTGGAACTCTGTTACTGATAGCCATTCTGTTCAGTCATCTTGCTGGTAGTTCACATAATGTCACAAAAATACTTCGATCTCTTAGTTAATTCATTCTGTTTGACTATTAGTTTAAGAGTGGTATACTATAGATAATGTTCATTTGGTTCCCAATGTCTTAGTTAAATCTTTCATAGTTCCATCTATAGTATGCTTGCCAAAGCTAGGAACTTTGATATGAATTGAGGTCCTTTATTGCTAAGAATCTTTTATAGTACTCCATATAGTTTCCAGATCTTATTCTTATAGATTTTAATAATGTCCTCTAATGATACTGCTATTGTTGTCACTTTGAGCCTAATCATTTTTATAAACTAATCTACTATAACCACTATTTTATCTTTGTTATTTGATCTTGGAAGTTGTTATAGTGTGCTAGGACACTTAAAAATTTATTTTGTTTTTATCTATTTTTCTTGATTTAATATTTCTTTTCTTTTGATTTTTATTTTATTTTTATTTTTATTTTTGATTGACAATGAAGAGATACATGACTATGGTCACATGACATATCACATGATATGAGGTCATAGGCCTAGGCTCTAGAGAAAAGGACTAGAAGGATAATATTAAGGCATATGTATACAGTATAGTAGTAGACATGAGGTTAATACACAGAAGAAGCATGGACATTAGGATAGGGTAGGGTTATTTATTGCTAGCACAGACCATAAAGACTTTGTATGAATAGTATAGGAATACAGTAAGAACTTCTTGTTGAGTTCTCTTGTGATTTCTACAATGATGTTATGGTATACTTAAACATTAATCTTTTTCTTTTTCTTTTATCTATTTTCCTTGATTTAATATTTCTTTTCTTTTTATTTTATTTTAATTTTTTGACAATGAAGAGGCATGTGACTGATGTCACATGACATATCATATGATATGAGGTTATAGGCCTAAACTTGGCTAGAATGGGTTAGAAGGTGCAAGAAGGGTGATGTTAGGGCATATGTATATGACATAGTATTCTTATGGAAGACATGAGGGTAAAGCATGGATGACACATTGACTTTAGGATAGGGTTAATTATTAATAGCATAGACCACCTGTAATTTATATAAATAGGGTAGCAATTCAACAAAGACTCCTTATCAAGTTCTTTTATAATCTTCACAACAATATTCTACTAAGAGATTTATTGTTTGTGCCCTATTGGTCTTTGTGACTAGTGGTTGCTACAATAAATGATATCCCACTAAGAGATTTACTTGTTGTGCTAATATTAGTCTTTATGATTAGTGGTTGCCACAACAGAAGTGGTTCTATGATATTGATGCTGATTTCTTGTTAGGGTTCTTCTGGTGTTTCTAGTAGATGGAGTTCTCTTGCTTTTTTCATGTGCTGTACTTTGTCCTGTTGGCATTTGATACATCCTTGAACATATTTCTTGATATTGTTCTTGATTCCTGGCCACCAATAGTTTCTCTTGATTAACTTGGGCATTTGTTGTTATCCTGAATGTTTTATATCTGTTGGCTTGTGATTTTCTTGTAGGATTTGGTCTCATATTTTCCAATTGTTTGGAAAATAGATCTTCTTGTCTATATAGGCCATTTTATTGTCTTTTTATGCCTGGCCTTTATCTTTTTCCAATTTCTTTTGGACTTCCTGTTCTCTCATTTGATTTCTCCTGATTTCTTCTAATAATGTGATTTCTTCTGATTATAATTATCTTTGCTTTTGTAGTTGCTCTTCTTGTTCATAACTCTTTCTTGAGCAATTTGATGTCCTTGTTGTCCTCTTTTGTATCCACTTGGTCTTTTCTTGACAGTACATCTGCTTTTATATTTGTCTTTTCCAGAATATATTGTAGTATGAAGTCATAGTCTTGCAACTTCAAATACCATCTTTCTTGTCTTCCATTTAACTTGTATAGCTCTCAGAAATACTTGAGATTTTTATGATCCATCCAGATTTCAAATTTCTCTGTAGCATTCAGTAGATATTGCCTCCATTTTGTCAAGACTTCTACTATTGTGAGTAATTTATTGTTGTAGATCTTGTAATTCCTTTCAGCTAGTTGCATTGTTCTTGATAGGAATGCAGTAGGTTTCTATTTTCCTTCCTGTTTCTAGAATAAGACTCCTTTAATTGCATGTTCTGATACATCTGTTTCTACTCTGAATTTTCCTTTTCTCTTTGGTAGAACAAGTATCAGTTGACCTGTGATTTTATTCATGAGTTCTTCAAATGCCTTCTGATATTTCTCTTTCCATTTCCATTCCTTTTTTCCTTTGAGCTCATTGAGAGATTTCACTGTATGGCTGAAGTTTTTGATAAAGTGTCAGTAAAAGTTTACAAACCCTAAGGAGCTTTCTACTTCTTTTGTCTTAGTAAGAGTTTTTCATTTCTTTATTGCTTTGATCTTGTTGTTTTCCATTTGAACCTCTCCTCATCTGACTACTACTCCTAGGATGGGACTTTCCTTGGTATTAAAATCACACTTTGACCATTTGAAATAGAGAATATGTTTCTTTGCCATCTTTAAAAAGTGTATTGTCCTTTCTTCTAGTTCCTTTCTTGTTTTTGCAGATATCACAAAGTTGTCCATATAATTTGCCAGTACTCCTTTGTATAGTAGTTTCTGGAATATACTATTTATCATCCTCTAAAATGTTTCTGGTGAGTTGCATAATCCAAAATATATTATCTTGGATTTGAATAATTCTTTGTTTATTAAGAATGCTGCTTTCTATTTGTCATCTTCTTTGATCCATATGTTGTTATATTCTCTGATGAGATCCAACTTATTAAAGTATTTTGCCTTCTTTAGTTTGTTGATTACTTTCCCAATTAAGAGTAGTAGAGTCTTGTTCTTTATCATATGTTGGTTCAACTTTTGGTAATCCTGTACTAGTCATAATGATCTGTTCTTTTTTGGAATATAAAAACATAATACCATATATCTTGAGCTTAATTCCACAATTAGTCCTGCATATAACTGTTTATTTAACCATTTGTGTAATGCTTTTTCTTTCTTGATGGTCATCACATAGGCCTTCACATTTAATTCTTTTAGTACATCTTCCATTAAGTTGATTTCATAGTCCTATTCTCTTCTTTCCAGTAACTTCTTGAATTTCTTCTTGTTGAATAAGTAAGTGAATAGTCAAATGTAATCTGGAAGATCCTTTAGGTTTGTTGGATCTGTTTCCTTTTCTATTTCTTAGTGTTCTTTGTTCTGGTTATCTATTGGCTGTATTCTCCTAGTTTTGAATAATATATCCTGATATTGTGTCCTGCATATTCTTGGACATCTTGTAAACCATATCTTTTCTATGTTCCAATTTACTTCTAGATTATGTTTGACTAATCAGTTATATCCTAAGAACATGTCTGTACCATTTAAATCCATAACTGCTACATTGATGTTTTCCTTGTGTTTATTTATCTTAACTTTCAGTGGTGTATATCATATAACTTCTCCATTCTTGGTTTTATCTGTGTTGAAAACCTCAAATAATCTGTTTATTGGTTCTGTCTTGATCTTTTCTTCCTTTACTAGCTGTTTGTTGATTCCAGTGTGTAAGCATTCTGAATCTACTAGTGCATATAACTGTAATTTCTTTCTATTTTTTGTCTTAATGTTGGTTTGCACATTTAATTCTCTCTCTTTGTTATTTCATTGATTTGGAATAATATATTGATTTTGGAAATTATTATATATAGAGGTTCATTGTATCATGCCTACTCTGAACCTCTGACAAAATCCTCTTACTTGTCATCATTCTCTTCATCAGATTCTTTCTGAACACTCCTATTCTTTATCTTCTATCTTGTCTTACAGTCTTTAGCAATATGTCCTATCTTATCACATTTATAATACTTTCTTGTATCTCATTCTCTCTTTGGTTTCCTATAGTTCTTTACCATATGTCCATATACATTGCAATTGAAACACTTTTGTTTTCTGTCTTTGTTGAAGTTGTCTTTAGCCTTCTCAATATCCATGGATATACCTCTTTCTCCATATGTTATTCCAGTTCCAGTTCTATAATCTTGTCTGCTTTCCATAGATTTATATTCTTGTCCTACTGAGATAATTGCCACCTTTTACTCTCTGAGTGTCTCTAGTGCTGCCATTGGTGGGTATTCTAGTATCATCTTTATGATGTCTGTCCTAACATTCTTCTTTAATAAAAATATAGTGTGTAGGTCATCTGTTTCAGCCTTCATGGCTAACACTTCGAATTCAATTATGAAATCAGCAATATGCTTCTTGCTCTGTATGAATATTTTGATCTTCAATTTGGCATCTGCTGCTTTACTTTTGTTGCTGAACATTGTTTTGAGTTCTTTAATAAACTTGTTCCAATTCTGGATATCTATTTCTTCTTCAAACTCATCTAGCTTCTTCTGAGTATAAATGCTAGCTATGCCCTCTCTAAGTTGGGCTAGGATTGCAGTTATCCTGTTGTCTATTCCTGTTATTCTGTTACTTTTGAGGAATAATTAGATTCCTCTCTACCAGTCTTTGAATTTCATTCTGTCCCTGTCAAACCATCCTGGATCTGGGATTATACTCTTTGGCATGACTGCCTGTTTATTCTATACTATTGCTAGTGCTGGTGCTACTGACATTTTGTCTGTATATTCTGTTGTTTCTTCCAAGGCATCTTCTTCAGTGATCCTCAATAATCCCAATTGTTCTGATAATGTCTTTATATTGTTTCCTTGACATTGATCTATCCTGCTATCTATGGGCTATGCCACAAACATAATTTGTCTTCCCAATGGTCTAAAACCATAAATGTTTCAGTGGCCTAATCACTATGCACTCTCCTTTTACAAGGTGAGCCTGATAATACTTTACCAAATGTTATGATCTTAAGCTTGGCTCAGGTTGCAACTTAGACAAAGACTTGAGTGAGAATGAAGGATTGAGTCAATTGGTAAAGCATAAGGATACAAGAATATATCTACAGCTATATATATCTAAAGACTATATATTATAGGTAAGGCAAATGAGTCATAGTATATGAGGAAAACATAAGAAAGTCTTGTCTACTGTATAAGGCACTGACTGAGACAATCATGTAGTACAGCTGATTATTGAATCATAATGAAGTAACCCCAATATCTGTAGTTCATGATTAAAGACATAAGGTATCAATTGTAACAGTAGAACTGTGTTGTGGCAACCACTAGACACAAGGTCCAATAATCACACAAGATAGTAAAGCTCTTAGTAGACTATCAATGTAGTGATCATAAGAGAACTCAACAAGGAGTCTCTGCTGAATTACTACTCTATTTACATAAATTACAGGTGGTCTGTGCTAACACTAATTTAATCTTGCCCTAAAGTCCATACGTTGTCCATATCTCATTCTTATATCTTCTATAAGGACACCATGCTGTATATATGTGCTCTGATATCATTCTTTTAGTCCTTTCTCCCAAAGTTTAGGCCTATGACCTCACATTGTGTAACATATCATGTGACCACAGTCACATGCTTCTTCATTGTTAATAAAAAGAAAAGAAATATAAAATCAAGAAAAATAGATAAAAGAAAAAGAAAAATGTTAGTGTTCAAGTATATCATAACAAACTGTATAGTTGGTCCCAGCATTGCTTGGTAGTCCATTAGACTGTTAACCAGATAAGATCAAAGTGATTTGTAATAAGAGTATAAAATAGAGAGAAATATAATAGATTGTCTTTGTAAAATCACATCTTTTGTTATGATTGATATCTCAAAAATATAGTATGGAGATGGGCTTAGGGTATGACAACCCAATTGGCTGCACCAAAGTAGTCTCAGTTAGCACCTCATATAGTAGGTGCTCTAGCCTTGCTGTTTCCTTACTGCCTCCTCATGTATTCTGACTCATAGACTTCATGAACTACACATTGTTTCCTTATGTACAATACATATATATAGCATAGATACTATCCTGTATCCTTATGCTTTACTATCTATTTATTCCCCTTAACTCTTTCTCAAACTTTGCCCAAGTGCAACCTGAGCTCTAGCTTAAGGTCATAATACATCTCAGCCAACACAATGTTTCTTTTTTGACTTATTTCTTGGTAACAAACATATAATAACCATATTGTATAACATCATTGTTTCTCTTTGTCATGTGATGTTATAACTGTGACAGCTATCATATAATTTGTGACAGTTTTGACAGTCACATGTGATGTCATGTCACTACTCCAAATAAGAAAATCAAACAAAAAATAAAAGGAAAAGAAGATAAGAGAGAAAAATAAGAAGAGACTAAGTCTACCATTTTTTCTGACATGAGTCTTATGCTACAAAATTCCTAATCCAATGATTGGAACAAAGGATATAACAAACCTGAAATACTATACCTTTTATATACTCATCTCTCATTGACAGCATCATATGTGGCTTTTCATAAATTTAAGATTTCTCTCAAAGCTTCTGAAAATGGGCCTGTTGCGATCCAGAATTCATTCAAACTTCAACAGCAAGGGCTGCGACATTTCCAGGATTCAATTGAATATGGACCCAAGTTCACAAAATGGTCTACCCTGCAT
>Ga0157357_1001222_pt1 | contig 10763 bp, 9 predicted proteins | sample AttcapACBM1_FD_111485 | JGI IMG/M metagenome (GOLD analysis project Ga0157357, IMG submission 111485) | Fungus gardens microbial communities from leaf cutter ant in Botucatu, State of Sao Paulo, Brazil - Atta capiguara ACBM1 | ecosystem: Host-associated > Fungi > Mycelium > Unclassified ... | reverse complement strand
ACTGTCACAAGTCACATAATATTGTTGTAGCAACAGTTATATAGTTACATAGTTTTTTTTTTTAAATCAACAATTTATTACACAGAGCATAAGAGCAGACCGTGGTAGTTACAATGTAACTATGTACAGGGAGAGCAAGACTACATGAAAATAAGAGAAAGAGAAGAGAAAATAAAATAAATATGAAGAAAAGGGAAAAATAAAACTACAAAGAGTTTAACTATGAGATATACTTATAACAAACTAGGTAATGTCATTTGAGAAAGCAAATGCATTGTGGTTTCGTTCAAGGAACATGACAAAATGGGTGATGGAATTCTTTTGTGAATTCCAGTACTCGTTGAATCTCTTGCACTCATATAGTATATATTGTCTTGATTTAATGGGATACTGATCATACAGACACTTAAATTCTTTGTTTGGGAAAAATCTAAGTCTGTATTCACCTATTGGTGCATGGTTGGTGATAGCTCTAGTAGCTCTTACACAAAGAGAGTTAGAATGGCTGAAGTTTTGGAGCCATAGGCTACCCTTGATATGTGATAGTTCAAGCAAATTATTGTCTCTATCTACAAGGTCGAGGAACTGGTTACCCTTCAGATCAGACACTTGGAACATCATTTTCCATTTGTTGGTGAGATTGTCACATTTGAGTTTCCTGCTAAAGTCCTAGGAGAGCTTGTTAGGATATAAAGGAGTCAGTCTAATGGATTTGGTTTTAGAGTCGACAGCTTTGTAAAGGTGCCAATTGGAGTGACTTGGGCAATCCCAAAACTCGATGTGGTTGTCTGGGTGATAGGAGAAGAAATAATGAAGCTCTCTTAGAATAGCAACCACATGCTTTTGGAAGGAATGGAAAGACAGATCAAATATTTTTTTTGCTGCATGGATTGAGTCTATTACAATGATGATTTTAGAGATGTAGTCAATGCTAGTAGCTTGGTTGATACCACATCTGATTGTGACAAGCTCAGCTTCAATACTCATGATATTTAGAGCATGGTATAGGGTTTTTGTGATAGGTTTATTCCTTATATAGATGTGAGCGATGGATGTAGCAATGTTGTTTTTAATGTTAGCATCCAATATGACAAGTGCGGTCAAAGAGGCATCTGACAATTCAATGGCTATTTTGTCAAGTTCTTAAACTCAAGAATTAATACTATGACTTGCCTGTTTACTAAAGGGATGGAAAGAGAAATGATTAGCATGGGTATCTATGATTCTATGACTGGGAAACAGTTCTGTGTTGATGTGGTCAAAAGAAGGAAAAACCTCATTAAAGTGATTATCCATGTCTACCAAATGGCCTTTGATAAGACCATGCTGCCTTCTTGTTAAGGAATTGAGTGAAAGAGGGTGTTGACAAAGGAGGAATTCATTACACAAGCTCATAAGAAAGCATAGTATGTGGTTGAAAAGGAGTGAATGCACCTTGAGTTGAGATCTGCCTCTAATTTTTTGTAGGTAGAGGTTGATGGGAGTAAGACCAGTGATGGCAATGTTTTGAAGCCACCTACTATCCATAAGGCCACTTTTCTTTGTATTTTGTTCATAATCTTCAGTAGATATGAAAGAGGGGCTTTGTTGTAGTATCATAATTGGAAGTCATAGAGGGCAACCAGCATGGCACAACATCTGTAGAGTAAACATTTTTGACAAGGGTTCAAACCTCTAGTGGAGTTGCCAAGAATCTTCATGCATTTGATTGTTGAAATTGCCTTATTTACAAAGAAGTTAATATGGCTATGAAAAGATAGTTTTCTATCAAAAATAAAACTAAGGTATTGCCAGGATATCTTGGGAGATAAAATTGGGCTGCCTAGAGTGAAAGATTGAGTGGAGGAGAGCTGAAGACACCATGCACCCTAGAGAAGTGGAAAACTTTGGTTTTTGAATGTTCGATATAAAGACCAAATTTGGTGAGGAGATTAAGAGCTACATTGTAACTATAGAAAATGTGAGCATTAGAAGATTCAAAAGACTTGCTTTGGGTAACAAGCAAGCTGTTGTTAACAAATGAAAGTAAAGAAATCTGAAGATTGAGATTTTTAAGATGTTTTTTTAAGATGTGAAGGAAAGGAGCTAAATACAAATAGGGGATAGGGCTGAGCCTTGGCCCACACTGACATCAACATCAACAAAATAAGAAGAGAAATTATTTCAAACATATTGTATTTTCCTATTGATAAGATAACTGGAAAAAAATTTGACAATGCTTGAATCCAAACCTGTTTTCTTGAGAATGAGAGAAAGGAGGTGGTGGTTGAGGGAAGGGAAAAATTGGGAAATGTTGAAGGCAAGAGTGCTGGTAGACAAATTTTTGACCCAACCCATACGAATGAAATGGATGAGTACGACACCCATATCAGTTGTGGATTTGAACTTGAGGCCACCAAGTTGACTGTAGTGAATGATATTGTTAGCGACCACATGAAGTTGGATTCTGTTGCTGATGACTTTTTCGATGAGTTTTCCCAATGTGTTTAGGAGGATGATAGGTCTGAACAACTTGGGAGAGTCATAGGATAATTTGTTGGGTTTGGGGATAACAATAGTTGATAAGATCTTGAAGTGTGATGGTCAATGGCCCAATTCAATACATATGTTTGTGATGGCGACAACATTTCTTAAGCATGTACTGTCTTTGAGGATAATTTTGAGATATCTCCATGACAGCTTGTTAGAGCCTGGAGTGGATGAATTGTTGCATTTGAGCAAAGAGCTAGCAAACTCTTCTTCTGCAAAATGTGTTCAAGACAAGGACAAAAACAACCCTAACTCATCTAAAACATCATAATCTACAGGGCAATGCTAAGCTATGTTAAATATAGAATGTAACACTTGCCAAAGATCATCCAATACAAGGTATGGTTAGCTATTGAATTTGATAGCTTCAGGGGTGGGAAGCTTTCATTTGTTGACCCAATTCATAGGCTCCCATGGCCCTCATTTTTTGTTGGTTATTTCATTGATTTTGAAGTTGAAAAATATCTTTTTGGTACTCTTTACTGTTTTGCAAAAGAATTTCCAGTCTTCAAGACTCTTCAACAATCTATATTTCTCAAGCTCACTGCTACAGTTATCATTCCACCAACTCTTGGAGTGCCTCATGATATTGGTGAGTTTTGCATTTCTGTTTCATGCCTTGTCTACATTATTAGAAAGTTTGTTGACAACGTTTTCCAACATATGAATATCTGAGAGATTCAAGACATTCAAGTTCTTAAGATGGTGTCTTCTATGAACTGGGCTTCTTCATTGCTATCTTTCTTGATGGTGCTTTTGCATGTATTGATGACTTCTTCTGAAATGGAGATGGTGACAGTTAAGGGAGCATGATCAGATGAGAGACATCACTCAGAAGAAATGGAATGGTTGTTGAGGGTAGGGGATTTGTATTGGATGAACATAAGATCAATGGTCAAGTTTGAATCATTGATATTGTCTGCATATCTGGTAGGTATTTGGTTAGTAGGGACTAACAATGATAAGTTAAAGGAGTCTGCTAAAATAATTAGGTCATCACTAATGGATGAATGATGTGGAAAGGAGGAATCCCATAAACTGTCCCTGATGTTGAAATCTCCTGTCATAATGAGGAGATTACAAAAGTTAACTTCAGTATCCTTCAGATACTTTAAAGCAGAATAGGAGGCATCTGAATATATGTTCATGAGCTAGAAAAGTTTACCATTATTAAATAAAGAGGTAAGTAGAATGTTTCTGTGGTCAATAATGTCTTTTCAAAAAGAGAAACAAAAGGAGAATAGTCTAATATTGATGTAAGCAATGACTCTCAGGTAATCAGACTTAGAGGTGTTGGATCTGATGAATGTTAACCAATTAGAATGGTTAACTATGCCAACAAGGGTATCTCCTTTACAGTTTGAAGAGCTGGGGATGGAGCAAATAGAAGACTAAGAGAGTTCTTGAATGAAGATGATGTTAAAGAAAGAGTTTACTTCTAAGATAGTGTTGATGAGGAGAGAGTTTTTATAAACATTTTGAGAGTGCTGATGTTTATAAATGAACGAATTGATTCCTTGTGGTTTTCATGTAGTTTGGCATATTCCTTACTGTGCTACTCTTTGTTGAAACAATGTTTCCAGAATAGACAGTTGGTAGAGTCTGCTTGATGCTTGCCCTTGCAGTGGGAGCATTTGAAGGAATGGGGACAAGACTCACCTTTCTTTGTTTTGAGTTTAGATGGGTTAATTTTGTTATTGGCCTTACAGTACCATGTGAATTCTCTATGGTGGATGGTTTGATACAAGCCATTACATTTGATGCACTTTACCCCTTGGATTCTACAAATGCCTGTATTGTGGCCCCACTTCCAGTAATTTTTATACTGGGGAACACCTGGATTCATGTTGGCACCACAAATGGTAGTGATGAATCTTCCTATATTGAACCTTTGGTTGATGAGGGATTTGGCTTTAGAGCCACTTTGAGCATCCCAGATGTCAATTCATATGATGGCCATGTTAGATTTCAGCAAAACCTTGATTATTCTCAGTTTGGAAGCTAAGACAATGTCATTGAAGATGTGGATATTCTTAAAACCTCTCTCAATGTCTTTTGATGTAATACATGAGTTGGTAACTTCAAACAGGTAGGGGATGCCAACAATCTTCAGGTATGACTTGGATTGAGATAGTTGAGAGGATTAAACTTAGTCAGCGTCAATATTAGATGCACTCTTGACATACTTTTTGACAGCTTGTAAGTCTGAGAGAGAAGCAATATTGTTAGTAGTTATGATAATGTGTTTACTGTCAATGTGTATGTAATCTGCCATAATGTAGAATTTGATGTTCTTGAGCATTTGGTTATGCTCTCACAAAACTTGCCAATCTTGTCCTTTCCGATAAACTTGTTCCAAATGCTGTTCTTGCTCTCATCCCAACATTAGTTCAAATTTGCATCACAAGAAAGTTTCCTGGTTGATATTAATGACATGCATACTCAAATCCTTGATAAAGTTGTTAACATCATTGTCTTTTATCGGGACAATGACCTGTTTACAGAATAGGCCTTTGGTGGTCATACTGATTTTTGGCTTGAGTTTGTCCTAGCTACTGATGATTTTTTGTACAATTTCAATTTTTTTGTTTTGGAAGTTAGAAAAGGTTTCCTTAATTTTAAGTGTTTTTCTGGCAATATTAGTGGAGTTAGGTTGTCTAGCCAATACCTGCACATAAGATTTAGGTTCTTGATTGACAGGTTGTGGTTTTTTGAAATATTTCGAGATTTCATTTACTTTCTTAGCTGATTTCGCCAGGATGGGAGGGGGAAGGCTGAAACATATGGGGAATGAGATGTGTTTGAGTCCTTGGATTGGGTGGCTTCCTTCACCACTTGAGGGCTGAACTTTGATTTAACATTATTGTCAAGTTCACAAACAGTGGACTTAGTTTCTTTCTATTTTATTTTTCACTTTCACTTTCATTTTGTTTTATTTTCTTGTTTTTCTATTTTTAGAACATAGGGTTAGGGTTATATCACAGGACAAAAAAGAACAAAGTAGAAGGATCTAGAACAAATGACATCATACAACATGGACACTACATGTTGGCCTCATGTACTATACATGGTTGTTTAGGATAGGTTGCACAGTAGTGAGCATGGACCATTGGTAGTAGTATATAAGGTAGATTAGTTTGTAGAGAGATCTCTATCAAGTTCTCTTGTGTTACTCAATACAAGAGTTATTCTATTATCTGACTCTAAGGACTTTAGTTCATAACAGTTATTTTTGAAGGATCGATTAGTGCCATCAACAGTTAAGCTATCCCACTGAGATGAATAGAGGGCTGTGATGAACCCCCATACTGCTTTGCTTAAACCTTCAAAGTCCTTGATATTGTTAGCTTTATTGCCATCAATGCCTTTACTAAGGATATATTTCTCTATTCTAGAGAGCGATTCCTTGATATTCTTGATGTCCAAACTAAGATGTTCCATAGAGCTGTATAGGGAAATTGCCCTAAACTCACCGTTCTAAGAGTCTGGGTCTAGAGGTCAATTGATGTTATAATTTAAATAAACATTGATTATAGTTACATAGTTATGAGAGAACATAGTGGAATATTTTAAAATAATAATATCATATAATATGCTTAAAACATGTTGATCTATGGCTTACACATAGTCTTTAGGATAGGCTAGATGCAATAGTAGCATGAACTATTTAGTATAAAAGGTAGACAACTTTGTACTAAGAACTTTATTAAATTTTCTTTTAATAATCCAATCCAAAGTTCTACTTCTGACTTTAACTCTAAGTCTTAAGTTATAACAGATAATATATTATAGTCTTGCTTATTAACATTATTATTTCAAATATTTCTATTATGGCAATATCATATATCAGTTTACTTATGCTGAAGATATATCTCCACAGTGATACTATATTCTCTATCTCTATAAAATAAACCTGTCTTTTATAATAGCTATCCTTCTTACAACATGTCCTTGTGGTAGTAATGCAACAATCTGGATTTTATATATAATTATAATTATATACAAAAGTTATATGATTAGTTATATCATATTATTGAGTATATATTACATAGTTATCTAAATAATTATATTTTCTCTGTAATATTTCTTTACTCTTATATTAAATATCTTTTAGAAGCAATTTATACTTGCTAAAGATATCTACAAATATAATATAGAAAACAAAATAAAAAAGTAAAACTAGTGATATAAATATAAAGAATCAGAAAGAATCAGAAATAGTACTATATAAATAATTGATCTTAGTTTCAACAAATAATGTTACATCTAATCTATTTGATAAATAGTTATAATTTTGGGTCAAAGGAGTTTGGAAAAAGAAAAGATAAGTGTGGTATAAGTCTAAGTTAATTATTAGACTAAGAAACTGGATATAATGGCTAAGTTTTTAAATATAGAAGTATTAATCTAATAATATTCTACTGCTATGCATACTCTGAGTTATTGGGCATTGCAGAAGTTGTTATTCAAAACTTTATAAGATTAATGAAGAATATAGAGTTTAGTCCTTGGGTTAATAAATAATTGGGATAGAATGTGATTCATACCAGAAGAAAATAGTAAGAGTATGAATATTATATCGTATGTGATAGTATTATAACATTAAGCATTTCTTGTTTGATGTTTGAATCAAGTGAAGCTCTTTTAGACTTATATCAATATAAATAAAGAAATAATATCAAATTAAAAGAAATAAATAAGAAGAAAAGAAAATTGGAATAAAATATAAAAATTCAGAGTATATTATGATAGTATACCCTGTAAAAATCTATCTCTAAAGAAACTTAGTCCTGCTTTTCTTTTTTATATTTTGCCTTATTTCTTTTCAACTTTTTTAAATATTTATCCTCAAATTTACTATCAATTCTTTTTTTAATCTTCTTTTTGAATTCTTTTACTAACTCTATTTCATTTTCTAATCTATCTAATCCTTTCCAAGTATCTTTTTTTACTATATATATATATTTTACCTTTTAAAATACTTTGGTTTTCTTCTTACCTATTAAAATTATAAAATAATAAACTTGGTTTCATTTCATTTTTACTTTATTTTCTTATTTTCTTTTATTTTTACTTTTCTTTACTTTAAACTTAGATAAAAGATATAATATAATATCATGGGTGAAATTTATATAAGTCACAGAATTGTTATATATGTCATGGTTATAGTCACACAATCAGATGACACAGAAAAGAATGTAGAAGATTCTGGAATAGATAATATTATATAATATGATAGTAACATATTGGTCTTATAAAAAGTATATATACTTTAGGATAGGTTAGTTGTAGTGTGTGTACAGACCATGGTTTGTAGTATATAAAATAGACTAGTTTATACTTGGAACTCTATTGAGTTCTTTTATATTACTCAATATGAAAGTCATAATATTACTTTTCTTCTATTCAAAATAATTTCAACTTTATATTTTTTCTCCTTATCTATCTTTACTAAATGAGATAAAAACTTCTAATATCTCTTTATTTGCCCTGATATATTGTTATTCTACTCACATTTACTATTGAATAAATTCTCATTGACACTAGTAACTTAAACTCCATCATATTCTTTAATTTTATAAGACTTCACAAATCTTTCTATTGTTATGGGATGCTTGAATACTAACAATTTTTCTTTTTCTTTTCTTTTATTTTTCTGATTTTATATTGATTTTCTTTTTCTTTTTCTTTTATTTTTATTTTGGATGATAAAAAGGCACATGACATTGTAGTCACATGATATGTCACATGATGTGACATCATAGGCCTAGAACATGGTAGAAGGACCTAGAAGATGATGTCAGAGCACATATATACAACATGGTGGCCTTGAGGTGAATATAAGGTTGTAGCATAAACTATAGGGCAGGCTTAATTATTAGTAGCACAGACCAGACATGTTTTGTATAAATAGGACTCTAATTTAGCAGAGACTCCTTATCAAGTTCTCTTGTGAACTTTCTACTCTATATTTTATTAAGAGATTTACTTGTTTATATTATCATTTGTTATTGTGATAAGTGGTTGCCACAACATCTATCAACTTTTTCATTCTTTTATCTTTTATCTACTGTACTAAGTTCTTTGTACTTGTTAATATACTATTTTCTACTCTATACTCAACTTCTTTCTTTCTATTCTTATATATATACTTCCTTATCTCTTCTTATGACTTTTTTAATACCACTTTTGTCTTCTTATGTCCTTCCTTCATTTTACAGTCAAATTTGAGTAGTAACAATTTTTTTGCTGTATACTTTGTTGTTAGAAGAAAACTCTACAATTATTAACATCTTGTTTATAATTATTATATATCTTTAAGTATTGTTCTAACTTTTGATTTATTCTTTTTGTCTGTTTGTCTATTTGAGAATGAAAAGTTGTTGATAGCTTCATTTCTATCTCTAACATTTCATTCAACTTCTTTATTAATTATGCTACAAGCTGTAAATCTCTGTCTGAAATCACTTTCTCTGGCAACATAAACAACTTTTATATTATTTCTAAACACTCTTACTAACTCTTTTGCCAATATTAATTCCATTGTTACTATAAAATGTAATATTTTTGAAAACTTATCATATACTACTAAAATTGAATTATAACCCCTTGATACTAGCAACTTGGTAATAAAGTTGTAATAAAGTCTATTAGTATATATTGCCATGGTTTTACTAGTACTAAATTTAATCCCAATTTTTCCATTAGCATCTTAGCTCTGTTCTTTATCTCCTAGTACTGATTATATTCCTCTATATATCTCTTGATTTTTTTATTACTTTTAGCTACCAATAATTTTAGATTACTAGTTGTATTATCTTTGACTATTCTCTATACTTTTATATCTTTTAACACTAGTTTATTCTTAATCTGCCATCTGATATTTCTTAATATTTTTACTCTAGCTTTCTTCATTTCTTTTCATTTCTTCTATTACTCTAATTACTTCATTATATTTTGCTTCTAATTTTTGAGTTTTCTCAACAATTTCTTTCTTAGTAATCTCAATCAACAGTTTTTTCTTTTTTATTACTCTAATTTCTAACCACTTCTTCTTTAACATCACTTGATTTTCATTATTTTTTTCTACTCTCTCAGTCCAATCTGCTCTCTTACTTAAACTATCTGTTTATCTCATACTCTTGCCAGCTACTGTAAAAAGACTATAAACTTCAATATCTAATATTAAAAATGTGAAGTTCATTATCTCTGCTATATTGGAATATCCAATGTCTAATGTTAAAAATAGAGAGTTTGTTATATCAGCCCTATTATTCCTGCTGTTATAAGTCCAAAGAGTTAGAAAAAAGAAAAAACTTTGTAATTAGAGTTAATACAAGAAAACTCAATAAAGTTCCAAGTATAAGAATATCTATCTTATATACACTAGACTACTGATCTATACTATACTAACCTTAGCCTACTCTAAAGGACTATATGTTCTTCTTAAGATCAATATATATAAAACATACTATATGATGTTATCTTGTTCCAGGACCTTCTATAATGTTTTATATAATACATAATTATATAACATATGACTAATATATGACTAATATATGACCCCAAGTCATATCAATATAACAGTTTATAACAGTTACACTGACTTCTAACTCTAAGTTCCAAAAAATAAAGATGTAAAATCTTCTATTTTTAACTCTGATATTGATATCTATAGCCAAACTCTAACCACTATTATTTCTTGCTTGGTCAACACTATTCTACCTAATTGGAATATATTTTAGAGTATTTAGTATAGCTGTTATCTTTGAAAGACTTTATTCTATTCTCTTAGATTTCTTTTTAGAAATAAGTTCTTACTTAATATATTATATAAACAATAAACTGAGGTTTCTCCTAGAGAACACAAACTTTATTGTTTTTGTCCAATTGCTCTAATAGTTATATGTTTTAAAGTAAAATCAAATCTAAATAAATACAAAACTTATCTAGTCTATCTTTAATTTGATTTTTAAGCTTTTATCAAGTATTCTAAGTTTTTATAATCTATTTATATTTCAAACTAACTCTTGGCTCCCTTTAAAAAATATCTCTATACTTTTAAACATCTAATAATTACTAATATATCTTTGTTATGAATTTTATAGTTTTTTTTTGCTTGTTTAATGACTTTGAAATATAAGTTATTAGTCTCTACTTCTTATTTTTATATTTCATCAATAATACTTCCTTTATATCAAAGTCTGATAAGTTTGTCTTTATTTTTATTTCTT
>Ga0157357_1001220_pt1 | contig 10766 bp, 13 predicted proteins | sample AttcapACBM1_FD_111485 | JGI IMG/M metagenome (GOLD analysis project Ga0157357, IMG submission 111485) | Fungus gardens microbial communities from leaf cutter ant in Botucatu, State of Sao Paulo, Brazil - Atta capiguara ACBM1 | ecosystem: Host-associated > Fungi > Mycelium > Unclassified ... | reverse complement strand
TATTAGGGTAGATTAGAATAAATGGTGTATAAACTATGATTTGTGATATATAAGATAGACTAGTCTGTACTGAGGACTCCATCAAGTTCTTCAATACAAGAGTTGTTTTTTGTCCAATCTTTAGAACCTAAGTTATAATACACAAAGGTATGTGAACAACTAAGGTTTTTTTACTTCTAATCTAATGTTTTTGATATATAAAGAAAATTAAATATAAACTGTATAGTTTTGGTCCAAATATTGGCAAGGACTATTCAATTCTGGTCCAAGTATTAGCTAGCAGTCTATCAGACTGTTTACTGGATATGATCAAGTGACCATAGTATAAATAGTAAATTAATAATGACATACTTATATTATCAGTCTCACTATCTTAAACTCTGTTTATTATTATTTGAAGTTGTAACCAAGCAACAAGTAGATGGTACAGCATATATACTAAAGCCAAGGTTATTCTAGACATCTGTAATCCTACATTCTTGGATAAGTTTTCATACTTAATCTGAACTCTATCTAAACCCTGTAAAATTTATCTTAAGTATAAACCATGTCTGACATGAAGCCAGATAGAGACATTGATATTACTTGAGGTAGAGACATCTCTAGTAGTATCATTCTATCTCCACTCAAGTTTCACTATGTTTGAGACACACTTCTTGGTATATAAGGTAGTTACTCTGTAATAGCCAGCCTGATAATTGACTATAAAGTTGATATCAAACTCTATTTATTCAACTAAACTCTGATGTTAATGGCAACACGCTTACTCCTGTTATCATAACTCCTATTTCAACCTTCCTGGACCTTTCTCTGAAATTGTGACTACATGGCTTGTAGGAGATATAATATAATATATAAGTTGAAGCCAAGGTCATTCAGAAGTCTGCAAAACTCCATGCATTTTCCCACAGACTTTATCCATCGAAGTGTGAACTGTACTTAACAATAGATGACACTTGAGCAACTCATTGCAAGTGCTATGCATCATCACTTAGTCATGCTGTGTTGATCACAGCATGAGTATGAATTGACACATTGGCAAAATACCTGAAGTCTAGCCTTTCTCTTCATTATACTGGAAAGATAAATACCAAATAAGATACCCCACATTGATGCTCATACTTCGACAATGAGAGAAATCACAACAATAACCAAACAAGCACGATCTCTGGTAGTGTCCACAAGACATTCTAATTTAGGTTTTGCCATGGTTACTTCCAACGTGACCATTACATAACGGTATCCTTTTACTACAAACAAGTAGCGGCCATGAAATTATATATGTTACCTGGGAGTAGATATGGTGAAACGGGCATTTGCATTATCGTTGTCGTCGTCATCACCGATCACATGAAATGGTACAGATGAGCCGAGCGCCCCGACTTCAACATTAGATACCCGGGAATACCACGCCGATCTGTCCATCTCAATGTTTTCAGTTTTTTTATCGGCAACGTTGCGGCCTGAGGTGGTGTAGAGATGGATGAGGTAGATGATGAACATGTAAATTAGGAACGCGATGCTATACAAGTGGTCAGTCAAGACAGCTAGGGTCGCGAATAACGGCATTTCTACCTGAACATGATCAAAATATAGGTGACATGATCCATTCCGTTGTTGTGAACGAATTCCAATTCTTCGTCTGTAGCGGACATGAAGAGCAGTCTATCCAATGATTTGTAAGATGCCACGGAGGTATTGGTATCATGCGAGACCTATTTACCCTGAAGAAACCAACAACTGAATGTATGTATGACGCTGAGTAAACCAGAGAAATTGGAACAAATTGGTGCATGGACTTACGAAAGGTGGTAAATGACGGAACGCGCGGTAAGCAGTGTTGTAACTTCCACTCTCTCCTGTGGCATTCAGAGTGTGATCACTTTTGTTATCGTCGTCCGCATCGCTAGACAATTTGGGCGCGAATATACAGATCTCAATAATACGGGTGATACCCGCGAGTATCAGTGTGTGTCCAAACGTTGCATGAACCTTCAATAGAGTGAGCTGACGAAAGAAGTATATATGAGTCTGACGGACCTTGGTTGAAATCGCGAGTGCTTGAGCATGCTCCGACATAGCCCAACCAGTCAAGATGATGCTATAGGGATTCCATCGATGTCAGAAACCAATTGAACCAACGGTAAGCTCACATAACAGAAGGAATAACGTTTCGCTTAGTAATGTCATTGTCAGAATATGATGCTGTCTTAATTGTCACTGGAACTTACTTGGTTGCTCCGTGCCAGCCAGAGTCCAAGGCTACCACCACACCACCCTACTCAGTACATGAGCTATGTGCTATCAAATAGCTAGTAGACCCATACATAAAATACCGAGGATGCTGCATTGAGGAGAAAAATGAGATGCAGAAAAAGTCGAAGGGTTTATGAAGTGCTAACGTGTGCTGCATGTCTTTGACAGACCATTCGCCACCATGGTGTTCAGTAAACGTATTGACTAAAATGGATAAATTGTAATTGGTCTCGACATTGTATTGAATCTATCCTCAATCATACCTATTCCCTAGTATATGATTGAGTCATGTGTTAAATGCAATAAGAGGCCACTCAACTTACCCAAAGGGTTATGATCCTGGGCAAAGTCAAACCCCGAAACCAGAAGACAAGATGTGAGGAAAACTCACAAGGAATCCCAGAACTCTGGGCTCTTTCCAGATCGACGTATCCACGCTTCACCAACGAGCATCATGATTGCCATAATAATGGCATAAGCAATGAAGCCACCTCCCATGATATAATGGGCTAAACATTGGCCTATGAAACAGTGTGAACTTGTAAGTTTTAGTAGTCGACTTTGCAACCGTACCGAGATGTTCGCCTCTACAATAGCCACGAAATGTTATAGCGCCAAGAAGCATCTGCGTCCATCCCAGTACAGGATATAGTCTTCCCAATATACCATGAGCGATTACGAAATAGGGGCGGATGGAGCGTTCGTGGATATGCAGCTTGAGATAGATACCGATTGATAGTTGAGCGATTATAGGGATAAAAAGAAGGGATCCAAAAGTACCATGCACTGAAGGCAAGAACTGTCGACCTTTATGTGCATGTCCCAGCAAGTATCCTCCAATCGTGAGTGCAAAGCCTGTGGACTGTTTTTTCGTGAACACTAGCCAACCTCGGGAAGAAGAAAAAAGACCTGTAGCGGAACATGCCAACGACTCATTGACAAGCCAAGTATCATCCCGACTGGAAAGAGGATCCCCCAAACGCCGGCTTGCAGAGTCATGTGTATCCAGAGAATGGCATCTACAGGTGCATTTGCTTGTTCTTTTGAGAGCTGGTCATGGTGTTTGTGGGCAGCGACAAGCAATGCAGAAGCCAATCCTATTGCAAGGACAGCGCGCATGTCGACCAAATATTAAGGTGATAAAGCCCAGTGATTCCAGGCTACGCCGTATTTTACCCGATGACGTAATCATCGTTCCCAGGCCATCATTGTATGTTCTGTCACATATTCTATACTTGCGTTCTTTGCAATGCCGACCAGTCGTTTCGAACCATCGGTAATCAAAAACAAAATCAAGAGAGAAGAGGTTGTTCAAAAAGCTAAAAAAGCAAAGACGCAAGCCAAACTCCAAAAGCGACTTGCACAGGCGAAACTTGAAGCCAATGATCCTGCAGTCAAAAAGGTTCGCACTGCACAAATATTCTACAAGTCTTTGAGGCTCATTCTTAGGTCTCAGAAACGTTTAGCCGATAATATACCAAAAACTCTTGATAACACTAGAGAATTTGACCCATCTATTCTGACTAACGGCCAAAATGCCGGATCATCCCATATCGCACCGGAGGAGGTCGCAGCAGATATCGCTGCAGATCCTTTCACCTCCTATTTCACAACAAAAGATCCTAATTGCCCTCCCAAAGTCCTAATTACAACATCACCAAAAGTTTCGAAAGCGACTTATGACTTTTGTGACGAGCTAGTGGGAGTGTTTCCCGGGGCTGAATTCATTCAGAGAAAGAAGGGAAAGGGCTTTGAGATTGGCTGGATAGCAGCTTGGGCCGCCAACAGAGGATACAAGCATCTTTTTGTGATTAACGAAGACCATAAAAAGCCCAGTCAGTTCCCCCTTAACTGTTACTCGAACTTCCTTAGCTTAAGACCCGCAATAGATGCGCTTACGCTTGTATACCTTCCCAGCGGACCAACGGCTTATTTTAAGTTAACATCCGTAGAACTAACGCAGCAAATCTACGTAGGTTCTGCAGTATACATGTCCTCACCAAAACTGGTACTGAATCTCGCCTAGGGCCATGGCAGAGCGACAGCGCATAACCCTGAACTTATTTTGAATGGCTTTGTTACTCGCTTGGGTCATACTATTGGGCGAATGTTTCAAACAACTTTCCCACCACTTCCCGAATTTCAAGGTCGCCAGGTCGTCACAATACACAACCAGCGAGATTTCTTGTTCTTCCGGAGACACAGGTAGATTACAACTTCGATATATCACACTTCTCTTATCTTCATTTCTCCAGATATGCGTTCCGGACTACAGAGAAAGTTGCTTTGCAAGAAATTGGACCTCGCTTTACGCTTAAGCTACGATGGCTAAAAAAAAACATTCCAGCGGTGCAAATTTTCGGAGACGACGCGAAGGCCCTTACCTTTGACACAGGAGATGATTGTTCTGAGAAGCAGACCCATGCCTCGATGATCGACGATCAAGACCGACATAATGAGTCGGACCCGGGTGAACTCAAAGTTCCCTTCAAGGAACCTCCTAAAGTTGTCCCTCCAAAGCAAGATGAATATTTGTGGCAATGGAAAGTGCGTGTCCAAATTCCCAACATAGCTTTCTTTCATGCTGACGTCGCTTTATGTCAGCCCGAGTTAGAGACAACGCGCCGAACATTCTTTTTGTGAAGCCCCATTCTGAGCTTGGAGATATTTTACTACCCTCTACTATCTTTGTCCACTTGGAAAGATGCAGTATGCTGCTAGAGAATGTCAGTGGATTATTATGCAATCGACTGTCCGACACTCAATGTTCGACCTGTTCTGATCCGGTTTGCTGCACCTCTCACAGCTCTTGTCTAGGAACAATATTCTATATTTGACTTCTCCCATCCTGGGGTAGTCATTGGTGAACATCATTTCCAAACTTTACAGTTGTTATCTACCTTTCAAGCATCTCCCATGCCTACCCGGAGATGCACCTCTTCCTTGCTTCCCCCTGTCCGACCTCGTGTATCATTCTCGCCACTGTCTCGATAACCACGCTCTGAAAGAGATAATTAAGAGAGCCAGTAGTAAAATGCGATGATCAAAATATCTAGCCAGGATCATCCATCCTGCTTTCATATGCCTTTCATGCACCTTGATTGCCTATGAATTGCTTTGTGCGAGAGGCTGGTTGAATGGGCGTGAGTGAATGGTCCTATGTCTCGGGCCAGCACCGCAAATCCAAGAACCAATGTGCCCAGTACTGTAAATCTGAATGATGTTGGAATAATCCTGAAAAGACGTCAAAGTCCTAATGTCGAGAAAATCATTTATTCAGTGATCACTACAATCCGATCAGTTCAGTGATAACTGGTTGTTTTCCAATGGGTCATTCTCGAATGGAATAGAGGGTCCTGAACAGTAACTTAATCAATTTTCTGTTGTATACCGTTGAGTTCTCTACGTCGAGAAGCAGAGATCCTGAGAACACTACCACCGTCTGATTTCTCCTAAAAACACGTCATTGAAGCCCGTTGTACAATATTTACAAGTTTCGGGAAGTTATTCTTGCTGTTAGTTATTGAGATTGATTGTTTCGATTACGTACGTGGATCATTCTCGCAAATGTCACAAACAAGACGTCGTGGCCCACCTGTATCTTTTTGGTGCATTCATTGGTGCCGAAGCAGAGTCTAGGCGATGTAAGCAGCACAAGATGCACAACAATGGATGGACAAATGGATGAACTTGGGCGTTACACCTCTGTCAACTGCAGGATCCACAAATGCATCTGATTCTTCACCCTCGTTGAAAGATATTCCAAGGACCATCAACGATATAATATCCCTCCTGCTAGTTGGGATTGGACCGAGAAGCAGGGGACAGAGAAAGTCGAAAGAATATCAAATGGCTGAGCTACAGAGACAAATTAAGGAGGTTGTGAGTTCTTTGGTTGTGAGTTCTTTTCTGCTTCAAGTGACCTGGAAAGGAAATCAGATGTGTTTCTCAAGAAACATGGTTGAGGCAACCCTTAAAAAGTGCAGAGGCTGTGAGAATTTCCTCTCTAGCCAGCACTTACATTGATTTAGCTAGTTTCCAGAAAATAATAGCGAGGCATGAGCATCGCAAAAAGCAAGCAAGCTTGAAAAACAATCAAAAGACTCTCCCCACCCCGCTTAAACCCGAAGAATTTTCTGCTTCACCTTTGAGATCTTCTGTATGTTTAGGTCAACCTATCTATTACTACCATTAAGCAATCAGACACAAAGTCATGCAATCATTTCTGTTCATCACCCTTCGTTACGGCTTTAAAATTTGGCAGTTCTGGTATTGTCTTTGGTTGTTCCTCGTCGGGGGTATGCGACTCATTGCGCTTGATGACGTAGGGGGGTAACTCGGGACCAAGAATACGGCCTCCCTGTTCTTCGGCTGAAAGAAAAACTTTAGATTTCAATCTCTGGTTTGCGAGAATGAGACGTACGTGTTGAGTACCAAAAGTAAGTGATGAGGCCTGCGATAATGATAATAAATGAGATGAAATACAACCAATACGGGTGATAGTGCTTGAACCGGGAATATTAGGGTTTTTTCTCCTGGAAGTTATTGTCACATACGTAGAGGAATAAGCCTTCAAGATAAAAGTCAATTATGTGGTCATACTTTAAGTGATTTGACGAACTCACCAAAAAGCAAACCGAAGAAGTCACTTGAAAGCAGGCTAAGGTTGAAGAATGCGGCAGAGGCGAGACGGTAAAGCATAGGGGCAATTGTGTAAAGGATAACCATTGCGGCAGTATAAGCCATCAGGAGGCCGACTAAGTCACAATAAACATCCAATGAAATCCAAGATGATCTCATAAATAACTTACTTATTCCGCCATTCCAAGGTACTTCTGTCATATCCCGCCATTCCAACCCAGAAGCCTGAATGCCATTGATAATAAATCCCCACATCCCCAGTTGCCCAACGACTTCGTACAGGGGTCTCTTCCTAACGAAGAATTCCTCCGTTGCGTTAGCTGAGATAATGTCCATCATGAAATTCGGAACATCGAGAATTAAGACGTACTGAAACCGTAAAGTGTAGCACCAGCAATCATGAATCCATCTCCCTTTGCTCTATCCATGGCAGGATAATTTTTGTCCGTCACAAAATCAGAAACAACAAGTAATCCAAGACCGCCGATGCAGATCAAAACCCCCTGACGGATTGTCAATCTCATACAGTGAAAAATAAGCATTAGAGAATACGCACGAGAATTTGAGTCCAATGATATCTTGGCCTTAGGTAAATCCACGAAACGAACATGCATATGGGTATAGCCCAGCTTTCTCAAACCTCAGTACCTAGAGGTGAAGGCAATATTAGAAGACTCACGCATCGAGAAGCATGCATGATAGTAGATCCGTGTATTGGTATGCCTGGAGTTCCATTCCATTGGCTCGTCAAAGCGATTTATCAGCTCCCAACGAAGCCACGCACTTTAACCACAAGAAAATTACCCTCCACATCACAAGCACCTAAAATGATATCTAAAGCCTCGTTGCGTAATTGTCAGCATTGGTTTCATAGTTCCAACTAGATTGACGTACATCTCCAACCATCGTAGAGAATGACCTTCCCCCACCCCTTGAATCCATCTGATACAAGGAAAGCACATCAAAGACTGGAACACCACAAATGAAGAGCTTACATTGATATATTGTATAGGGTGTGTATATAAGAAAGAGAGTGAAATATCTAAAAGATAGGAGGTAAGTCAGCACCAACATTTCTCTGCCTTGGTCAAATTTGATATAGTCAGAACTCACAAGAAAAAGCCCTGCGTAGTCGACAATGTCCATCCGCGATTGACAAGTTCCGTCGTTGTCACATTTGTACAAGTGATACACAGTGATAAGAGTTGTCCAGCCAGTAGAGCCAGAATGAATTGTTTCGTCCAGATACTTCTCCATCGCTCCCCAACACTTTTCCAAAACGCTCCGAAAGAGCTGTAGTTGATTGGTGGTCGGGAAGAGGTATTTCGGGTGGTCAACGAGCTGGATGCTAGACTACAATCTTCACTTTGGCCGATCGTGTCTTTCCTGCTATCGCCTGGCATGATTGTGGGCAAGGTTTCTGTAGTTGCCATCGCTTAAAACTATTTGAAGCAGGATCAGCGTCAGCGTTCAGCTCTTGTCTTTCAGCGTACCTAGCAGCAACGAGATAACTGTGCTGAGAAGACGCTATAAGGAGCACCTTCCCAAAATTACGATTTTCCTAAAAGGACATATGTTCTCATGGGCGGAAGCCAAATTCACCGGTACATTTTACCATGTGATACCCGGTCAAATTTCTGGCGTCGCTGAGAGACTTACAATTGGCAGAAACATCCGAGGCATCTTTCCTCATTGCCTCCAGGACATCGGGTAGAGGTCAATGCACTCCTAAAGGTTCATGTCCCTTTGGACAGGTCTAAACCTTTTTTTACACAGGCACGTCGTTACTCGCAAACCATCACTTTGTGGGCGCAAGATCCCTGAACATATACCGGAAGCTGCCTACCCGTAGGAATCTAGGAACATGACGATCACTCCGTGAAATACGCATGTTGTGACGTCGCACCATTTTGTCTGTGGGTCACAATGGTTACAGTACCTTAGGCTATACCTTAGTCTCAGTCTACATATATCTTTTGTTTGAACACTGAGCTTAAGGCTTTGTAAAATAAGACTGGGACTTCCGAAGCCACCTAAAAGGCACAATGTGTGCCTATCTGTTGGAAGAAACAAAGTACAGCATCATGGTGCAATGTGGACAACTGATGACTACTTACCAATAGTAGTAACTATTTGTGGAGAGCTTTGGTACGACTGATATAAGACAAGTAAATAACTTGAACTGGTTATATATGTGTAAGTAGCATATATAAATATATCTGTTATAAGTGTGACTAAGCAGAATGTTTATTCAACACTATCTACTTCACGGTTGTTGCTTTAGGAGAACACCCTCATTGTTGTCCTTGTATTACCTTACTCTACCAATAATTGACTACTACTACCTTACCACTAATCTCATCTGGAAATCAGAACACTGGAATTATAATTGAACCCCAGAAGAAATCATGATAAGATACTCATTTATTGTGACACTGATAGCTATTATGATAATCCAGGTACCAGAGATAGTCAGAACAGTATTGAGAACACTTCCTAGATTAATCATTGAAGTATTGCTGTTGATTCTTGAGTTAAAATCTAAGAAGAATACTAGCATTAGAAAGAATAGGAATTATAAGACTAGGACAAAAGAGGATACTGATGACAATAGTCAAGACAAATGCTAGAAGACTGAAATCAATGAACTCCAGAAAAATTAGTAACTATAAGAGAAATATATTACATACTAGTCCAAGATTATTTGAGACTATCCTACTCTCATTATGGATAATCACTTACCTCATCTCCAGCTTACTTGTAGAGCAGATAGCAGTCTCTTTTCTTTTCTAATCTACACAAACTCTTCTAGTACAGATTAATTAGGCTCCATTCTACAATCATTCACTTCATGACTGATCACATGATATCATCATAATCTGCATGGAACTATATCTAAAGATCTTAGTATAACCAAAGTAATTATCTAACTTCTCTATTTTTCAGATATTGTCTTAGTTACCATATATAGTATTTAAATCAGCTAGCTACTATTAGGGCAGCTATAGCAAAGACACAGAGTTTGCACTTCAAGCTTCAGAAAAACCTAAGTTATATTATTCTAACTAAAGTACAAATGATGCTTATCTCTAAGAGAAACCTAAGAAAACAGAATATCTCCTAAAGACGATAGCTATTGTTTACATATATCTAACCTACTCTAAAGTTATGACTAAGTTCTTTTAGTAGTTTCTATAATATTCTATTAAGTTATATGACTATATAACAGTAATAGTAATATATATATATATAATATTACTTCCATCATGCTTTGTAATATTTTTGATTATTATATGTAATATCATGTTATATCCTTTGCTAAGTCTGAAAAAAATGTTCAAGTCTACTTTGAGAATTTCTAACAAATAGAACAATGCTGATACAATTATATCTAGATAGTCAGGAACTCTAATAGAAGTATCTAAAATATTAGCTAGAAAAGAAAAGAGGTTCACAGTAGCAACAGATAAGAGGAGACAATATTGATATATGAGAATATGCTTAATGGAGTTTAACAGTAAAGAGAAGCAAAGTTCATCCAATTGCCACAGTCAACAAACTTCAGCACTTCAACTACGGCATTCAATGTCAATACTTCTTTACCAGCTATGTCTACTGCAAACGACATAGGGATGGATATTCAAATAGGACAAGTTCCTTCAAACAATCTCGAGGTAAGAGGGAGAAACCCTATTTCCTCTGTCAACATTTCTAGGAAATCTTCAATGGTATCCTCTGGACAATTAACTCCTTACCATAATAGAATGGATACTGACATGGACTGCAATCTCACTATTGAAGAACCAAGCACAGAACATCTTGAACTGTTCTATGAGACAGAGCAAGAAAAAGCATTAAGAGTTGGTATG
>Ga0157357_1001219_pt1 | contig 10775 bp, 11 predicted proteins | sample AttcapACBM1_FD_111485 | JGI IMG/M metagenome (GOLD analysis project Ga0157357, IMG submission 111485) | Fungus gardens microbial communities from leaf cutter ant in Botucatu, State of Sao Paulo, Brazil - Atta capiguara ACBM1 | ecosystem: Host-associated > Fungi > Mycelium > Unclassified ... | reverse complement strand
GTCGAACCGTCGCGCAACTGGTGAATGCCACTTTGAATGAGTTCCATTTCACCATAATCATCAACTGTACCAACCGTATATCGCCGTTCCCAATATTCATCTGTATAGTCCATCTCCAATATTTCACGATTGATGAACTTGCTCTCCTTGACAAGTAGCTCCTCATAAGGGTCTATCAGCTTGCCAGTGGACACCCAATCTCTGATCATATCCACATACGGTTTCCCTGCCGCTCTCAACAATGTTCCGTAGATGACACTCGCAGTAGGATCTCCATTCATATTTTGCATTCGATCGTAGATGATAGTTAATACTTCACCGCCTTTAACGAGAATTCCACTTGAACCCGAAACACTATTCTTGGTGATTTCGGATAGGACAGCTCGTAGTTTAGCTCCCCCTAACCCCAGTGCTTCGTTCCGTGCTTCTTCTTCTGGATCAATGTCGGATTCAGATTCAGAGTGTGTGTCATCTTGGTCTGCCGTTGCAAGTTCCAGTATGAGTTGATAGATAAGGAAAAGTGTGTGAACGGTCGGGTGGACATAGAACCAAAGTTTTTGGAGGGAAAATTGGGAAGAGGAGTTAAAGGCGTGTTCTAGCTGGGAAAGGAGTGTACGATAGTCCTGAATTGAGGATTTCAGAGGGAAGGAACAAGGCCTTAACATGTACGGAATCATCATACCTTCAGCATGTCGCGAATGGCTGCACAAAGTGCATGATTTACAAGTCCGTAGTCTAAACGGCTTCGGTACTCTATGAAAGCCGAAATTGCAGTATAGTATGTTCCGAGAGGCAGGATGCGTTCCACCACGTCCCGTAAGGAGGGATCTAGAATCAATTCAACTTCAATGATCGGCAAATGCTGGGTGATCTTACCAAGCGAAGATGATGTCACAAAACGCATTCCTTGCAATGGATCGTCATCTTCAGCAGAGTATTCTGGATGAAATGTGATGTGTGTGCCTTCAATTCCCTTTTGATCAACTCATTTGTAAAGTCGAGATTAACGGAGGTGAGAAAACTGATTCACCAACAGCACATAAAGCAAATCCTCAATAATCATAGCTTCCTGAATCTCTAGTGGAATCTTATCCAGCGTCTCCTGCTTTGCCTTTCCCTTCTCTTTAAATTTCGGAGTGGAATTGTGTTGGTGGAAAGGGGCGAGCAGCATTACAGTATGGGTGACTTAGTAATTATTCAGTAATGTCGAGGAAGTTAGTAAATATCTTGAGAGAAGTGTGTTGAGAGGTTGAAGTGTTGTTTATTATTTACATTTATTTATTCGCGTGAAATTGAGATGAATCAAACAAACATCTTTGCTCAAATTCAAATACGATGATAGCTTGTCGCAGACCCTGAGATAATTACTGCCCGACAAGTGACGCCACAAATCTCCTTGGCAGGATTGGTAAATAGTGGACTATGTAAAGAATCGTGCAAATTGAGACTGAAACAATTCGATCAACAGGTAGGACAGGATGATAGGTACGAGGTACGAGGTACGACCAACGAATGACCAACGAATTATATAATCATGTTTTGAATATGATAATAAGAATTAAAAGTACGAAGATAATGACACCGATAGCAACAGCAGAACCTGTTCAAAATTCTCAAAGGCTGTAGCTGATGATTAATCCTGGCAACTACTCACTATTTTCTTTTGCTCCCTTCGCAACACGGTCCAACTGTCTCCGCGCACTCCTTAAGCGATGTTGTGTCCTATCGACGTCTGTATCCAATTCTTGCAATAATCCAGAATGTGTTTCTAATTCATCATTGATTTGTATGGAAAGATGATGTTGTCGATTAATTGACTGAGAAAGTTGGTCCAGACGGACATCTTGATCTAGTTGACGGCGGGATTGCATCAGTTCATAGCTTTCAACTTTCAGGTAATAGAATATACCATTCATCATTACACGCTGTTGAAACATGAGCCCAGAATCTTCAAGGAGAGGATTGGTATCCGGATCATCTTTGTATGGTGTATATTGGAACTCTCCACTATTCTTGCCGGGAGGCGTTGGTGGGAGAACCACTGGGGGAGAGGGTGCCCGAGGAAGAGAGTCCAAGCTGGATGATGAAAAAGATGCGGGCGGCCGGGGTGCAGATGAGCCCAAACTGAAAATCAAGTCATATAGCGTTCTCAAATTTATGAAGGCCAGCAAATCCCACCTTTCAACACTGATGCCGTCAACATTGCCGCCCAACATGCCTCTCATCCGTTCATATTGTCCCCTCAGCAGAGAAACAGCTCCTGTTCTTCCATCTTGATCCTCCAAGTCCAAAATGCCGGTTCGAAGGTGTTGGAGGTTCTTTGTGATTTGAGATGCATGATAGATCTTCGACTGGGAAATGGGATTTAACGAAGCAGAGGTCTGTGAGCGTTGATGCTCAAGGAGTAGCGAGAGCGTTTGCGTGGAAAGAGAAGTCAGTTGCGCGAGTGACTTCGTACTTGAGGACATAGTTATGTGTCGTAAAGTGAGAAGGAGAACAAATCTCGACGGCCGAGTGTTTAAGTACGCTAAGCAGGAGTTGCAGGATTTCGGGTATCCACCGTGATTCCGCAGCTGAGGGAACAGGAGAAATGTAAAAAGGAAAAGTTCACAAGAATGTTATCACAGTAACTGTCCTTGTCGAGGGAACATGTGCTAGACGACTGGGCATTGCTAATTTTGGTACAATGAACATGTGATGCGCTGTAGATTTATATTTCATCTGTAAAATAGCCTCCTTTATTGTTACAGCTTTGTTTCTTCCCCTGTACCACCGCGCTCGCTCGTAATGAGTCTCTTCAACATCCTCATACTTAGTTTTTCTCTAACAAAGTAGCAGATACCCCCATTTTTCCCCTAGCAAATCACACATCTATAGGTGATCATCCAATGTCGAAGCCTCCAACAATCCTTGAGAAAATATATGCTCAAAGAGCCCAAGATGTTGAAGTCGCAAAAAATACTCCGGGAACCACTCCTGCGGACATTGCAAGATTATTAACCATGCATCTGGCCCCTCCTCTCATTCCCTTCGTTGAGCGTCTCAGGAGGAATCCTAGCAATGTCCTATCAGGGACTCACGAGATTTTATCTCCTTCCCTAATGGCGGAGATAAAACGAGCTTCACCCTCAAAAGGAGCCATCGCACTGACAACCCCCGTCGTTGAGCAAGCCTTGATATATGCCCAGTCTGGTGCCTCCGTAATCTCCGTCTTAACAGAGCCTCATTGGTTTAAAGGATCTCTCCACGATATGTTGATGGTTCGACAATCTATTTCATCGGTCCTAGATCGTCCCGCTGTCCTGCGGAAAGAGTTCATTCTGGATGAATATCAGATCGCTGAAGCACGTTTGTACGGTGCAGATACCGTTCTTTTAATTGTTGCAATGATGGACGACGAACTCCTGACCCGGCTATATAAATACTCTCGTAGTCTTGGGATGGAACCACTTGTAGAGGTCAATAATGCCGATGAGATGCGGCGCGCTCTTACCCTGGGCTCGAAGGTAATTGGGGTCAATAATAGGAACCTTCATGACTTCAACGTCGATATGGGAACTACTTCGCGCCTTGTGGATATGGTGAAAGACAAGGATGTCATCCTCTGTGCACTTAGCGGTATCTCATCTGTTCAGGACGTTCGCATTTACAAGGACCAGGGCGTGAAAGCTGTCCTTATCGGCGAAAGCTTGATGCGGGCTAATAACACTGCTACCTTTATCAGAGAGCTGCTTGACTGGCCTGATCTCTGTTGCTTGGGATCCCGGAGAAGTCCGATAGTCAAGGTCCTTGGAGTCACTAGTGCGGAACATGCCAAGAAGCTCGCTAATGCAGGAGCTTTAATCCTAGGGTTCAACTTGGATCCCACTCTTGAAAACTCCATTACACTCAAGCAAGCTAAGATAATTCGGCAGGCCTTCCCAAAAACTTCAACCGATCCCATTCCTATACCATCACTGCATCCTAACGCTCCGTGGTTCCATACTCATCTCAATGCTATCTTGTCACAATGCACGGCTCAACAACCTCTCCTTGTAGGACACTTCACTACGCATACTTCCCACACGTTACCCTTTATCCTTGAGGTCATTGCTGCCGCATCTCTCGACCTAGTCCAATTTGATGGTGCCATCCCAACAGATTGGGCACAATTTATCCCAGTACCTGTCATCCGACGTTTTTCCTCCCCGCTCTCAATCCAAAGCAAGAGAAGTGACGGCCCCATTATTCCTACCACCACTGCGATTATTCAAGGAATCAATGACTCCAGTCAGATCAACCGCCCAGGCCTGCATGCTGTTGCCTTGATTGATCTCACAGTTGAAAATGGCTCTATCCAAATCTTTGTTCCCCCTCGAGGCGAATCGCCGAGTTCTGCAACAGCACCGGACCATGCTGTCGCAGATCAAGCTTTCAATATCCCCAGGAATGATTGCTCCACCTCTTCCGCTTTGAGAAGTCCTTTGAAGGGAGTCGAGGAGACCAAAAAATTGGTCTTCGCAGGGGAGTTGGGTGGTAGATGGACGATGCCTGTCCTTGTCACTGCAGGTGGAGAAACTGTTCAGCTGGAAATTATCAACGAATTGGGCGCGTGGGGCGTTGAAGTTGATGCGAACTTGAGTGGTTTAGAGGATTATATCAAGCGTTTACGATTATAAGTGTGGGATCATGCGCGTGATAAAGCGCAGTGCACATTTACGAGTAGCTGGGCTGACAATATGTATCCAAGGGTTGATATATTCAATGATCGGACTTTTTTGACGATTGGCATAGTCCAGCAATTGATTGTGAAGCTTCCCTGATGCCAGTTGATGTCACAAGAACAACTTTTCTACTGGTATTCTGAGCTTCGCGAAGCCCATAAGCATAATTGCATGGAGACCGCAATTATGTCCCAAGACTTGTCAATGAGCAGTTTGACACTTTCCGTGGAAATGGTGACCCCTTCAAGTGCCTTTGTTACACGTCGAATAACAGACACACAACTCATTCAGGGAACGTACGGTGTTTCTCGCGCTTATCCACCACATCGTATGTTGAACCTATTTTTACATGCCACTTGCTCAAGAGAATGTGACCGTCGACACGATTTATCCTTGCAAGAAATCCCCAGGTTCTGACATATTTTTCCTCAAGCCCGTCGATAGCCATTTCAACTACAATACAATAGGAATGAGATCCTGCGTTTATTTCTGTGCCCTCTCCAAGGAGCTGGGTTTCTATCTCTACATCGGTCGGAAATGTATACTGTCTGGAGAAAGATGATTCTTTTATGTGGCTATTTGCGCAAGATTTGATTGATCGTTTGCTGATATGTTTGCCAAAAGACTACGAAATGATCTTGACAGGAAGGGTACCCCAATGGGACATCACCACAGACTTTGCATACCAGAGTCAAAGCAGCCACATCGCTCTGGTTCCAAGTCGGATTTCGACGCCCGATCCATGGTCGAGCACCCACTTGCTGTCTTGTCAAGAGACGTGATGATTTGACACGAAATATGCGAGCACTTCGTTCCTACGATGATGACCGACAAATGTCATGTACATGTGTAGGCCACCTTGTGCTAGACTTCGCATGACTTTCATTTTGTGCCATGCCATGGCCCCGCTGATGGTTCAAGACTTGTGTCACCCTGCATGAGTTCATAAAAACACACCTGTTGAACTTCATTCTGTCCTGACACCTAGAAATCGTGGTCTGCAAGAGAATGTCTGTAAACAAATACGAGGTCAATCCTTTGGCTACTTTCCAAACAGTCCATGACTGATCCTCTTTCTTCTCAGGTCGAAGTTGCATCCATCTTTCTTCAAGGCACCCTATATGGTGTGTGTCCCGGCGTCTTCGCCTAGTTCTGTTTTCATGGTGTCTTGAAGGAGTATTTGCCGTGATATTTGTCCTAACATATTGGACATTGGTCCTTCGTCGGTCTCCAGAGCATAGGCTTAACAAGGTCATGGTGGGCGCTTTAGGGATGCTGTTCATTCTTGCAACAATTGTGGGTGAAATTTTCTCACTTTTTGCTTGAGAAACTGAATTAGCTGAGTAGTATATTATCATTCAAGTGGTACAGATCTTCGATAGACAGGGAGACGGTCCTAAATCAAATCGGTGGAACCGTTTCTCGTATCCTATGTACTTTGCTTGTGCCATCATCTATCTTGCTCAAACGTTGGTTGGACATGGAGTTGCAGTAAGTATTCCTGGTTTCATATGAGACTGACATTCATGTAGCAGGAGTAGCTGTACAGATGTTGGGTCATCTGTACCAGACGCCTAACTCCTATTGTCCTCCCGTGCTTATTTTTTGTGGGTGGCATTGGTAGGACCCCAGCTTTTACTTTGACGGCGTCAGGTAATCTGTGGGGCCTATTGCAGTTTCAAGTCTCAAGCATCTGGTATCCTTGAGTAAATACAAGGATCCATCGAGCTTCGTTCAACAAATATGGTTAATCACATTCTTCTCCTTCGCACTTGCACTGAGTACAACTTGCACTTGTGAGTCTTTTTGGTAACGACCTCATTTACTGGATCGAGGTTTGTCTATGTTTCTAACAGTGATTATTGCAACTCGAATCTGGTTCTTGAAGAAATACAACACACTTAGTAGCACGGCTAGCTGGGCCCTGTACTTCACAGTCATCACACAAATTGTTTTGGACTCTGGTGCCATCTACTGCGGTGCTATGATCACATTGGTCGTATCTCTCGCCCTTGATTCGTGGTTCCAATGTATCTTGGTTGATTCTGTCAGTGCTAATTACTTTCCTGGCTCTCACATATTTTTCATCCTCTTTTTTTAGATGGTATCCATCATTGTCAGTCCTCGAGTTCTCAGTTTAAATCATATCTAATCGATGAATAGGGCCTTGTATTTTCAATTGTCATCTATCGTATGAGGCTTGATAACGCAACTGACGAGCTTTGGTTCTCGAATATTAATACTCTCATTAACAGTATTAGCAGTCCCAAAATGAACGGCACACTACCTCATCATCATCAACCCATATCATGCGTCTTTCGAGACTCTATTGTACCTTCACCATCCCGCTTCTGGCCTATCCAGCCAGACCGTTCACTCCCTTACGGTCTGCCTCGGACAATACACGGACGACAACATTGTAGGAACATAAAGACAAAGACAAAGACAAGTCGGTTAGGCTTCAGCAAACATCATGATTCTCCAAGATTAGACGGCAAGAAATCCCATTACAACCTTCGCTCCAAATTGGTACACCCATCGTCGTATTTCCGTACATCAGAAGAGATGGGTATAGATATGGAACTTGAAGTTGAGATGGACGAGGCGAAGTTGAGAAAACCAAAGGCACTACCTGCTGTACTGATTTGACTGATTTGATGAACTGTTTAACGGAGGAAACATTATGGTAATCTCCCAGGTCCGGAGTATTTTCCCGTTATAGAAATCCCAGGTGGCGGTGACTCAGAAGATCCCACGTCTAAATAGATCTCCTAAATACTTCTTAAATACTATAACCGCCGAGGTCCCGTTTGAATGGACTCGGCGATGGTAAGATCGTTCGGTCTCAGTTAACGAATAGCCACCACCAAGAGCACAAACTACACTACACAATAAATGAGAGACAAACAAATGAAACATATGAAACATATCGTGCTTTTTTGGATTTCTGCTACAAATTAAAAACTAGTGTTAAGACACAGAGGACCTGGTCCACAAGACCCGATGTCGGGGATGTATCAACAATGGGAAAAGTAGCCAGAGAGAGGAAGTGCATGCGAAATTCACAATGGGTAGATGATACTCCGGATCCAAGTCACTACGTTCATTCATCAAACAGAGTAGTAGTCCAGGTCTAGCTGGAACTAACAAAGAGTCACATCCAATCGATGGAATCAGAATGAATATCTATAGTATTATGTGTAAAATAGTCTATAGTATGCTCAAGTCAGTTGCAATACATGCAGTGTCTGTAGGGAATAAATGCTATACTATGGTAAAATTTGGAGGTAGGTGGTCTCTTTTATGCCCACCAATTAGTCGCGGACAACGTCACTGTAATTATCGAAGTCATGGGTGCCCTGACTCAACGTAGGGTTAGATACGCACCGGCCAAAGAGACGGACTTTCAACCAATCAGTAGCGACAAGCGTACGGTTGCGCAGAGAGAAAAGCGTGCTCAGATAAGCACTACGCCAGAAGAAATATGTCGCAACACCAGCGGTGGCGAACTAAGAGATAACAATTGACTAAATAGAAGGAAGAAAAAGAGGTAAGGTCCACCTACGTTACCATTCATGAACGGTAAATCGGCAATGGCTTTTTCAGAGCCAATATAAGCCAAAGAGCCTTGGTGCGAGTACTCGAATTGTCGTCTCTTGGTCTTAGTGAGCTGCTTTTTAGCAACTTCAGCTTCCTGAAGAACCTTCTTCTTTTCTTCCTCATCAAGCACTGTTGCTGCCAAGGACTCGAGTTTCGCAAGCTTTGCCTCCAGTCGATCATGCTTGGCAATAAGATGCAGTTGACGAGCGAGATAAGCACCTTGTTGAGAGGCAACCTGTGCCGTTGGGGCATAAGTAGTGGCGGTGCAATCTCCAACGGCAAATATGCTGTCCTCAGCTCCCTTCATGCGAAGGAATTCTGGTGGAACATCAATCATGACAATGATTATTCGATTCGTGACTTACCATCGACGATTATGCCACGCTTATTGGTCTGAACGTCAGGCAATTTAGCCATGAGATCTCGAGTAACCTGACGACCACGATTACCCTGATGCCAGTGAAATCAGTATCAACAAAACTGCTTAAACTAGCTATACGCACAGCTGCCCAGACGACCAATCCGCAAGGCATCTCTTTTATACTCTTATCAGGCATCTGAAGGACGACGCTTTTCTCTTTGACTTCTTTAACCATTGTCTTCGTCAGAATTTCGATCTTGCTTTCCTTGAACGTGGACTCGGTGTAATTGATGAGTTGCTTGCTAAACATCGGCAAGACGCTGGGTAAAGCTTCGACAAGGGTGATACGAATTTTGCTCGCAAGTTCTGGGTACCACGACTTGAGATCATCTTCTAGGAAATCATGTAATTCACCGCTTAGTTCAACACCAGTGGGACCACCACCAACGACAACCATATGAAGAAGGCGTTCAATCTCCTGTGTATCTTGGCCAGGGAATGCCGCGGTTTCAAGGCCTATCAGCATAAGTGAGTAATTTTGAACATCTGAATATCTGTTAGGCTCACAATCTAGGAATTCCTTCTGGAACTGAGGGATTCAAGAGATGAGTTGTCATCAAAGCTCCCTTGATCTGCTTACCCGTTCCGCGTCATTCAATTCTTTCATGAAACAAGCATGCTCTTTGACTCCGGGGATATTGAATGTTTGGGTCTCGGCTCCGACAGCGTAAACAAGATAGTCATATGGAATAGTTGTCGAAGACATGGTCCCTTTATTGTCTGAATTTACGGTCATACATCTGCTAGCATCTATAATGGAGCGAGTGCTGCTTACCCTGGAATGTGATGGTTTTCTTGACAGGCTTTTCGCAGGGTGAATTAGCGAGTCAAAAGGAATGATAAATTGAGTACACACATCGACGTCCGTGGCTTCCGCCTCGATGACGGATACATTGCGCGTTTTATGACGTGTGATATACCGAACAGATTGGATAATGGATCGGGTGTTAAGGGTACCAACAGCAACGCTAGGTAGGAGCGGAGTGAATAGGAAGAAGTTCCTTGGGCTCACGACAACCTGATACTCTCAGATTAGGACATCAAGGCAGTTGATATTCGATATAAGGACGTACAACGTTGTAGTCAGTTGTATCCAACGTTTTGAGCAGGCTGGTTGCTCCCCAGCCACTTCCGAGCACCACGAGAGTTTTTTTTTCTGGGTCAAAGGGCATCTGTGGCCCCGGATGCTTGTCGCGTTGTGCTATGAAGTAGAATATACCGATACCACTGATAGTTAAAATGAGCGTAGCCCTGCCAACAGATTGGAGGAAAGTTTTCCATCTCGACGGACGAGGAGAAGGTGGAGGGCTAAAAGCCTGATATAAAAATGGTTGTTCAAATGCTCGGAAATCAAACAGGAGGGAAATGTTCTGACATTCTTGGATTCTATTGCCAGTGCACGTCGAAGTGAGAATGTCTACATCAAAAGCATAGGCGGGGTCCTACATCTCAGTAACGAAGCAGAACACACCCCGACAACAGAACCCGGTTGGGTAACTGATCTTAGCAGCTGACGCTGCATACTTGACAACCGCCATGAGAGTGTAGTCACTGTGAGGGCAATGAGCTCTGGACCCCCTCGGCAAGGAATTAAGCCGCACATTGTCTGCGTGGAATTTGCATGCTGAAAAGGGGTATTTGAAGCGCCTTGGCGCAGCGAAATTGAAGATGAAGGTCGGACTAGAGAAGGTTGTGTTTGAAGGTGAAGAAGAAAAACTTACATGTGATCATCTGGATCAATCACGTTGTATTGTGAAAAGGATCATTTTACTAACATAACAAATGTGTAGCGAATGTGTGCTTAGACAAAGAGATCGTGCAAGAGAGGCGCCATCTCGAACTGTGGCAAGTCGGACAGTTACCTCAGAAACTTCATCGACAGATGTGGTTGTATCCAGGCCCTGGCTATCCATTGGCTCTCGGATACCTGTGCTTGTCCTTGAAGCTAGTGAATCGGAGCAAGATGATACTCTAATCCATGGGCCACCAGTTCTAATTTCGGTAGTCTACTATTTGGCTAGGATGACTATGTCTGATGCGTAATGACGGTG
>Ga0157357_1001218_pt1 | contig 10775 bp, 9 predicted proteins | sample AttcapACBM1_FD_111485 | JGI IMG/M metagenome (GOLD analysis project Ga0157357, IMG submission 111485) | Fungus gardens microbial communities from leaf cutter ant in Botucatu, State of Sao Paulo, Brazil - Atta capiguara ACBM1 | ecosystem: Host-associated > Fungi > Mycelium > Unclassified ... | reverse complement strand
TTTGAAAGATTTCACTTATAACTTATTATCCAAAAGTTCATGAAATTTGTAGCTGTCACATTTACCAAGTACTAAGGTGCACATATGGTAGTGTGGTCATGGTACTGAGGAGTGTCTATGTAACAATTAAGCATGGGGCTAAAAACAACTGATACTTATCATCTCCAATAAGAATCAGGGTGTCAATCTACTCTTCTTTGCCCTCGGTATCACCCAGGGGTCTGTCTTCGATGGTAGGCCTGTGGTGTGAGGAGCCGTTTTCCCCTACATGTTGTTGATTTTCAGTAAGAACCGAACCCCATACGATCGACAAGTTCATACAACATTTATAGAATGACAATATATCAGGACAAAGTGACATATGTCGCATCAGTGACCGTAACAAATTCTTTGGTGAGCCGTGTCCTCTACTACTCGTACTTCCTTCTTGAATATACCATCTTTGTATGATAACTAGCAAGTCTTATCAGTGAACCTTTGAACTTTCAGGACATTGGGATCTTGTAGGAACACACATGGCCCAATGTCACTGGTGCTCGGGAACAGCTGATTACCGCACATGATGTCCCTGTTTTAGAATGTAGAATCCACATGCACGCTTCCCTATCTGTGGCCTACCGGTTTCAACAGCCGCCATGGCTACTGCAACACCGCTCATAGCAGACACAAGAAAGAAGGACCTTGAGCATAGTGGACACTCCTCCGAATCTCTCTCGTACGAGAAGGAGAACACTGTCCGCGCAGAGGCCGTCGGAGAAAAATTTGAGGCCGAGGCTGAGCAAGGCGAGAAGAGCCCAACTTTTTACACTAGATACAGGCCATACATTCTTTCCACTGTTGCGGCAACGATAATAGGCTGGTGGATCAGTGCAACTATTTTGCCCGCTACTCGACATCGTTGGTACGCCCAACATTGGTCTGTTTGCTATGTCGTTACTCACGAAACCAGGATTGTACAAACGCTTTTCGCATGGGCTTTCGTCTTGTGAGCTGACTCTATCTACTTCTCATATGATATTAACACGAACCAAGTATAATTGCTTTCCGCTTTATCCCCAACTCGACTGTGTCAAAACCCATCGGTGCCATCTGGGAGACTACTGTCCAGCGTCCGTTTTATAAACTTTCGTATCGTACAAGACTTGGGCTTGGATGGGTTTGCTTGCTTGCGATTGTCTTTGGCTCTGCTTTCGGTCTTCCCCTGCAAGACGTGCGTGACCAAATAAGAAAGCCACTTGTCAATTGACGTTGTGTCTAGGACGCCACGTATGGTGATCGTGCCATCTCGGTCCTCGGGCTATTCGTTTTTCAGTGTGGTTTCTGGCTTACCTCGAGCAATAGGAATGCAATTCCCTGGTCCGTGACATTCTTTCCATCGTCTGTTGGGTGTTAATTGTTGGCAAGGCCCACTGTCATCGTCGGCCTTTTTCTTCAGCAGGCAATCGCATTGTTTGTGTTGAAGAGTGGTGCTGGCTTCTCAATCTTTCACTGGGTTGCCACCCTGGCTGCAGACTTCTTGACCCAGGCTGATGCTGGCTCTGGCTTCTTTTTCGATGCCGAAACACTGCAAAAGCATTGGTTCTTTGTCAATACAGTATGCCCTCCAAGCATTTTTCGAGAATCAATTGAGACTTATCAGAGGTTGCGGTAGCTTGGAGCTATCATTTTCTTCGTCGCCTTCGTCCAGATGATGTATTATGTGGGTGTAATGCAATGGATCATCAAGAACTTGTGAGTTCAAGTTTCGTTTCGTCAACATGATTGATTTAGTTCTTCCAGTGCTTGGTTCTTCTTCAGACTCATGAACATATCTGGTGCTGAGGCCATCGTCGCCGCTGCCTCTCCCTGGATTGGACAAGGTCAGTCTATCATCACTATTTGTCCCGGTAGACTGAACAAATAGTGAGGGTGTCTTCTGACAATCCTCTACAGGCGAGTCTGCTTGTCTTGTCAGGCCTTATGTCGATCGTACGTGATTCAATTTAAATTTAAATCCAAATATACCTCAGTTGATCTTGTTTTAAGTTATGACCAGGTCGGAACTTCGTGAGTCAAGAAGATAACATTACTTCCGAAGTGTTAAACGATAAATCCAGATCTGAGTATGACCTCCGGTTTCTCCACTATTGCCGGTTCTGTTATGACTGCTTACATCAATCTTGGAGTTCCTCCTACAAACTTGGTCACTTCCTCGGTTATGAGTATTCCTGCGTCGATTGCGATTAGCAAGATGCGCATCCCCGAGCTTGATGAACCGGTAACTCGTGGTCGTGTGACAATTGATCGTGGAGAACAGAAAGGCAAACAACCGGTTCGTGCTCTGGATTTTCGTAAATTTCTTCCTGATCTTTCTGTGAAGGCGAACGCTATCCATGCATTCAGCCAGGGGGCCACCTTTGGTCTGATTGTCGCTGGTCAAATCCTGTAGGTTTTAATTGCTGTTCCGGATACTGTGGAAGTTGACGGCTATGATAAGAGCAAATGTCTTGACCGTCCTAGCTCTGGTTGCGACGTGAGTACCACTTTTTGTCACATCTTGCCAGCTAATGAACATTTTTTCTACTTCCCAGTATCAATGGGCTCTTGACCTGGATTGGACGAGGGTTTGGTATTCACCATCTTACCCTCGAGTTGGTTATCGGGTATATCTTCTACCCCGTCACCTTCTTGCTCGGTTGCCCTCGTGCTGAAATATTGCGTGTCTCTCAGTTGTTTGCTACGAAACTCGTTGCAAACGAATTTGCTGCCTACCTGAATCTTCAGTCTATTGTTCACAGCGATAACCCCCTGAGCCCGCGTGCATATACCATTGCCTCTTATGGACTATGTGGATTCGCCAACCTTGGATCATTGGGCATTCAGATTGGTGTGCTAAGTGCTTTGGGACCCTCACGCGGCAAAGTTGTCGCTCAAATTGCTCTGTCTGCTATGATCTGTGGATTCATCTCCACACTCCAAACCGCTGGTATTGTGTACGTAGTCATTTTATGTTCAATAGTCTTTGGCACACTGATTTTATGTCAAAAGCGGCATGCTTGTTTAGTATAATAATTTCCATTGTTGGGTATGGTTGCAGCTCTGGTGATCATATAAATTTGTATGGTTATCAATGACATATCTCCCTCAGTGTTGGTAGTCTATTTCCACTTCTCTTCGAGCTCGCTTGCAGCTATTTGGTGCTATCGTTTGTTTCAACCACCTCGGTGCGCAGTGTCGTTAAGATAATCACTCTTGAACTGCAAGCATTCCTTGCCAGTGACGTGAATCTTGTCAGGCTACCTCTAGCATCACAATAGACACCTAGAACAATTATCGCGTGATCTGGTCCGAATTTTTTTACCAGACTCGACTGTTACAGTTGAGAGAGGGGATTCAGTAAGGAATTTGAAATGACAGTCATACTCATTTGCACATTGGCCTACGCTACGAGTATCGCGTTGCAAATCTGTTTTTTAGCTGCTGTACCAAGCTACGATTGACGTTGCTCTGGCATTTCCGTCGAGTAACTCTTAGTTCTCCGGCCGTTTCGAGATACTGAGTCTACTCAAATCCCGTATGTGTTCAATGGCACTGTTTACCCCTGGCAGCTCGTTCATCATTTCGGAATCGGGACCAAGACGTTGAGCACTGGAAATTTCAAACGATTTAAAATTCCAGAAGATGAACTGATATCCATGTTCTAATGCTCCCTGTGGCCATTGACTTTTTCCTTGTAATTCTTAATGTTCGATGATTCCCTTAGAATCTGCAACATAAAGACTTTCATAAAATGCTCACAACTAGACAAATAGACAGATACGTGTCAGACTGCTTCATGTTCGTTATAAATTGACCTGCAATTTTGCCAAACGGCATCCACTGGTCACCTCCTTTGTCTCTTCGATAATTATGCTCACAGCGCTCCGAACATCTTCAAGACTCGTGCGCTCCGAACCAACAACAAAACGAATGCAAAAAATACCATTCAGATCTGTCTGCGTCAAGAGAATGTCATCACGAGAGCAAAGACGAGAATAGAGGGATTTTGTGAGTCTATTCACTGTTTCGAGTGTAGGCTCATTCTGAGTAGAGGGTGATGTCGTAGGCAAGTCGTCGTCAGACAATGAGACAGTTGTCGAGGAACTCAGTGGTGAAAGGGCACTGGGAGAGATGCGGAACACACTGATCGAGAGAGAAGGTTCAGTGACGAGCTCAAGGAGACTCGTTTCGGCGAGTTTGGCTTGGAAGGCCATGTTCAGGTCAATACACTAGACACCGTGTCAATGATTGGATTGGAGTGCTAGAGAAATAGAACATACACGTCTAATGTACGACCTGAAACCTTCTGTTCCATAACCCCGAAAGACAAACCAGAGCTTCAGTGAACGGAAGCGACGCCCGAGAGCCAGATGCCAATTACGATAATTAACCACATCTCCTTGAAAGAGGAACAAAAGGCTCCTTATCAGTCTTGGGACAAGGGTATGGAAAGACATACCAGAAATATCTTCTCTCGTCCGCAGGTAGGGTGGTGTGATATCCAAAGCTTCTGTTAACAGTGTACGATCACGAACCCAAAAGCCAGAACAATCAAAGTTGACGAGACCCCACTGTGATTATATCCTAAATCAGATTGTTGTTCTTTAGCGAAAATTGAGACATACTTTATGGAAATTGGTACAGAAAGATGTAGCTGCTTCATTGATTTCTACAAGGTGCAATTTTTCACGATATTCTGGGCATGAGAGAGCGACACCTGCCCAAGCAGCGTCGACATGGATCCAAAGTGAAGGATGATCCTCGACTGGTAAAGATAATAAGACCAAAAATCGGGAATATAATTAACTGACTTACCAACTTCTCTGATTTCTGGAAGATTGTCAATAGCACCGGAAGATGTTGTTCCAACCGTCGCAACTGCAGGTATGACGTTGATAAGATAGAATCGAGATTAGGATCTAGATCATACTGAGGATAAATGGGTGATTTCCATTCTTCAGATCCTCCGCCAAGGCTGCCTTCAACGCACTTCCACGCAAAGCATACCCATCCACCGCTTCAACTGCGATTGCACGTACCTTCAAACCAAGTATTTTCCCGGCTTTAAGTCCGAGAGAATGTGTTTGAGTGGTTGTGTACACGATCAAGGACTCAAGGGACACTTCAGGACGTGTACGGGTATAAAGAGCACGGGCAGCCACGATCGCAGTCAGGGCAGAATCGGATGCGGTATTCTATTTCCCGAGAACGTCAATTATCAAAGAGGGGCGATGAAGACAAGCAAATATACCTGTATCACACCCCCTCCTTTTCCCGAGGAATTGAAGAAGTTTCTGTCCAGGCCTAGAAGTCCAGCTGCCCAGTCCATCATCAGGACTTCGAGTTCTGTGCAAGCTGGACTGGATGCCCACTGAGGAAGTGATATTGTTAGGGTCGATTGAGGCGCCTTTGCCTCACACTCACATTGAATCCAGGATTACAGGCACTGCTGATCAACAAGTCTGCGATCATCCCCTCGAATGTACACGCTGCAGGGTAAAAACCAAAGAACGAAGGATGTTGCCAGAGTGTCAATCCTGGTAATATTAATTTGGTATAACCATCCAGGATCTCATTGAAGGGTTGGCCTGTTTGCGGTAAGTCTGGAGGGACATGTTTTGAGAGGTAGCCTGGAGAGACAGAGGGTCTCACTGGGAGAGAGGACAGGGAGTAATAGTAATCGCAGATTCTGTCTATGGTCGCGTAGCCCGCTTTACGGAATCTGGAATCAAATTTGGAATGAGTCAGCATCGAGCACCCAGAATGGAGATGCGCGTAGTAAGACTTACTCCTCGATATGCATGGTTTTACTTTACTGTCTAGTAAAGGTGGACATGAAATATCATTAGCGACCGATACCCGCTTAAAATCAGGCGGGGAAAGACATGAGAAAATTGTCATTAATCATTAATCAGGTACACTACAAAGTAACTACCGAGACGAGACACATTCTTTTTCCTGTTTATGGAGTATGACTATATCAAGGACCCCAAATCGTCCATGGCACAAATCGAATCATCCTTTATTCGGAACATCAGCGCAGTGCACTCTATCACGTCTGTGTTGTTGTGAACCAATATAGGAGCCAATGAGCACTCCAAAATATCTCACGCCGATCAACTTTCCGCAGGCCCAAATCATTCATCAGTTCTTATCATGTTTTTGGCAGTCTGCTGACCGGTCACCCTCTACTTGCTTCACTTCTGAATATGTCAGTCTATAAAAGATCGAAGATGATCCTTGACAATGTTAAAGATGCAAAGAAGATCCATTTCCCAATACAGAAATATGTCTGCTGTAGTTGTAATCTCGGAAAAATATAATCTGAGAATCCTACTCACCCCAGTGAGCCTCTAGGATTGATCCACTCAGATCTCCTAGAGCTCCCCACCTTGTCTTATTCAAAGTACAAGTGGGTAATTACATTCCTTGATGACTATTCTTTCTTTTGCAACATTGCTTTTCTGCACAAAAAGTCTGAGTCTGCAGAAGCAATCAAGTCTATTTTCTGGATGTGGTCAAACACTACTTCTCATCCTATGAAGAGATTGCACACTGATAATAGAGAAGAATATATAATATTGGAATTACAATTCTTTCTAAGAGAGCAAGAGATTATCTATGAAACTAGTACTTCATATGTACACCGACAAAATGGTCATGCTGAACAATTGAACCACACCTTGCTTGAAAAGGTATAGTCAATGTGACTTGAAGCATGTCTACCAAATTCCTAGTGGGAATTTGTAATAGCAGTTACAGCTCATATATACAATCACACATTTGTTAGACATCTCAAGTAGAGAACACCTTAGGAGATCTTCTTAGGGAACAAACCCAAAACATTGTACTTTTGTATTTTTGGCTGTAGAGCCTATATATTTCTCCCTACTGAAGTTTGTGCCAACAAACTTGCATCATATTCTGAATTGATGATATTCATCAGGTATGAGGACAATAGGTACTACTTTATACACTACATACAAGAAAATATCATTTTCCACTCTACACATGCCATCTTTGATAAGGAACTTTTTCCCAAATGCACTAACTCCCATGCAAAAGAGTACAAATTATATAATAAGTTATTAGACAAAACAAGTCCAGAAACAGAGTTATTAGCACATAACTCTTCTGGAAAAGATAGACCTGCTCTAGTACCCATTCTACACACATCTGTTCCTCCCATCCAGAAGAATCCTCCTACTTGTTCTCTCTTATCTTCTCTTTCTTATAAGTCTACTTTCCTCCCACCTACTTCAGGGTCTAAAAAGCCTATAGTAGAGATTAAAGAGACAAATGATGTTAACTCTGATGTTGAGATGCAACTATCCAGCCCTCAACAATTTTTGCAGCCTACTCTGCAGACACCATAAAAAGGTCCTGAATTGAGGAGATTCAAGTATCAAACTCAGATACTCATCAGAGAAAAAATATTTATAGAGAACAAGAACATCCTACCAATATCTTGTGGAATTCTTTATAGCAGCCAAGGAGGAGGTTTTCTAACCCCAACATGGCTTGTGATAGGCATGAAAATGCTTATCAGGAATTATGAAAGATCTATCAGAATACATGATATTTTTCTGATAATCTACTATCTAGAATAATAAGAATAAATGAAGTTGACTACCTATACAACTCATCTGACAATATTATTGAGATAAATGGAATTCTATATAATATCCAGATGAACACCCAATCATTGTTGATAATAATGAGAGTAGAATAGATACTTCATCTTCTATAGGTAAATCAGCTAAGCCAGCCATCACTAGCTACTTGGTATGCCTTGCAAAAGAAGAGAGAGTAGAGTAAATTTGCCTTTTTTAACACAATATGCAACAGAGTCTTGTCCAATTTCCAAAAGCCTTAGAGATGTTACTAGATTACCAGCTGACATTTAAAAGAAGTGGCTTGAGTCTTATCTTGAGAAGCTTAAAAACAGAAATGTCTATGAAGTTATAGACTTTTCTAAGAGAAGAAAAGCAATCAAGAATCACTGGGTATTCAACATTAAGTCTGATAGTCATTATAGATCTTGACTCATTGTAAAAGAATTTTCTCAGATCAAAGAAAGTGACTTTGATGAATTATTCTTTCTAGTTGTCTGCTATGAGACAGCATGCTTATTTCTAGCTGTTGCTGTCCTTAAAGATTGGGATATTCATAATGTTGATATAAAAACTGTCTATTCTTATGGTAATCTGGATGAGAAAATCTATATGGAGCAGTCTGAAGGTTTTATACTATCTAGCAAAGAAAAGAAAGTCTAACAACTCTATAAAGTATTGTATGGTCTTAAACAAGCTAGCTTATCTTAGTGGTAGATTATAAAGAGATTAGAGAGCTTGTTATAGCAATTGTCTATATCAATAATGTTTACTTCATGGGTTCAAAAGAATCCCCACTCCTCTTAGAGTTAAAGTAAAAATTTATGATGAAATAGAAATACTATGACCTTGGAGAAACTAAAGAGTTTCTTGGGATATGTATAAATCATAACTGCAAGGATCAAAAAATCTTTGTAGACCAATCTGAGTACTTGAACAAAGTTCTAGCACAATTCAATATTGTAACCAATCTAACAAGTACTCCACTTCTATTGGGCTATGTATTTAAACCCAATGATAAATAGTTAGATCTCTAATATATCTAATGATTGGCTCATATCCTGACATAGAATTTGCTGTAGTCAAACTTGCTTAATAGATAGCAAATCTCTTAAATGAGTATTATCAAGCAGAATTTCATCTCTGTAAGTATTTGCTTAATACTTGCAAGTATTGGATAATCTATAATAGACTTAGCAATGAGTCTGTTGTGGTACACTTGTTGTAGCAACCACTAGACACAAAGTCCAATGATAGCACAATCAATAAATCTCATAGGAGGGATATCTAGTGGGAACACGAGTTGTGTATTCACAAGAGAACTTGACAGGGAACCACAACAGTATTCTACTGACTATTTATATCAAGTCCTCCTAGTCCGTGCTATGACTGTGCATCATCCTACCCTAATGTCCATGCCCTGTCCTCATGTCTATTACTCATCTACTATGCATCTTCCTTAAGGCCAACATGTCATATACATGTGCCCTGACATCATACTCTTTAATCTCCATTATACATGTGTGTATCATATGTACACCATGAGGAACCCATATCTCTTGACGTCACTCCTTCTCTAGACTCTTCCCGATCCTTCTAGACCCTAAGTCCTTCCAGACTGCTCTAGACTATTCTAGGCCCTATGACATAATGTCATGTGACTTCCTAGTCATGTGCCTTCTCTCTCTCTTGTTGTAGACTAATAATTACTACTACAATATCTTGACTATCCTAACCTTAACCCTAAAGTCTGTTCATACTTTCGTCTTATAACAATACTCTGATTCAGACTGAGTACAAGATCTAGAATTACATAAATCTGTGACTGGTTACTTTACTCTAATGGTTCATAGAGTAATATCCTAGATAAGCTATCAGCAAAAGATAATAGCTCTATCTTCAACTATAGCTAAATATATAGCTCTCTATGATTGTGGTTATTAGCTTGTCTAGATGAAAAACCTCCTCAATGAGGTTGGTTTTAATATTCCAACTCTTTATATTTATAGCAGTAATCTTGGTTCACTTTTCTAAGGATCTAATCCTATACAAGAAAAGTGCTCCAAATATATTGATATTTGCTATTACTATATCTATATATATATAAGAGATCTAATTGAGAATGAACAAGTTAAATCATATCATATTGATGGAAAGAAGAACTCTGCTGATATTCTGACTAAAAACCTTGGTCAGGTCTTATTCAGTTGTTTTTATTCATCTCTTGGCTTAGAGATACTCTAAGCTTATTTGTTTTTACTTTTATTACTTAAAAGCTGATATTTTAAGTAAGAGAGTGTGTTGCAAAGCACTCTGCTTAGTAAGCATATGATCTATGATTAGTGATCCTAATTAAGTAGTTGAGACAAAATTTTACATAAATAGGTTGATTTTCTACTAATACTTCTTGTCTTTCATCATTGCTCTCTTTCAGTTCTATATTGAAGTATATAATAAAAGTTATACTTTCATTCCAACTATTATATGTTAAAGTCTAACTTGTTGTAACAACTACTAACCAAGATAGTCAACAGCTTACTAAGTAGTCTTATAATAAAGAACTTGGTGGAGATTACAAGAGAACTCAACAAGAAGTTTCTAATATATTCCTACACTATATATACTACTGGTATATAGTCTGTGCTAATGATAAACAGTCCTACTCTAATGTCTATATATTAGCCATAATGTCAAGATCGTTGATGGTGAACTTCATTTTTTATTTTCTCTTTTCACTTTATTTTATTTTTCTTCTTCTTTTTCTTTTATTTTCTATTTTTAGAACAACTCAGGTTAGGGTTTATCAGTCACGCTGTCACATCAGTCACAAGTTGATGGCATAGTCACAAGACTGATCACAGGACTTGAGAGAATGGAGTAGAAGGTTCTGAAATAAAGTGACATCATACAACATGGACAATACATGGTGGCCTCATGATATACACATGGTCATTTAGGGTAGGGTACACAGTAGTGAGCACAGACCATGAGTAGTAGTATATAAGATAGACTACTTTGTACTAGGAACTCTATCGAGTTTTCTTGTGTTACTCAATATAAGAGTTGTCTTATCACTTAACACTTTGAGCTTTAAGTCATAACACATAAGTATACTATGTATATACTCTGAGGTAAACATGCCAT
>Ga0157357_1001216_pt1 | contig 10777 bp, 9 predicted proteins | sample AttcapACBM1_FD_111485 | JGI IMG/M metagenome (GOLD analysis project Ga0157357, IMG submission 111485) | Fungus gardens microbial communities from leaf cutter ant in Botucatu, State of Sao Paulo, Brazil - Atta capiguara ACBM1 | ecosystem: Host-associated > Fungi > Mycelium > Unclassified ... | reverse complement strand
ATTCAATGTCCTGAAGATAACCATTACTTCTGTATCTGTTCTAGCCTCTTCAAACATTACAATTCTCTTTTACATTAAAGCAGATAGCTTAGACTACACAATATGAGCAATTCTCTCTTCAGAGTCAAAGATAGACAATAAGTGTCATCTGGTAGCATTCTTCAGCAAATCTCTTTTCTCTAACAAGTGCAATTACAAGATTTATAACAAGGAAATGCTAGCAATTATCAAGGTTCTCAATGAGTAGTGACACTTTCTAGAAATTAAAACAAACACTGAAGATCTAGATAGACTACAGAAATTTAGAGTACTTTATGACAGCCAAGAAACTTAACTACAAACAAGCATAGTGTTATATCTGGTGAGGTTTGATTTTATCTTGTCTAAATAAGTTTATAAAAAACCAGATATGCTATCTTGAAGACTAGACCATAGTAATGGCTTACATAATAATAAGGATGTGATCTTGATTAAGCCAGAGTTTCTAATAGTACATATAATGAAAGAGCTAACATTTAAAGAAGAGAAACCTAATCAAGTAAGATGTCAAGTGGAATATTAAATAACCTAACTACAGAATAATAGGGCCAGGTAGTCAGAAACCCTAATGGAGAGATCTTGAACATTGTAGAATAATAGGAGTTCATTGGATAGTAGTAAGAGAGAGTAGATTATTGTAATTATAGAAATAATGTTAAGTAGAGATCTATGTTAAAGCAACTGGGTGGAAGAGCAGGATACTTTAAATCTCCAGGAAATCTTAAGTTTATTGTCTAAGAAGTACTAACTATATACTTATCTCCAGAAAATTCTAAGAGAACAGAATGGGGATTCATAAAGGTAATAGCTACTTTATATAATAACAGGTCCATTCTAATGTGTCAGCATTCTGTTTACATAAGCATGAAATGATGATACTTAAGTAATCAGGAACAGTTCAGAATAAAGAGACCAAATTGAAAAAAAGCTGAAGTGCTTAGCAAGTACTTCTGGAGTATGAGAAAGTGAATTAGCAGATGATAATAGCAGACTATAAAAGACCACAGAGCATTACAGATGAGTAAGAGAATATAAAAAAGTTAAATAACATATCTGGGCAGTTAGAGGTATTTGTATGCAGTTTAAAGGAGTTTAGAGCATAAGAAAGTAGATCAGCAGATGAGTACAGATACTAGAAAAAGTTATGGAACATAGATCAGCTAAAAAACACAGAAGAGCAAGTCTTCTTACAGTCTGGCAGGATTTGCAGTAAGATTGAAACTTGAGTCTTAAGGAAGAAGAGATCTGTAGTATTGACTACTGTCATAGACTGACTTCCAAGACTTCCACTTCCTGACTTCTGAATAAAACTTTAATATACCTAGGTGTACTTCTGCATCTATAACCAAATCAGCTTCTTGTGTTTCATTTTCTAGCAACTCATTATCTAAACTTCTGGCTATCCTATTTCCTAGAAACTATCTTTATAATGTCTTCTTAGTTATCTCCTATACCACTATTCCTTAGCTACAATTCTAATTATAGACTCAGTATATAAGACCCAGTAGATACTCTGTAGTCTTTAGTTTAGAAATTAACTAAGAATTCTCCAATACTTTTCTAGCTAAGATCAGCTAAGAACTCTCTCCTTGCTAACCTCTGATCCTACAAAATTATGGCTATACAACAAGTAGTAAGCACATAAGTTGAGGCCAAGATTATCTTCCAATATTATATCATCTATCTATAAATAAGTCTCCAAGCTTGATTTATACCTTGGGTACTTACCCAATCTCACAGATTTCCATATCTATTTTCTAGATAAGTTTTCATACTTGATCCAATCCCTTCTTGTTGTGGCTGATCATGAATATTTATTTGAAGCGAGCTCTGCTCTATTTTCCATTCACTATCTTAACAACTATAGATATTAGAGGTGTTAGTGGCTCAAATTTTGGTAAGATGGTAGGTCTATTTATAGTTATCATCCTAAAGATGATAAACAAACTGAATATATGAACCAAATTTTAAAGTAATATCTCTATATATATTATGACTACTAGCAAGACAACTAGTCTGAACTTCTACTTCTTGTGGAGTTTTTTTACAATAATATTCTTAGTGCTACCACTGGTGTCTCCTTATTCTTTACTAACAAGAGTTATTATTCTAGCATTTCAGTGCATCTTAAACATAATATCACTTTTACTCAAGCTTATGACTTTGTTGTTAATCTTGATAGATTACAAAGTATTCTCAAATTTAAAATTGCTACAGCCCAACAGAGTTATCAAAAGTCTGCTAATGTATGGTGGTCATCTATACCTAATTTGAAAGTAGATAATAAGGTTTTTGTGAATTCTCAGTCTAGTACTTTATTATTCATCCTTTGCCTCCCAGAGTCTATATACTCTATATATCCAGTCTTCTATATCTTTATACTTGAACCAGTCACTTTTAATGCTTTCTCTGAGAGAATTCAACCTGTTCCAGTACTGGTCATTACTAACAAGAAATTTGAGTATGAAATCATGTGGATTGTGAACTTCAAAATTGACTAAAGAAGGGCTTGCAAGCTCCTCTATAAGGTTATTTGGCTAGAATATGAAGATACTGAAGAAAAATCTGAGTAGCTTCTCACCACTGAACTCACTCATATCACAGACTTGGTTGCTAATTTTCACAGTGCTTACTTCAATAAGTCTAATCATCTTTTTCTATCTTGATTATCTTTCTGCTTAGCCCAAACTCTGGTCTATATGTGTTACAATCCTAAGCTTGGCTCGGATTGCAACTTAGACAAAGACTTGAGTAATAAAGGAGAGAATTATCAATCAGTAAAGTGTAAAGATATAGATTGGTATCTACTGCTCTATATATCTAGTAACCATTAGTAAATGATGAAGTGTTCTTGTATATACAATGTGAAAAGCATAAGGAGAACATAAAGAGATCTCTCCTATTATATAAGACACTAACTGATAAAACATGAAGAAAAGACAAGATATAGTAATTATGAGTCATGAAGTAAAATAAACACTATATATGTCCAAGTCATGTTATACATGAGGCAAACATCTATTAAACATGAGATAGTAATCATAAGACAAAAAAGACAAAAAAACAAAGAGAAAGAGACAAGAGAAAACCCTGTTTTAAGTATACAGTGTTATGATAATCTTAATTAGTTTTCTCTTACTTATTTTCACTCTGAAATCAAAACAAAAAATTCATTTATTAATTGTCACATACTGTAACTTTATCTAACATCTGTACTCTTGTGGTATAGATTATGCTTCATTCCAGTCAATTTGAGAACCAAACCTCTTTATTCTTTATCAATCTTATGGAGTTCCAAATGACAATCTCTATGATACCCAACAACCCAGAGTATGTGTAGCAGTAGTATTATCAGAAAAAACAATAGTTATCATGTGGATTTTTTAGTCTGATAATTAACTTGGATTTGTGTCACACTTATCTTACTTTCTTCTGAATTTTCCTTGTTTGAAATATAACCACATGACAAGTAAGCTAGATATAACATTGTTTGTTAAAGCCAAGGTTATTATCTATATAACACTACTTCCAAGCCCTTCTCTATCCTATATTTCCTAAGTCAAGTCTTCTGCTTTGTCTTCTGTACTATATTCATAGATATTCTTAGCAAGTGTAGGAGAACTGGCTCTTCTGAGACTTTTCTCTTCCATGTTTTTTGGCTGATCTGTATTCTATGACCCCTTCCTATATCTGTACTCATCTGCTCATCCAATTTTCCATACTCCAGACCTCTTTAAGCTGCATACCAATACTCCCAACTATCTGAATATGTTATTAAACTTCCTTTTTCACACTTCCTTACTCTTATGTAATACTCTGTGGTCTTCCAAAGTCTTCTAGTATTATCTACATATCTATTTATCTACTTTCCTATACTCTGGTTCTCTTTTATCTCAGTTTCTCTATTCTAAACTGTTCCTGATTACTACTTGATATTAGTATATTTTATACAGGCTAGAAATCTGCTACAGAAGAGAAATTTCAGTCAAAAGATAAAAAATATAAAAAACTTTTACTATTTACTTGTTGTTGTATACTAAGCACTTCTATCTGGCTTATACACATTTGTTACAAAGATTTTCATCTCCTATCATCACCATATTCTTTCTATTAAATTTCTTTGTTTGCTTTTTTTTGCTTTTTTTTAATAGCAATAGCCATATCTCATCTTCTAAGAAAATCTCAAGGATCTTCTTATGTTATAACTCAATAATCTTAGAGTAGATCAAAGAGAAAGAATCTTATATTGGGTAACATAAGAAAACTCAATAGAAAACTCTGTACAAGATGGTCTACCTTATATACTAGTTACTCATGGTTCATGCTCTACTACTTTAGCCTATCCTAAATGACTATATGTAAGCCTTAAGACCAACATGTATTAAATACATTATTATGACATCATTATTTCAGAACCTTCTACTTTCTTCTATCATGTCATATGAGTATGTGATAATATGACTATGACAGAGTCATAGTGTGACAGTTTGTAACAGTGACCTGTGATATCATGCTAAACCCTAACCCTAAGTTTAAAACTAGAAAATAAATCAAAATCAAAATCAAAATGGAAGAGAAAAATAAAATAAAATAAAGTTCACTTTTCACAACTTTGATACCTTACCTTGCTTCTTCTCCACTATTGGGATCTTAATGCTTTTTAGAACATCAGATTTCTATACTAGCTCTTCTTCTTACTATTTTTTTACTTTCTTCTTAGTCTTTGTTCTCTTCTCCTTCTTATATTATCTCCATTTAGTTTTCTTCTTTACTTTGGCCTTTGTTACCAAGCAAGTATTTTTAATAGCCCTCTTCTCATGTTGTACCTTTGCTACCTCTTTGAAACAGACTATAAGGGCTTATTTCTCAACATACTAGTATATACTTTTATTACCATACCAAAGCTTTAGTCTCTGAATCTGAAGAGGTTAGAAATATAGTAAGAAAATTTCTTGAGGATATAATAGTAAGAAAGAAAGAAGTGAAAATTTTTTCTCTTTGTATTGATTTACAGAACAGTTATATGTTTTCTAACTAAACTCAATAAGATTTTAAAAGCTTAATTTTAAGGAAAGAATCCTGTTATATGCTAAGTTCAACTCTATAAATAATCTGTTTTCCATGACAGTATTATCTTCTGTTAAAATTTACAATACTTAGTCTTTTACAATGGAGTTTACTCTTATTCCAACCCTATGCTAAGCTAGTATCTCTCTATAGATCAATTCAATCAACCATTTATATTATGACTTAAGTTTAAGTATTTAAACAAAAAAGAAATCTTGTATTGATTTACATAAGAGAGCTTAGTGGAGTTCCTAGTATAGGTGAGCCTACTTTATATACCTCTAGTACATGGTCTATATATACTCTATATTTAATCTACTCTAAATGCTATAAGTTATATATATAAGAGTCATCATATTATATAATGTATAATCTTATTCTTCTTAGGTGTCACATGATGTTGTGACCATTGTGACAGTGACATGTGACATCACATTGTTCCCTCTTTACTAAGTCCAAAATAAGAAAAGAAATAAAGACTAAAGAAGTATTGAAATAAGAAAATAAGAGAGACTTAAATATAAGAAGAGAGATAGAAAAGAAACTCTGCTGTCTTTGATTCTGACAATCCACCTAACTTGAAGCTAGACCTAGACATTGGCCTCACTTGATGTAGATAATTGTGTAACTATATAATAATTGTGCCACTCAAGTTTCCAAGTATTTTGGACACTTTCCTATGTATTTGTTAAAAGGCAATTCACACTCACCAGGTTATGCACAGAAAGTAGCACAGAAGATAAAAGTACAGGGTTAGGGTTAGAGATTTACTCTAAGGAACTAGAAGTCAGTGCTATGTGGATGATCAACCTTGGCTTCAACAGATGGTGTTGCACCTAGCCTGTTCATTACATGGCTGTATTTCTTGGATACTGATATTCTGGAAGGTTGTAGATAATGAGTGTGACATGAGTCCAAATTGATGAACAGACTAAAGAATGGTATATGATAGCTATTGTTCTTAAATACAGAAGTACTAATCTAATAATACTCATATTTTATTATGAATTATACTATTGAGTTACCACTGCTCATACCTAAGAATAAACCAGTCCAGGGTTTCTATAATGCAACTTTGCAATATTTTCTCTGGTCTCCTCCCTGGCTCCTCTGAGTCACCACAAAGTCTACCAGCATTGGCCTCTCATGGATAGCTAGACTATATTTGAGATGCAGAGATCTTGTGCATTTGACAAGTATATTTACTATTTACTATGACATTCTATCAAATCAGTGACGTATTGTCCGCTTCAATATTGTCGAATCGGTTTGACGAGGTGTCAATATGTTTCAATCTAAGTCACCCATGGGCCTCTCTCTTTTCTCCCGGCGACGCTTCACATCCCAATTGTAGACACGTGCTGTATTCACCTCCATCATCGTGATCTGCTCGCGCAAAAACTCCAGGTCTTCAACCGTATTCCGCATCGACATTTCTGCAGCCTCCAATTTAGAGTGGAGCAGTGAAATTGCTGCAGGAATTTTGTAGGACAACATGACGTTAGCCTGAAAACAGATAAGCAAAAAAGTTTTCATGAATATGGAATACATACACCAAGCCAAAGGTAGACTGTATCGCTATCTTGTAGCTCAGCCTCGGCATACAATGTGTCATTAAGTTCATATGTTGTTGTCAAAGGCTTTGAGGAACCAAGTTCCTCGTCGTCATGGTCGTCTAGATCATCCCTATCACCAGAGCTATTCATTCCTTCCTAAACAAGCTTTAGACAGCAGTATGCTAATTGCAATGGATCAGGCTTACACGGTGGTCTCGGATGAACTCGACCATGTCGAGTGTTTTTTTGATGTCCGGAATCTTTTCTTCGAGACTTGCTAGTCGTTGAGCTAGAGTACCATCCATGTATCGATACTTTCTGCGCTTTCATTCAGCGTCAACCAAATCAGCCTTATCGCAGAGGCAACACCGGCGTACGCGAGGGCATCTTGGAATCTCTTCAAAGGTCCCTCAACCTCTGCATCAGACCCTCCCAGATAGGATTCAACGTTTTCCTGAAGACAATGAGCAATCACATCCATCAGACCCGCATGTGCACTCACAATAAAAGGCGCTTTAGGAATACCCCTTGGATTTTTCTCCTCTGAAAAGAGAGACTGCGAGGCCATGGGGTTAATGGATGCCTAGCAGATGAAAATCCAGTCACGTTCTCTTTCGGCGATAGCCGAGCGGGATTTCATCGACCGTTTATTTTTTTGCTTCGTGTTTTTTCACAGTCGGTTACTCTTCTCCTCTCTTCCCCATGCTCATCATACTCATAGCCTGTGCAACAGACAACAACAGCCATGTCACGGTTGATGGTCAAGAACTTGCCTGTCTATGTGACGCCTGTTCAGCTGCGCCAGCACTTCGAACAGGAAGGTTGTCCACCAGGGACTCTCACAGACGTAAAGGTTGCGTTGAAACCCGACGGTACATCTCGGAGATTTGGCTTTGTGGGCTACAAAACTGATGAAGAAGCTTCTGCTGCGAAAAACTGGTTCGACAAAACGTTTATTGACTCTACGCGAATATATGTCATCCCTGTTGATGTAGGTCATTCTCGATTGTTATTGTTCCCCAGTCGTCAAATATGGAATCCTAACGCTAAGATTGTAGGGCTTCAAAGAGGCACCTGCTCGACCTAACAAACGACCAAGGCTCGGACCTTCTCCGACTGATGTTGAGACCAAATCCGACCAAACTATCCATAAGGAGAAATCTTCCGCACAAATGGAGGAGTTTCTTAATGTTATGCAACGGCGTACAAAAAAGGGCCCCTCATGGGCGAATGAACTACGAGAGGAACAGCCTATACCGTCTACAGAATATGGAGACCAGCCTCCTACGGACTCTACTGCCCTGTCAGATTTGGAGTGGATGAAGCAGCGAATGTCACAGAACGTTGATAAAGCTGATAAAGTATTTGAACAGTCTGATGAGGAGAATGAAAGTCCGAAGAAAAAGGACGACACAACAGTATGTACGTTTCGTCAATTACCTTTACAACTCGACTGAAGTGATTTAGGACCAAGCTACCATCTCTGAACCATCACAGGATTCCACGAAAGAGATAATCATGCGTACCTGCCGACTGTTCCTTCGAAATTTAGCGTTCAGTTGTACTGAGGCTGACCTGACGGAGCTTTTCCAGACATTTGGCCAGCTATCACAGGTCAGTTCTTTATCCCTTTTATGCCCTTTGAATCCATTCGCATGGTAGTCTTGTGCGGGATTCTTGGGATGAATTATTTCTGTATAGGGACATCAGACTCTAGAGAATGCTGATTCCTGGGAAATCGATAGTAGAAAAAACTTCTGAACCTTTTCTTGCAAACTGTCGACTAAAGACTTGATGCTGATTGTTCTTTTAACAGGTGGGATCTCGTTTCTTGTCTATCGAATGAGATGATAAACAGATTAGGGACATCAGAACTTTCGGGTTATGTTGATCCTCTAAGAAATCGATAGCATCTCTGACACTCTCTAATTTATATTTACCATAATTTAACTCATGATTATGATATCAGGTACATATACCTCTTGACCCTTTGTCGAAACACTCCAAAGGCTTGGCCTACGTGACATATATTGCTGGCTTAGATGCCTGCTCAGCATACGAAGCACTCGACAAGAAATCTTTCCAGGGCCGTCTCCTCCATATCCTCCCTGCTCAAGACCGGCCCAATCCTTACCGTATCGAAGAGGGTGGAGGACGCAAGAAAACAGTGAAAGGAGAAAAGGAGGCTAAACGAAAAGACATGGCTGGTAAAGCATTCAACTGGAGTATGTTATATATGAACGTAAGTCTTGGTGCTTATCCCCTTTTCCGAATGCATTGCTCATCATCTTATAGAGTGATGCTGTAGCGTCATCAATAGCCGACCGTATGAACATCGACAAATCCGAAATTCTCAATCCTGAGAACGGTGATAGTCCTGCAGTCAAACTGGCTCTTGCCGAGACCCATATTATCCAAGAGACGAAATCATATCTTGAATCACAAGGCGTACTCCTTTCGTCATTCTCTTCTAAAGCTCGTTCCGACACCACTATCCTTATCAAGAACATCCCTTACGGGACAACATCCGAACAAATACGTGATCTCTTTCAACCTCATGGTGAACTTGGTCGAGTGCTTGTGCCTCCAGCTGGTACGATGGCCGTGGTTCAGTTTGAACGCCCAGATGAAGCCTCGAAGGCTTTCAAAGCTGTGGCGTATCGGCGCCTTGGAAACTCAATAATCTATCTTGAGAAAGGTCCTCTCGACCTGTTCTCAAGTGAACCAGTACAAACAACCTCATTAATGTCAAATTCTCAGCTACCGGTTGTCAAGATTCCTGAACAAGAGTCAACTGCCGTAATGGAAGAAGACCTATCATTAAGCAGTGGCACGACGCTCTATATCAAGAATCTTTCGTTTGTAACCACACAAGAACGTCTTACACAGGTCTTTCGACATCTTCCCTCGTTTTCGTTTGCTCGAGTACAAACGAAACCTGATCCTAAGAACCTGAATGGCCCACGTCTGAGCATGGGTTATGGGTTTATAGGATTTAAAGAGGTCGAGAGTGCCAAGAGGGCGTTCAAGAGTATACAAGGCTTCGTTTTGGATGGTCATTCATTACACGTCAAGTTCGCAGGTCGTGGCACCGAAGAAGGTACATCATCCAAGGATCAGGATGGTATGAATTCCAAGAGCCGGACTACAAAACTGATTGTAAAAAATGTGCCGTTCGAAGCTACGAAGAAAGACATTCGTGATCTCTTTAGGCATGTATCTTATTCATCTCGAAATTAACATATAAACTAACTTAGACATTTCCCCCTGCAACAGTGCCCATGGCCACCTGAAATCTGTCAGACTGCCAAAAAAGTTCGATGCCCGAACTCGTGGATTCGCATTTCTAGAATTCGTGTCTCGGCATGAGGCCGAGAATGCATATAATATACTACGGCATACACATTTACTCGGGAGACATCTAGTTCTTGAGTGGGCGGAAGAAGCCGAACAGGACTTGAACGTGTTGAGACAGAAAACAGGTGTTGGGTTCGGCGGAGGGAAGGAGATGCCTGGGAGGAAGCAGAAATTGGATTTAGAGGGGAAGGGCGATAAGGATCCGATAGCGTTGGCTGAATGAATTCGGTCGTTGATGGATTGATTTGCTGCATATGTATATATCCTCTGGCTGATAACCTAAGGAGTTCTCCAGATGTTTTCAGGCCTTACATGGTCATTTGTTCAACTGTGGAGAACTGGCTATTAACAATGTCTGGCCATAAGGATTAAAAACACAACAGGGCAAGGTTTCCTGCCAGTGAGGCTACATGACGATCAAGAATTTAATGGGCCGTTCACGTTCGGTTTCAAGCACAGAGAAATGTAAAGACCATATCGTCTGCAGCTGGGGGTACCACCATGAATTTGGAAACGGAGATGCTGGGCGCGGCCGACAAGACTGAAATAGGTGTTGTCAAGACGTCATCCATGGAGTTGCTAAGTTTCTTCTTTCTTGAAGATTAGATGTTGTGGCCTTCTCCCGTTCGGGGATAGGAATTAAGGACGTACTGAGTAAACCTTGATGTGCAATTTTTGTCTATCCACGATCCAACATCCGTTATTGGACATATTACATGTTACATTACATCTGCAAACTTCAGATGATCAAGGCAACT
>Ga0157357_1001215_pt1 | contig 10784 bp, 15 predicted proteins | sample AttcapACBM1_FD_111485 | JGI IMG/M metagenome (GOLD analysis project Ga0157357, IMG submission 111485) | Fungus gardens microbial communities from leaf cutter ant in Botucatu, State of Sao Paulo, Brazil - Atta capiguara ACBM1 | ecosystem: Host-associated > Fungi > Mycelium > Unclassified ... | reverse complement strand
GAGTGCAGGTGATAAATAAAAGAGCCTAGCAACCTCAGGAGTCACTCTGATGACTTAGGAATCACACAATGAACTGTGGACAACTGTAAATGACTAGGAGCCAAAGTGTGTCCACAGGGGGCAGTACATGCAATCATGTGATGTACTAGCTAATTAAGTCCACACCAACTATGAGAAGATCACTTCCAACACTAGTACTAGGAAAACAAGACTGAGACATGGACGAAGATAGACTGTTGGGTAATAAGATGTTAACTATGTCAACGGTTCCTCATTCAACACGCTTCACTTTTATGCTCCCTATGGCCGTGATCCCACTATGTGGCTGTGTGGGACGCTACAACGATGGTGTAAATTGATAGGACCACTTTTGGTTGATTCCACGGCAGAAGAAAAATTGAGGATGGTCTGCATGCAGAGCAGAAACACTGATTCACCAAGTCAGCTCTAGTCAGCTCTAATCGGTTAAACCCTAGCTCTGATCTTGAGTAGCAATAGATTCTGATATTTGACTTCCCCCCTCGTCTACGCCTTGACTCAGCTGTTTAGTTGGATAAAATTGTCGGAAAATAATATAGAAAGTAGAATATCAATATTTGGTGTCGGGCTCATCAGTCGGTGAGCTCTCATGTGCCAAATTCCAGGGATGCTGTTCAAGGTTTGAAAAGGACTCAATCAAGTCACAGACAGATCTGTTGAAGAGCATTCATGACACCGATTTATGATGGCCGAGGATTGGAGGACGAAAGGAATCAGTTATCGAACCACCTGCTTCAAAATTGTGCTTGAAAATTCCCACCAGCCAAGTTCTGGGGAGTCTGCTGATGGGTATTGCTTCGTATAACTCAGGATGCAGCTGTTAAGAACTTGATAGCAAGGTCACAGACCTGCCAAGACCCCATTAGCTAACCATTGTCCCAGTCAGCAACAGTTGATGATGGACTGCGACGACGAGGGTGTATACAAATGAATGCGTACACGGCACTGTCTAGATCCTAGGACATTTCTGATGACCTCACAAAATCAACCACAAACAGCCTACAGCCGTTCGAACCCCAAGCCTTGATCACAACACGTGAAGAGCGTAATATCCCGGAACTTTGCACCCATTTAATTGATTTTCTTCCCCAGTCATTTGCTAGTCCGAGATCCAAGTCGGGTAGCTTGACTGCCTCCAATTCTCCAGGAGCACTGGCAGTCAAGCACGGAGTCTGAGTTGAGTCGATATCCTCTCTTTTAGTCCCCGTAGGACTCTCCTCATCAAGTTCAAGGGGCTCAGAGTCAGACACTGTGTCGAACGAAAGACGAATGCAGAAGATCTCAGGCATGTGATGTCCTTTAAAAACAACTTTTGTGGCCAATGAAAATCGACGCAAAGCGGGCACAATGATAGCGTTTTCGCCCAAATCTGATCGAGGAATAGTAAAAGTCGGTACAGCCCCGGCAGATGGGATAAGTGTGAGCGTTCGGCAAAGCTGTGGTATGAGGGTGACATCCGTAATTTTGAGATCTATCTTGAGTAAGTAGCATGTGTAATCGGAATGGGACTCCTTTGAAGCTTGTGCTAGTATGAAAATCAAGTTGGGAGATTTTGGAAAGAAATCGAGCGATCGAACCAAACTAGCAATACTATCAGGGATTGTGACAGTGTATGTTTCCTTCTCAGTGTCTAATTCGTTTCCAACTGCAGAAAGCCGACATATGATTAGCTCCTTGTATCGATAAGCTTGAATAAAGTGCCATGGAGTCAGGTGGTAGGTGGATCCATGCGTGAGATGAACGCCAGCAAAGGAGGGTTGTGTCTAGCGATCAAAGAAAATTGGTCATCATGAATGGAGTTGTCAGAAAATCCAATTCTTACTTGCCAAGGGTAGCAAGAGACTTGCCCGGTGTTCAAACAAAATATGTAAATTGGCGGACTGGGCCAGGTTTCAAGAAAAATGACAAGGTAACCGTGACCAACGATGGGGGAATAACATTCAGAATGACTTTTCCTTCCAGGCAGTGCATCAAGGATAAATTTGCTGTCGACAGAAATGTTTAGCCTTTCTACAATTTTGAACGTAGATTGAGGCTCAAGCTCAATGCTTTCAACCTTTCTGTAAAGAATGAGAATTAGGCATGCCAATCCCATCATAATATGCTCACAAAAAGCATTGGCTCCCATCTTCCTCCCCTCGCACCCCATAAATGACATGCAAAGTGTTTGTACCAGACTCAATCACCCCCCACCATCCAAGCAGTCGAATAACGGCGGATCCGCGAGCGATGGTGTGTGAAAACACTGGATCTGCTGCGTCCGGCAGCAAATACCACCTCCAGCTAATCTCTTCGGACGAATTGTACTTTGTCACAACGTATTTCTCTGCGAGCCCAACAAAACTTTCCGGAGGATTGAGAGTGATGGCATATACTGAGGCTGGCTTCCCAGTACGGCACCCAATCCAAACATTCTTCGTGATATCAGCTCTGAGAAGAAACCTTTCGAGCTCCGTGGTCGGTATGGATGATCTATTGATCGAGGGGAGAGGATAGTCATATCGTGCAAGAATACATAGCCATATTTTGCGATCCTTAGAGATGTTGTACAGTCGACTGCAAACCTATGGAGTGACGATGGCCTTAGCTCAGGTTTCAAATGACGCAGAGAGGCATTAACCTTTCTAGCACTGACAACATCGAGAGGCGCAAGGTAAGAAAGGATTTCCACAAGAATTTCTGGCGCAAGAAATTCTAACTTCGAGAGGCTTCGCCGAATATTAGTAAGTTGGGCTGATTTTCTAGAGAACCTGAAACGTACTGGGCCTCCATAGCAGTAGATAGTGGTAGCATATTTTGGGAGACAGATGAACAATCGAATGCCACGCTTTATTTAAAGGTGTGGCGATAGATGCTAATACATCAACCATCATTCGGGTCTGTGAGCCAGGGTCAAGATGTCTCGGAGAGCTGTTCGTTAATTCGCACGTTGGGATAACACACCACGGTCATCCCCATCGTCGTCCACGGGATACTCCTAAACGAGGATCAAGATGCTCACATGCCCAACGATATCCAGAATTGCACAGCGGCGTTCGATCTTGATCTTGTTGAAAATAATCTTGACATATGACATTGACATATCACATCAATCTTGAACCGTTTCCCCCGCGCATAGAGATAGATACATTGTTGGAGGTATATCCAGCGATAATAACCCCTACAATATACGTGCCCCATCGGGAAAAAGGATGTCGATATCTGACCAGACATTGGTCCTACCTGCAAGCCAACCAAGTCCGGAAATCAGCCGTCGACCCGCGCAGTCCCAGACTTTACCCTTCCACCCATCCTCTGAGGAACCTAAAATGCCACAGAATGAACAGGGTGATGGCAACGAGATCCCTACTCGGGGTGCAACCCCTTTAATGTAAGCCTGCCCGTAGATGAGAGCCACCCTATTCAAGAAAGAGGCCAAAATAACCACCCAGAACCCAGAACTGCCAATCAAACTGCTACCAGTGATGGCTTCATTGATGGCTTCATTGATGGCCATTGTGTCACATGTCATGTCAAATGACATGTCAATGTTCTGCCTGCGTTGCCACTCTATCAGTGACTGCCATGTCTACAGAACCTGTCCTTGGGATATTCTCCTTCTTCGCCTCCGACACATACAAAGAAAATGAGAAGCTCATGCATGCCGCGTTTGAATCACGCTCGTGGAAGGGGCTCCAGCGGTATGTCAAGTCCCTTGTATCACCAGTTGTTAGACGTTCGATTGATGATCTTACTACTTGTTATAGTATTTACGAAGGAACTAGCGTTGACGAGGAAGATCTCAATAGAAGATGGCTTATTCTTGGTTGGTTCAACTACTTATGCTGCATGCTGTCTTCACTCGTCGACAACCCTTAGTCTGGGACACGCATGAAGAACAAAAGAGTTTCATGGATGACTCTGTCGCTCTTCCAACAGTTCTTGAGAATCTCGGGATATGCACGCCTGGAGAGGTAGAGATGTGCCACGCGCGCTTCAGCGACACCACCGTCGTGGCATTGACTTCACCCACCACCGAGATTGCCAAGCTTCAGTTGAAGGACATCACACAAAAATCTAGATTTGAGGAACATATGCATCATTTCATACAGCATGCCCACGTTGCTCCACGTGCGAAGAAACATTCGCCGTTCGTCTTCGGCGAAACGCTAGAGAGCTCTAGTTCCTACATCTTTATTGGAGGCTGGGATTCCAAACAGGTGACCTATCAATCAATGGCATGAAGACTGTTGTTGATGACATACCACAGGACCATCTTGACTGCGTTGTGGATCCTGAAGGCATCAAATACGAGGTCGAGAAGATTGGTGACTACACGACTTTCAAAGTTCACCACTTCAGGGTCAGGGAACATCAGCTTGAGAAATGTTGAAGGCGAAACGAGCCTTCTGTAAAACTAACTATGTAAACTAACTATGTTCGTATACGTGTCATCGAACTGAAAAATGGAAATGTTCTCGAATGAAAGTAGGACCTTCTGGAAATAGTGGTCAAAAAGTGGACATTTACTCTAAGTAGCAAGTGTCGGTGAAGCTTTAAAGCAGCACTTCCGATCGCGGCCAGAAATCCGGTCCGTGCATTTGGCGAGATGTTTACCTTCCTCTTCAATCTGACGATACCTGGATCAACCAGATTAGCTGATCAGAATTTGCAGTGTCTACACTTCATGATTGATGACGACTGTGGTGGTGGGTATCCCTTTTTTCATGGCAGAACTTCGATTGTTCCAGAGCAGTAATCTTTACAAGTACCAAAGGCTTCATATACCGTTGCTGGACAAGAAGAAAATATTTTCAGTGTCATAGACATTCAAGACAACTAGACTTACATCCTTCGCGTAATGCCTTTTTGTTGTTTCTTCGGAGCAGAAGCAAAGATACAAGTAACATAAGGAACATGTTGCCTAAACCACGGTATCCACTGTACATCTATCTTTGGACACCTATCCATCTTCAATACCTCCAATCGGTTGACCTTCTGATGCATCGATTCTCCTTGAGTTGTGCTTTCTCCTCTGCTAGTAAGCCCCGAAAGTTCCAAACGCTGTTCAACAAGAGCATGAACTGAGGAAGTGGCGACATCTGGGCAGCCTGATACGTCTAGGTGCCGTAGGCGTGGACACAGAATTGGAAGCGGACCTTCTGATAATGATGGCGCGAAATTTTTTTGACCTGATAATGCGTTGATAATCGTATCAGCCGTGTCATACATTGCAGTCAGGGTCAAGACTTCCAGAGCCGGGCTAGCGCACAGCACTTCAAGAACGGCAGAACTGTTGATGGCTACATGATCTAATTTAAGTTCGGCTAAAAACTTCGGGGAGGTGGATGCCCAATGCCGGAGAGAGGCCGAAAAATGTGGGTCCGTTAAGTACCCGAATCGTGCAATTTGCAGGAAAGGGATGTCGAACAGCAGTATGGTCGACGCCCAAGAGTCTGCAACTATTTCAAGAGTTGTCAAGTTCTCTAGTTTGGGTAGGTCTGAAGGGGAGATTAAGGTCGGTAGCAGAGTGCTTTGCACCCGATTAGCGTGGGAGTGGAAAGATTTGATCTGAGGGTTGGCAAGGAAGAATTCAGCAAGATTGGTCAATGTAATGACGCAGCTCTGGAAGCTCAAGGAGCTGACAAGCGGAAATGGACGCAAGAGATGTTCGAGGTGAAAATGGGTTCTATGGATGGAAAGAGACCTCATTTTGGTGGAAGAGAAATCGCTTAGGTTGTTTAAAACGGGGTGAACGTCATCGTTGGGATCAAGTTCAAGGGCAACAAGTTCTTGAAACATAGCTGGTGGTCTCAGGAATTTCATAATGCGGAAGGAAAGGAATCCGCAAACACGAAGATACGACCAATCCAGCTTTTCTAGAAAACTGGGTCGACCAGGAAGGTACTTCGAATCATAGTCAGAGAGGACACGGAGCTCTCGGATTCGACCTCTCGATCTCTCGAGCCATAGTTCAGCTTTTTTGTCCGCATGCGACTTGGAGAGGACAAGGGTGCGCCAAAGTCCAGGGGAACCCCAGACGACTTGTCGCCAGTGCGTACAGATATGCAATAGGGTGATTATCTGGGCATTATCCTCCTCCAGAATGAATTCAAAAATCTCGTTGTAGATCTCCACTGGCAATAGAAGCATACGGTTTTGCAGTCTCCGCTCGCGAGCAACAACGGCCTCCTGATAGTCGGTGATCTCGACTTGAAGCTTCAGTAACTCCTCTCGACGCTTCGTATCTCCTAGCTTGACGCAAGAAAGAGCGAGGCCAATCATTTTGAGCGAAGCGTCAAATTTGTGAGTCTTCTTGAAGAGACGAGCGGCACGTGCGTAGCCTTGCCATCGTTGAGGGGCGAGTTTTATGGTTGTTCTAGCGTCTTTGAGTGCATCTTTCGGATTTTCGATGGTTTCGTAGACTGCAGCACGTGTGTCATAGAGGATGAAGTGGCATTCACCGCCGTTGGCGATGGCCTATCATAGAATTCAGACAAGAGGTGGGTAACTTTAGGTTAAGGACTGACTTCGTTGAGCCGCTGTAGTGCTTCATGATATTTTCCTGCCTTGAAAAGAATGACGCCCTCATCGAATGGTGTTTTCCAAGTCATGGCTTGTCCAAACTAGATATCAGATTCCCAGGCATACCTAACGTTCAACGGACTATTAATACATACAAGTGTTTCCACCACCCTCTTTTTGCCTAATCGCCACTATGGCAGCCTGTCTTCGGTTTACACGTAGAGTAAGCCAAATTGTATATTTGAGCCTCACAATGAATTGGTTTGTTAGGTTTGGAAGAGTTTTATCGACAACAAAGGTGTGTCGATTTGCTCAGCACCAGGTGTGGATGTATAAGAATAGGACATTCCTTTCTACAGGTCACGATGCCCAGTGTTTTCCACATGTGATCTTGCTTTCCAATGTGCTCTTGGTATATACTCATAGTTTTCTAGCTCCGAATTCTTAGGGCTATACCTGGATGCATTGAAACATCGCTCAAGATTGAACAATCCAACAGTAAGTACGCCAGCACCTGGCAGCGATCATTCACTAAGAGAGTCATGTTACAAATCAGCAAACCGTGTCGGAGTATGTCCTGCAAAATTCGTTCCGAGTATTATGAACTAATTGTGCTTTCAAACACAGACCGGTGAGTCCCTCAAGGTGACTGCTGTTATGCAGCAATTAACCGGATGTTTTATCATGCAGTTCACGGAGGCCTCATCCTATCATTAACCGACACTCTCGGTTCACTAGCCGTTGCGTCGAATGGGCATTATATGACAGGTGTTTCTACCGACATTGGCACCTCGTTCGTTCGTCCTGCTGGGAGAGTGGGTGACGTGCTTCACGCAAAGACCATGTTGACAGGAATGGGTAAACAATTGGCATACACACGGACTGACTTCATGAATGCCCAAGGAGAGCTTGTCGCTTACGGCTGTATGTTCGACTTCATTCGACAGCAGGAATCTAACAAGTAGTATCCAGATCATACAAAGTATATTGGGAAATCATCTATCCATGCTGTGAGTTCATATTTTTGTATACACTGTTCGCCCCTGATGGTGAGACTGTCAGAACAATGTGGAGTTTTCACAAGATGGGGAAATAGTGTTGGAAGGAGAGGATGTGGAATAGTTTTGATAGGTAGCCGAAATGAAAACATCAACAATTCGACACATTACATTATTTTCACTTGATCACCTCTTCCATTTCTTTGTTATAATCTTCAAGTCAGCCAATTATCACTATGGACATACACACGTCCCTACCAACTTCCTCCACACATCAGCGTCGGCCAAGTGGCAGCGGATTCTCAAGCTCCCAGCATCCACCTATCACTTCGCTCAAGTACACGAACCCACGCTCCATCTACAGCAACACCAGCCCGGCAACTTCTCGTGCAGATTCTCCTGCTGCACCCCTTGGATCTATTGCCCACGTTCCGGGTGCCACCTCGGACGGATGCGCATCTACAGGACCTTACCGAATGGTTCCTGGTAAACCCAAAGCACGTCCTCCGCAACATCAGTCTCAGCCACAGTGCGTGCGCAATACATTGAATCAGAATTGTCCATGGTTAACTGTTCTGTGGTGTGGAAATCTAGGACGAAGGTTGATATCCTTGCACCTGTCCCTAGGAGACACCTCATCGACAACACTGCAAGCTCACGCTGGCTTTCAGGGCAAGAAGAAGAAAAGACCCTCGAATACCAACCCTTCCCGCGTTCAAGTTTGTGTTCTCGTAAAAAGCCAATACTGCCCGAATCCCCTATCTCACCGTCGTCCCCATTATATTCCGCTCATCGTCAACACACATCCGCGAACTCATCTTCTTTCTTCCGTAAGCAAGATTTCATGAGCTCACCGATACCAGAGACAGCGTCAGCTGGAACAGATTCCCTATACCGAAAACAACGCTTCCAGGACAAAGACAGGAGCGGAAGCTTTGGATCTCCGACTGGGGTACAGTTACCATCTGCACATACAGGACATTACTCGCGCAGGCATCATCGACATGGACCGGATGCTGTCAGTGCAGAAGATAGCATGGGGAAGGCGTGGATCCGGTGGATGCATAAACGAGGGATCAAAGCTTGGATTATGCCTTTACTCGTGCTCATATCGACTCTGCTCAAGTTTTGTATTGGACTGGGGACGTATTCTGGTATGTCCATTGCTTTTTATCCCGGCAGGCAGCTCATCGCTGCGCTTTTCTATACATTAGGATATGGAACACCGCCCATGTTTGGTGACTATGAAGCACAGCGACATTGGATGGAGTTGACTCTTCATCTACCATTTCACCAGTGGTATAAATATGACCTACAATATTGGGGGTTGGATTATCCACCTTTGACGGCGTATGTTTCTTGGATATGTGGTTTTATGTACGTCCTGTCCTCAATCTCACTCCACTGCCAATTTTTAGTTCCGACTCTTGTTCTAGTGCACACTGGATAAATCCTGCATGGGTTGTATTGGACAAGTCGAGGGGTGTTGAGACTGAGACAAGCAAAGTCTTCATGAGATCAACGGTTGTAGTATGGGACATGTTAGTTTACGTTCCTGCGTTAGTGATGTTCGTGAAGACTTGGCAAGGGAATCGATCTAGCCGAACACAGGCAGGTGCCAAAGTATGGTCTCTCAACTGTTCTTTGCTGACCTAGTCACAAAGGAGTTCGCTCTTTTGACACTTCTTTTCCAACCCGCACTTTTGTTAGTCGACTTTGGGCACTTTCAATATAATTCTGTCATGCTCGGTGCGTAGGGTCTTCTGGGACCATCAGTGTCGTCTTACAATTCGTTTTCAAGGTTTGACCCTTTTAGCGATGAATTTCTTCGCTACGGGACATGATCTTATTGGAGCCGTGTTCTATGTTTTGAGTCTCGGATTTAAACAAATGGCATTGTATTATGCTCCTGCTATCGGTTCTTATTTGCTGGCAAAATGTTTGTTTCTTGGTGTACCAGGCCCTGGGTACGTTTTTGTCTATTTCTCCATTTATTACTCTTATGTCGATCTTGCAGTCTCAAGCGTTTTATACATCTTGGAGTCACGACCGTCTCGAGTTTCCTCTTCCTCTTCCTACCTTTCTATCTCCCTCCTTTCGCTCCTTCCGTCAAATCTATTATGGATCCCATCACGAGGATTTTCCCATTTGGTCGAGGCCTATTTGAAGATAAAGTTGCCAACTTTTGGTGCGCGAGCAATGTCGTTCTTAAGTGGCGCGAGCGATTAGGAAGGAGCGTACTACTTAAACTATCAGCCGCGTTGACTGGGCTTGGATTCTTGCCCAGTGTGTGGTCAATGCTAAGTGCTGGGTACAGGGTGCACTTACCACTCGCGAATCCGAGCTCTCCCCGTATAGACTCGGGAGCGGAACACAAGGGTGCAGAGACACAAGTACCGTTTTTGCCTTCGCTACCCTATGCACTCTTGACTTCGTCCTTCTCGTTCTTCCTGTTTTCGTTTCAGGTACATGAGAAGACAATTCTTGTACCCTTGTTGCCGATGACGTTATTGTTGTCCGGTGCACCTACAGATTCGTCTGTGTTTGCATGGGGAGTATTGGTCAATAACATCGGTGTCTTCAGGTTTGTCTTCTCGCTCTTCAATTAGGAACACATATCCGATGCTGATGATCTTGGCATAGTATGTGGCCGTTGCTCAAGAAAGATGGCTTGGGACCACCATATTTTGTTCTATTGCTTCTGTGGAACAGGATGATTGGATATAACCCATTACAACTATCTTATGGTACATTTGTTCGATTCCTCACCTTGGTCAGTATTTAGGTCCTCCAAACAATGTAGTTGATTAATAATCATCTGGATACCATAACAGGCCACGTATACCGCCGCTGCCGTTGTTCATCTACTCGAGATCTTTGTGAAACCTCCAACACATTATCCAGACATATACCCAGTGTTGAATGTGCTCATATGTACCCCCGTGTTCGGATTCGCGTGGCTGTGGAGTATCAAATGCGGGGTCGAAGTGGGTTGGGCAGCAGGTGGGTTAGGCTCCAGTCCGATGTCAACGGCAAAGAAAGCAAACAATCTCGTTCCTGTGGAGACCGTCGCTTCCAGCAGTAGTGTTTTTGTACCAACAAAGTAGACAAGAGTCATGAATCTTGAGCTTCGACTGAAGGCCGGAAATGCAGGAGTTTCTGCAATGAGCCTGACGATCGAAGTCCAGTTTTTATATTATACACGGATTGCGGCAAGTTGATACTGGCGTAAAGTGTCCGGTG
>Ga0157357_1001214_pt1 | contig 10785 bp, 7 predicted proteins | sample AttcapACBM1_FD_111485 | JGI IMG/M metagenome (GOLD analysis project Ga0157357, IMG submission 111485) | Fungus gardens microbial communities from leaf cutter ant in Botucatu, State of Sao Paulo, Brazil - Atta capiguara ACBM1 | ecosystem: Host-associated > Fungi > Mycelium > Unclassified ... | reverse complement strand
TGAGTAACACAAGAGAACTTGGTAGAGATCCCTTTACAAACTAATCTACCTTATATACTACTACTGATAGTCTGTGCGAACTACTGTGCACCCTACCCTAAACAACCATGTGTAGTACATGAGGTCAACATGTGGTATCCATGTTGTATAACATTATTTGTTCTAGACCCTTTTACTTTGTTTCTCTGCATCTCATGATCTAACCCTAATCCTATGTTCTAAAAATAGAAAAATAAGAAAATAAAATGAAATGAAAATGAAAATGAAAAATAAAATAGAAAGAAACTAAGTCCACTGTCTGTGAACTTGACACTACTAGCCACACTAGTTGTATATTTCAAAATGAGACTTGGGAACTTAGTGGGTGGAAAACCACTGGATGGTGGTAAGATGTGTTATTGCCAACACTAGAGATAGGTGCTAGTTTTAGTTGATTTTCAGGATAAGCTAGTACAATATAAACTACTGGATTATATACTAGATAGCATACCTAGAATAGCTATCTGGAATGTAAACTGCTAAACAAGTTACTCTGGATACTGATGATTCTCAGATGTTAGAAAATAGAGGTCTATAGAGTTAATCAAGACTGGTGAGGACATCTGAGATAGAAAGATGTGATCTATACCAGAAGAGAATAGGAAGTGTAGATGAGAACAAAGAAATTATCTATGGGTTGAAACAGATGCAGTCAGAATGTAATATAACATCTGAACCAAATCCATAGGCTTTTATCTTTAGTGTAAACCATACCTGACATCTGAGTATATTTGATCTTTCACTTATTTATTCAATAAGAAGAAATTTGAGAAGTTATTAGAAAGATAAGAATGAAATCAACTTATTAGAGAACACATCTAAAGAGCCAAATACCAAAGTCTATATAATAACAGTCAAAGAAGAAGAAACTTTAAACTAATGGTTGAATGAACAACTCAAGGCAAGATTAATTGTAGAGTCAAGTTCAAAATATATGACACTATGTTTCTATATTCCAAAGAAAGAATAGATCTCTATGATTAGTACAAAACTATAAAAAACTGAACCAACACATGATAAAGAACAAGATACTGTTACCACTAATTAGAAAAGTAGATGACAAACTCAAAGATGTAAGATACTTCAGCAAATTGGATCTTGTTAAAAGATACAACAATGTATGAATCAAAGAAGACAGTAAATGAAAAGTAGTGTTTTTAACAAACAAAGGTCTATTCAAACTGAAAATTATATATTTTGGGTTATAAAACTTACTAGAAACATTCCAAAGAATAATAAACAGCATATTTTGGGAATTATTAAATGAAGGAGTACTTGCAAACTACATGAATAACTTTGTAATACTGGCCAAGATCAAGAAATAAGAGGAAAGATCAATGCAATTCTTGAAGGTAGCAAAAGATACAATCTCTATTTTAAACAGTCAAAATGCAACTTTGATACTGAAGAAATATCTATCTTAGGAATAGTAGTTGAATAATAAAAAGTCCAAATAGAAGATGAAAAGGTCAAGACAGTTAAGGAGTAGAAAGCTTCTTAAGATTCACAAATTTCTATAAACACTTTATCAAGAACTTCAGCTATACTAAAAAATCTCTCAGCAAACTCAAAGGTAAGAAGGAGTGGAAATAGAAACAAGAACATCAAAAGACATTCAAAGAACTAAAGAACAAGATTACTAGTTAACTAGTACTTACTTTATCCAAAAGAAAAGGAAAATCCTGAGTAAAAACTAATACATCAGAACATGTTATAAGATAAGACTTATCCTGGGAACAAAAATGAAAATAGAAGCTAATCATGTTTTTATCAAGAACAATGCAGGTAGCTAAAACTACTATTATATACTAACTTGACTACATTCATACTTACTTGTTCTCTTTCAGAACAGATTGTACTCTATTCCAATTATCCATCAATCTATGGATAAGAGTCTTTTTATTTTACAACAAATTCCATAGAGTTCTAATTGACAACTCTTATAGTATCTGACAAACCTAAAGTATATGCAGTATCTTATTATTATAATTTTCCTTCTTATATTTAAGAACTATAGCTACTATGTATAGTTTCTTAGTCTGATAATTAAATTAAGTGCCACACTCATTTTAGTTGAAGCTAAGTTTATTATCCATATAATATCCTACTTCTGACTTACTCCTGCATCCATATCTACTAAGTTTCTACTATTTGATCTATCTTCTATATTACATCTATGAATTTCTGGTAAGTGTGAATTTCTTTAACAACAATATATATAACAAAGAACTACTGGCAATAGTAGAGGCTCTAACCAAATAAAGACAATACTTGTTGAACACTATAGAAAATTTTGAAGTCTGGACTGATTATGAAATATTAAGTATTTTAGAGAACTATATAAACTCAATGGACAACAAACAAGACGGTATCTCAAGTTGTAAGATTGCAATTTTATACTACAATAGAAAATGAATACTAGAGTAGATATACTATCTAGAAAAGATCAAGTGGACACCAAGAAAGATAACAAGAATATCAAGATACTTAAAGATAAACTATGGAAACAAAGACAAGTTATGGTAGCAGAAATAGCAATATTTAAAGGGAACTAGATAGTAGAAGAAACCATATTATTGGAAGAAATCTAGAAAAATAATATCAGAGAACAAGAAGTACAAAGAGAACTAGAAAAAGATAATGGTTAAACATGGGAAAATAATGAAGTAGTATATATAAATGGAAAGATTTACATACCCAACAATTAGGAGATTTAAGAACAAATTCTATAGAAAAATTATGATTTAACAGATGTAGAATATCTAGAATAACAAAGAATGCTTGATTTGATCAAAAGGAATTATGAATGGTCAGAAATATAAAACAACATCAAGAAATATATTCAAGGATGCTAGGAATGCAATAATGATTATAGTAGATTGGTTTACAAAGATGATCAAACTCAAGACAACAACAATAGCAATATTATTAGAGGAAATAGCCAGAATCTATAGAAATGACATATGGAAAATCCATAAAGTTTCAAAGAAAATTCTCAGTGATAGATAACCTCAATTTGTCTTGTATTCATGAAAGACTTATATAAGGCTCTAGAAACAAAAAGAACACTGTCAATGACATACCACTTTCAAACAGATGGCCAAATAGAAAGGATCAACCAAGAGATTGAAGTATTCTTGCAATATTATATCAGTTACTAGTAAGATAATTGGACAGAATAGTTATCAGCAGTGAAATTCCAGTATAATAACAAGAAATACTCAGCTATAGGATATATGCCATTCAAACTTAATTTTGGAAGACACAGATAGAAGAAAGATCTAACAATAAAGATAGAATTACTAAAACTGGAGATTTTCCTCAAGAGACTATAAGGAAGTTAGGAAATGGTGAAATTGTCTATGAAGAAGGCAAAGAAACTAATAAAGAAGCAGTTTGACAAGAAAAGATAAAACTCTCAAGGGTTGAAATAAGGAGATAAAATGTGGCTGGAAGCAAAAAATATTTAGTCAAAACAACCTTCAAAGAAGTTGGACCAAAAACACTATAGACCTTTTAAGATCATAAATAAAATTGGATAAAGAGTGTTCCAACTGAAATTATTAGAAAAATGGGTGATACACAATGTGTTTAATGAAGACCTGCTAATAATGAGACAAAGAGCCCAATTTAAGTGATAACACATGGATCCAGCACCACCACCTGACATTATCAATAAGAAAGAAAAGTATGAAGTAAAAGAAATATGAGGACACTAAAAACAATGTAAAGGCACACAATTTTTAGTACATTTAAAGAGAGATGAAAATGAACATGATCAATAGATAGCTAAAACAGAACTACATACTCAAGAAACAATTCAAGACTATTGAATAAAGCTTTTGAGACAACATTTATAAAAAAGAGAGATAAACTCCAAATTGACATCTTAAAGTATACCAAGCACTTGAGAAACCAACATGTTTTATCAATTCATAACTACCCTTACCTCTTCTAATCCATACATTCTTCATACTGTCAATAACCATTGAAACACTCAACAACAAGAAAAAGAACTAGACAAAGAAATACTACAAGAACTAGAAACTATAGCAGATATTCAACTACAAATTTAAGACATTATAAGGAAAGCTAATGTAGTTAACAACCAATTAGCAGAAATTGAAACTATCAAATTACAAGTAGGAGAAACATATAAGATGCAAATAGGAGAAGACATCTATAGTATATCAGAAGAACTATGCAATATCATATATAGAGTTGAAATAGTCAATGAATATATTAAAATACTACAAGAAGCTTACCAAGGAGCATATTAAGGAATAAACATAGTTCAAGACAAAGAAAAACAAAAAGAAGAAGTTGTTTAAGACAAAGAAGTATTTTTATACAAATTCTATATAATATCATTGTCATCTGAAGCAAGTAGACTACCCATTCCAGAACTAAACCTGATAAAAGAAGAAGTTAATAATTTTAAAAGAGAATTGAAGATATTACAATCCCTAACAAAGACCATACCATTCTTACCTCTAACACATTACAAATTCATTCAATCTGATAAAAAAAAGAATATTCAATACCAAAATGAAATTGCTGCAGAATTTATCAAGCAAAAGTATAATACAAACACAAGTCATTAAGAATTCCTAATCAAAATATATACAGGAAAACCACCACATGAACTTTTCTTTATAGTCTGCATTTTACAAGGAACAATAGTCATTGGACCAATCAAGAAGTTGATAGTATTATATATGATTAGAGACTTAGCATTTTTAGATTAAAAGAGTTTATGGGGATATAAACATTAAAACAGAGGTATTGTTACAATTGCTATCTCATATAGAACATGACTTGGACATATGTATCAAAGTCAAAAGTGGTATACTTCATTTATTTTTATTTTATTTTCTATTTTCATTTTCATTTCGATTTATTCTCTTTTTATTATATTTTTAGAACTAGGGTTAGGGTTATAGTGACAAGATCACACCATCACACATCAGTCACAAGTCATGAGATGTATAGAAGGATATAGAAGGTTCTGGAAGGATGATGTCATACAACATGTGCAACATATATTGATCTTAAGGCAAGCATATGGCTGTTTAGAGTAAGCTAGAAGTAGTTAGCACAGACTATGAGGTTTTAGTATATAAGATAGACTATTCTGTACAGAGTTCTCTATTGAGTTCTCTTATGTTAACCCAATACAAGGTTTATTCACTTGTCCAACTCTAAAGACTTGAATTTGTAACAATATGTAGGGTTTGTTTCACTTTATGACTCATAACTACTATGCCTTGTATATTTCTCATATTATATCAGCTAGTATCTTATGTAGTAGTAGAGACTTTTATATGTTCTCCTTATGTTTCTCTTAAGAACATCTTTTTCTTTGCTCATGGTCATGAGATATATGTTATATTCAAGAATAGTGGACTTATTCCTTTTCTATTTTTCTTCTATTATTTAAGTCTTTTCTATTTTTTACTTTGACTCTTCTTTTTTTTCTTATTCTAGACTTGATAAAGGGAAACAATGTGACATATTAGAAGAATAATGTTATATGAGATGATAACTCTTATCTACATGACTTACAACATTTAGAGTAGGCTAGATGCAAAGTGTGTACAGACTATGCACTAGAGATATATAAAGTAGACATATCTATGCTAGAAACTCTACAAAGTTTTCTTATGTTAAACAATATAAGTTTCTCTTTTATCCTAACTCAGGAATTTAGATCATAATAATATATAGCCATAGATACAATCTTGTATCTTTATGCTTTACCAATTGATCATTCTCTCCTCTTTTACTCAAGTCTTTGCCTAAGTTGCAATCTGAGCCAAGCTTAGGATTATAACAACATCTGTTCTTTTATTGCTACATTCATTATTTCTATTTTGATGTACAACCTACAAGCTATTATGGACTCTACTACCTTGCTAGCTTCTCTATCAAATAAAGGTGGTTTAGCTACCTCTGAATTGAATCTAGTGTTGGATCTTGGAATTATCATCTCTTTTTCTCCTTGTGTTATTATCAACATTACTATCTGCACCTATATTTCTGTTATCTGCTCATCTTGTTGTCTTAGTTGAAGTAAAATTTGATTTAGAGAGCTGTATTAACTTATGTTGTAGTATGGGAGTGAATTGATTGATGAAGATGTTTGTGATGGTGGTGGTAGTATGAGAGGTGAAGATATATATAGAAATAAAGCTGGTGCTGGCCTTACTCTCAGAATTGTACTCTGAACTCAATGTTATCTCTATAGGTGTTAGTAGGCACTTTTCTTGTTCTGCCTCACACCATCTACTAACTACCTATCCTACCAACTACTGCTCTAAGAAAACTGTATGCAATTTTGACCTAAGAAAGTTATTCTACTTTAGATGATGCTTTAAGAGCAACTGCTGTTCTCTTGCATATACAAGTCTCAAGTAGACACTATAACACAGAGCTCTTACAAAAAAATATAAATACTCTACTTGACACTATCTATCTAGTTAGTGGCCTGGATCTAGTCACTGACATCCATAATTGCCTGTACTGAGTAGCTAGCTTCTCTTTATACTTGAACTCTAGCTTCTAAACTAAGAATGACCAATAGTTGTAATAACTACTAGTTGAGAGTGATAAGAGAGTAAAAGAAAGAGGAGGTCCTATATTAGACAGTCTTAAAAATGAAAACCAAGTTCTAAGATTACAACTCATGCTTAAGTGTAAAAGCAAAAGATAAACCTTGTATTAGGTTAACACAAGAAAACTCAATGGAGTTTTTGGTACAAAGTATCTACCTATATATACACTAGACTAATAGTCTGTGTAAGACTATATCTTAAAGGTTATGTATTATACATAAGATCAATATAATAAACATGTTATATGACAAGAATCTCTTTTATATCCTTCTATGTGTCATATAATTGTGTGACTATGATTGTGACATGTGTCACACTTCCATCATACTAAACCCTAACCCTAAGTTCCTAATAAATAAAATAAAATAAAATATAAAGAAAATAAGAAAGAATAAAATAAAAACAAAGTCTACTGTTTTGAACTCTGACAGTTGCAACCTAAGTTAACTCTTAAGGTTGTAACAATAACAAACAAAAAGAATGATCTGCAACAGGAAAAAATTAGAAGTATAAACAGAGAATAGAAGACAAAAGAAAATAGAATAATATGTTTATGATACTATAAGAAAGTGACTATGACAAGTAGTGCATACTTGGTGTCTTAGCTAAAAAATGCTGGAGTTGAATAGTTAGGAGAATGACCAGTCCTGAGATAACTATGAGGTAAGATAACTACGAGGTAACTCAGAGAAGTTAGAGTAGTTGAGGATGAAATAAAAGTCACCAAATTCTGATATCTACTTCAGAAAGACTACAGCAATATGAGAGATAACATCAATGGGAGGTTAGAAAGAGTGAAGAGAATATAGAGAAGGAAGAGAGACTAGATCCCTCTTACTAGTTAGCTATAATTCAAATTCAAGATTCCAAGGATAGTGGCAATCAACGGAATTTGCCGGGTTCGCAAATTCATTGGGTTGACCTGCCAGTAACTGAATTTTATCACAAAATGTCGGACCAAAGAGTTCCAATCTGGGCAGCAGACGCAGATCTTGATGATGATGTTGAGCTCAATCTTCTCAATCTTGTCATTGGAAACTATGGGCAAAACAACTTCGAGGATGGTGCGCTCGACCAATGATCCTCTCAACCCATATTAATCATTCATGCAGCACCTATTCAACAACCTCATCTTGATGGGCCTGCCATGACTGCCATCCAGCAACATGTGGCACAGCAAGCTGCATTTGCACAGATACCAGATGTTGTCAAAGCCGTGAGCTTCCCCTCTACTACCCTGGATATTCATATTTTTTAATTCATATTGGTGATATTCCTGAACTCCAGTTTATCGTGCGCTTTTACCAGGCCGTTCTGGACAATAACCTTGAGGAAATTACAGCTTCATATGAGAGTGGCTGGAACAAATACACGGAGAAATTTTACTCGAGGACAGAATGGCCTGAGGCAGAGATCATCGCACCTATAGTTAATGATGGTGAGTAAGCAGGCATCCTCGACGTACTTGTTATGTACTTGTTATGTTAAAATTGCCCGTCAGATCCCATCTTCCTCATCCTCTACCGCGAGCTCTATTACCGCCACGTCTACTCCCGTCTCCAGCCCAACGTCGATGATAGATTCCATTCATATGAGAACAGTTGTGAACTGTTCAATTATCTCCTCAGTACGTTAAAAAAACAAGCAGCGGTCACACAATACTTACTGATGGATATTGGTAGACTCTGACGGCCCAGTGAAACTTGAGCTTCCTGAACAATGGCTCTGGGATATTATTGATGAATTCATCTATCAATACCAGGTTTTCTGCTCATGGCGATCCAAAGTCAAAAACAAAACAGAAGATGAACTCGTTATGCTCGGTGAGGGTGGGCCTGTACGCGTTGTTTCGTTTTCGCCCGTTCACCTCAGGCTGACAACTCTAGGTCTGGAGCTCATACAGCGTACTCAATGTTCTGTATTCCCTGGTGCAAAAATCCAAAATAAACGAGTATATCATTGCTCAGAGAGAGGGAAAATCATCAGAAGAAATTGCGTGCGTGAAGTTCATGCTGCATCGATTTTTGACTCACCTTTGCCTTGTGCTTAGAGAAATTGTTGGAGAGTACGGTCAACGCCCGCTTTACAGGATGTTGGGTTATTTCAGTATCATCGGTCTCCTCCGGGTGCATGTTCTGCTCGGAGACTTCACACTTGCACTCAAGGTCATGGACAATGTAGAGCTCAACCAAAAAGTAGGCATCTGGCCCTATTGAGACTGGACTAGAAACTGACTTAATCTCAGTCGCCTTTCAGTCGAGTCACTGCTTGCCATGTTACGACCTATTACTATGTCGGCTTTTGCTACATTATGCTGAAGCGATATCCCGATGCCAGTCGAACATTTGTCACAATTCTCAATTTCATCATGCGAATGCGTCAGTATCACACAAGAAGCTATCAGTATGACCAGGTTATTCTACATACTCTCATCCTCATCCTCTTTCTGATTCATTCATTAGATCAGCAAAACTGCTGATCGCATGTATGCTCTCTTCACTCTTTGCAATGCGTTTTCGCCAATGCGTCTGGATGACAACATCGCCAATATCTCCAAGGAGAAGTTCAGCGAGCAGCACGTCAAGATTTCCCGCGGAGGGTCAGTACACATATCTCTACGTCGCAAAGTACCTCATTCTTATTAAGCAGACAAGAAGGGTTGAACGCTTTCGAAGAGCTGTTCATCTACGCCTGCCCTAAATTCATTACGGCGAATCCCCCTCCATATGAAGATCCTAATGCCATTAACGCCATTCTCAACTCTACCGATGCTCCTTCTAGTTATGACTCAACACAACATCACCTTAATCTCTTCCTCGCAGACGTTGCAGCTCATCTGCCTGTTCCAACATTGAAGAGCTTTTTGAAGTTGTACACGAGCCTCGACGCGAAGAAGCTTGCAAACTTCCTGGATGTTGACGAGGAGGAGATGGTTCAAGAATTAATGGTATTGAAGCAAGCGAGTAAGAGTCTGAATCGAGTGCCTGGCATGGAGGGCACCGGACTCTTGGATGGACAGATGACCACTACGAGTGATCTTAACTTCGTCATCGACGAGGTAAGTCGCCAAAATCATTCATTTGTCCATCTCATTGGTCCTGCACTAGAATATGGTACATATCGCCGAATCAACCGTTGGTCGTCGTTATGCGGGATGGTTCATCAAAAACACGGAACGCGCACAAAAAATATATGATGACTTGACGTCTTTTTCTGGTCCTCCTCTTTCCAATGCGTCTTCAGTGAGTTCAGGTAGAGTAGATGCAGTGGCTACTGCGAGTGCTATTGCTCCTCCTGGTGGAATTGAGAGGGAAACTGACTCACGGGCACAGGCCCAAGGGCAGAAGGCTCCAGTTGCGCTAAAGAAAGTAACATGGGGTAGTGCAAAGGCTTGATTGAAAAATATTTATGTGGTCACTGCTTCTCATGTAATCCGGTCCCTGAGATGAACTAGTTTCCAAAGTTATCCTGAACCATTGGTGTGCTGAGGCTGAGGCCCAGGGCAGTTAAGGATATAAACGTGGATTATTGAGGATGGCAGATAGTGTCTCATTATCTGGCATAGGCTTCAAAATAAATATTTCCTTTAGAGTAATCTAATAAGAGTTTTAGTTTTTGTTATATATGTTTTGAGTGATAACAACTTTTGTATTGAGTAATACAAAAGAACTCAATAGAGTTCTAAGTACAAGATAGTCTACCTTATATACTACAGACTGTAATCTGTGCACACATTATGACTAACCTACCCTAAAGTCCATGTGCTTTCCATAAGGCCAACATATTGAAGGCCAACATATTGTTGCCATACTATATAATGTTATATATTTTAGAACCTTCTTTATGTCACATGATTGTGTGACCTGTGACTGTGACAGGTGTCACAATTTGTGACTTGTGACTATCACACATGATGTTACATCATACCCTTTGTCTAAGTCCAAAATAAAGAAAAGTAAAAGTGAAAACTAAAATAAAATAAAAGAAAAAAAAGAAAATAAATACAAGAGAAAGAAAATAAATCAAAACCAAGTCTACTGTTCACAATGATAACAGTGTCATATACAAGTCCACCCATCTGGAAATTACATCCCTGCAGTGATATCATCTTCCAATTATACAAGTCTGCCTT
>Ga0157357_1001212_pt1 | contig 10798 bp, 13 predicted proteins | sample AttcapACBM1_FD_111485 | JGI IMG/M metagenome (GOLD analysis project Ga0157357, IMG submission 111485) | Fungus gardens microbial communities from leaf cutter ant in Botucatu, State of Sao Paulo, Brazil - Atta capiguara ACBM1 | ecosystem: Host-associated > Fungi > Mycelium > Unclassified ... | reverse complement strand
TCTCTCTCTTTCTTTCTTAGTACATTCTCTCTCTTTCTTTCTTAGTACATTCTTCTTTCCCCGTCTTCTATCTTCTACTTGTAGCCAGAATCTGAAATCCTGCCAGCACAGCCAAATCAGTCAATCAGACAACCTACCTCAGTAAAGTGATTTTGAATTCACAGAGTGAAATGGCCTTGCGCGAGAGGCTAAATTGCTCTCAAAATCCAGCTCAGCATGCCACTCGAGCTCTCTTCAAAAACAGGTGCCGCAGAATCTTGATCTAATTTCTTGTTGACACCGCCTGTACTGATTGACTGTGGACGCAGCATCTTTGGTCGAGTTTGAAAAAATTCCTTGAGACGTAGTATGCAAAAAAAAAAAAGCAGAAGAAAGATGCTACAAGCCAGGACGAATTCCGGGCTCTACAGTTGGGCGACACATGTCCATCGGCTGAGTGCCGGCGATTCAGTAGTTGCCAAAACCTGATTGAGTAACAGAAACGAGGCATACAATATAGTGTTATTCTTGTGCACGAAGACTACGCGTCATTGCAACGAAAAACTAACTCATCTATTGGAACAACCGTGCATAAAAGATATATCCGAACGCAGCCACCTGATTCAAATAATGGCGTGGGCTGTCCCAAACCGTATGGTAGCAATAGTTTCGAGAACGTCGCCATCACCAGTAGTTTTTTGAGGTAGCGCTTACAAACCAAACATTCTTATCCATACCATAGTTGACCACAAAACTGGCCCCACAAGGTGATGAGCGAGGCAAGAAGTAGACTAGGCTTAATCATAGAACGCACATGGTTGAATATCAGAGATGGATCTATGATCTTCGCAAACATAAACAAGGTAATCACCCCCCTGTGCCTTCTGATTATTCGTAACATTCAATGATATTACGGCAGTGATTGTACAAGACGGCAATCGAAAATTAGGACTTCTTATTTGATTCGTCGCTGCCTTTGGAGGAACCCCAAGCGAGCCATCTTGTCCATGAACTTCCAGATTTTGCACTTGATACGACGTCAGTAGAAGCTGCGGTCTTCTGCATTGTACTGGGTTCATCTATGCTCGCAGCGATTCCAGAGCTTTTTGCCATGGCAGATCCACGTGCAGCAATAGCTTGTTCTTCTGCATGTGCCAGTTCTGCACCTCTGAGCCTCTCCTCAAATTCGGCCTTTTCCCTTTCCTTCTTTTGTTCCCGCAGGAGTTCGGTAGCAACTTCGTTCCGTGGTGCGCCATCGGCTAGAGTTGTATGAGACAAATGGAAAGGGGAAGACAGAAGGAAAGAATGAGAAAGCACCATTGTCAGATAATTGCGCTTTTCTTGATGCTTGAATTGCCATCGATCCTGCTACGAGGGCGACTAGTGTTAGGCCTTGGAGCGCGACACGCGCACGAAGCCAATATTGCATGTCTTTAGACTTCCCTGCTTTCATCTTAACCGCAGACATGACGAGAGCGCCTGTCGTTGCTACACAGCCTGTCCAAATGCATATGCGCTATTATGTGAGTGATTCAATGAACGACCCCAAGTATCGACATACCAATAGGGACCCATGGGTTTTCGCTGAATTTTCGTTTAAATTTCTCTGTCCAAGTCTCGTAGCCGTAATCAATTCTATCTGGCATGTCTTCAAGCTGTTCAAATATAGGTTGAAACTTCGAAGGTTCCCAAATTGCAAGAATTCAGGATGTTTTGCACGAATGCGTAGTCTACGCCCACTCAAATTCAGCTGTACACTGAGTTTTGACAAGTGTGAATATGTTGAGAAGTTGAGTTTTTCCCCACCTAACACCTGAATCTGGATACTGAGAGGTAGATGGAGGAACTGGCGAGAACATGATGCACTTTCCAGGCGATGGACTTCCTTTCCAGAAAACGATCACGTGTACTGTAATAATAGTAATCTGATTTTCAGACAAACGACACTACTTTTCATCATGTCGGTGGATGTCCTCTCGCTGAAGATCGAGTTTGGTGGAGGGCTAGAACTTTTGTTCTCAAATCAACGTTCACATAATATATCAATCCCTTCAAGGGTTCCCGAAGATGATTCTGCGTCCTCGTTGCCACCAGAAGGTGGTGTCGCGACCAAAGCCGCCGATATCACATACCTCATTCACCACCTGCGTGTCCATCTTCTCAAAGAACGACCAGAACTATTCATGGAGAATAAGACTGTGTAAGTAATTATTTTTTGTTTTGAGAAACCTCATTCAGGGTTTGACACTGTCTCAGCCGCCCAGGCATCCTGGTGCTCATCAATGATACAGACTGGGAGCTAGAGGGAGAGGGAGATTATGTGCTTCAGAACGGGGACGAGATTGTCTTTATATCAACGTTACATGGGGGCTGAGATAGGAATTGCAAAGTCAGCAGTGACGTCATTGGAGTCCTTCAACATTCCAGTTGCACTCGGGCACTGCGTTGTTCTCTGTTTAACCACCATGGAGTCTCTTCCCATTGATATGAACAATCCTACTGTGAAAGAGTATCTTGCACTGACCCGGTTTGTCCTTCCAGAGGCCCTATTTCATTTCCTGATGCTTAAGTATTCCGGCGGCTAGATTGCAGGTGTTGACTCCTCTCTCTCTCGTCATCAGCATCGCTGCCGTCGTTGTGTGCTCTCTCGTAGCCGTGCCGTCCATTAGTGTGTCTATGTATCCTCACGTCCATGCGGCATTATTGAATCACTATGTTGAAAAGGCAGCGTATCACACCTGAGACCAACTGCCATATCACCCAACACGCCAGTAATTGGAATCTATATTCTAGTGCTCTACATTATGCAAGTCGGCTACTGTATCCTCCTTGTTCTCGCTACGAAACAGGAGACAAAGAAAGCACTCATCAAAGCCGTGGGTTTCTCCCTCGTCTTCTCGAATCTTATCATGGCTATCTGGGCGATTACTTGGGTACGTTTCCTATCTGTAACTCAAAAACTTGGTACCCAACAAGGACTCCCTTCCAAGGTCATACAATGGTTCCTAGTGTCGACGATATTACAAGGGTTATTGGTTCTCTTCTTACTTTACTCCAACGTTGCTCTTCTTGTGTACCACCCACCTGTTTCGTCTAGACCATTCGATACAGCTCTCATCCATGCTCCCCTCCGCTTCTTCTTCGTCCTCCCCTTTATGCTCCTCTTTCCGTTGAATTTATTGTACGTTCTGCTTGATTCGTTTCCCAACATTGAATCTGACTGAACTTTTCCAGCATCACACTTGGCTTCATTCATGACCCATCAGTTCCAGATACTAGCTACGATACATGGCATCTTTGGCCTGTATTTGGAGTTTTCCTGGGTACAAACTTGATTGGCCTAGCTGTTGTCATCCTTCGCAGAGACATTGTGTGGACTGCGGCAGCGACCTGGATTTGCATCAGTATCTGGAGTTTGAGGCCAAAGCCTGCCCCCATCTATGTACGTGCTTACTTGGAGTAACATATATATATTGACATAGTCTTTTCTAGGTCACTGCCATCATCTGCACTGCCTTGCACCCTTTCGCACTTTTTATCGCGGAACTCTACTATACACTCCGCAAGAGGCAACCGATTGTTTTGGATGGCGACAGTGAGCACCCTGGACTGTATAGACATCAAACGGAACAGGAGAGAAGGAGGCGTGAAAGTGAGAGGGAGCCGAGGGAAATCAGTGAAGATGATACGTGGAACTGATGTCCCGTACCTTTCATTTCCCCTGTCCATTTCTTTGAAATAGAGTATCAATTCAGATAATTTTGGTGGTGTGGACATTTTTTTGCAACACCAGTCTACAGTTCTTGCTGCATCACCACATTCATGACAAGCTTAAGGTTGATGGTCTCCGCCCCAGAATCGTCATATGCATATGCCAATGCCAATGCGTTGACGCATTGAAGTATGTTGGAGTATGTTGGAGTATGCTTGAGCATTTCAGAAAATAAATTATCAACCTTAATTTTTCCTTTTTCGTACTGTACAATATAAGTATGGTACGTGACTTGAATATATATATAACCCACATTTACTAGTGGGATATTTGGTGAGTTTCACAAATCGAGTGAGTCGTCAGTTTACTCTGAGAGTTGCTTGGCTTCTTCCCCCATCTTTTTACCAGTTTTCTTGTCCCAACGAGCGTTTTTTCCAACTGATCAACAAAGTTGATACATTGTGGGAAAAGAAATAAATTGGCATCACAATGATGGCATCGAATTGTGCTCCGGCGTTCGCGCATGTTTGAAGAGTAATTGTTCCGGACATAGGCGCCCTTGAAGCCAACGGACTGACGCATGTTCCATGCTACACATTGCCAAACATCGTGCGAATGATCTGAAGCGCCTTGGTTCCCATCACCGTTCCTGCTTGTCCCATGGCTGGACCCAGTGGCTTATTTTCTTATTCTTGTTGTCAGTCCTAGAGTACTCCCAATGCCTGTCCTTTCCTTCATCAGCCTACCCAAGGCCCCAAAGGCTCGCAAATGGATATCCAAGGTTCCTAGGCCATCTTTTCAAGCTGCTCGAGCAGATCCTGCCAGTATCACCCCACCACATCCTTATGCTTCTTCTCTTCCGGGCATCATTGATATACATGACCGTACCACCCATGAATCCGTTAACGAACAAATTATGTCCGAGAAACGCTCAGGCCAGGTCTTTTCCCATACCAAAGTCGATTTCGAGCTCTCTCCCGACCCTTTCGGTTCAGAGTGGTTCCAGACAACGTTTACGGTGCCATCCTCACATCAATCATCCCCTGGAGTGGAAGGAAGCAGGATTGCTGCTGGTCAGGCGGTCGGGTCAGACGGAAGGTGGAAGCCACCACATAGCGCCCAAAAAGAAATCCAACACGATGATGATGATGATCTCGACCATTCGACATCTTCAGATGATGTCCTAGATCATCTCAAGTCGATGGACGTGAGTGATGGACCATGATTGAACGAGCATTTCTGAACCTGTGATAGGCATCCACATTCCTAAACCTCCCAGCTCAGTCGAACCATCCTTTTGCAAGTAATGAGGTAATTCTTTCCCATCTACGACACTGCATAAAGATCACGGCGCATTTTTTTCATTTAGACAATGGAACAGGCTATGCCGAGGCGAAACGCACCATCTCCTATCAAAATCCCAAACCTGTCCATGCATGGTGCTCAAGTACAAATTGTTCACTCAGCAGGAGCAGACGACTCTCGCCCTCTCTCAGAGATTTCTTCCGTCGAGTCATCTGCCGTCTCTGGTCAAACACTTGCTCGAGCACTGTTTGGTAACAGTTTTGTCTTGTCCCCTGACAACAGATCATCGAGATATAGAAGTGGTTTCGGAGGCGTTGTTCGCTCTGATTCCTTAACCCTACCTCGTGGAGACCATCCATTCATGAATTCACCTCAGGGGCGTGATCGGACCCTGAGTACGACAAGCGACAATTTTACAACCGGTATCAATGCACCACCCGTTCCGTCAAATGCTGATAGGGTCTACGTGCCACCCCTCACGCCTCGACATTCCGGAACCGGGACAGAGACTCACAGAAAAGCGAAAATCAGGCGACGTTCGAGCACGGGAAGCTTGGCTTCATCGGTTTCCAAAAGTGAAACAAGTAGCGCTCGCTCTCGGTCGAACAGCGTCACGGAGTTGACTGCAGGAAAAGAACAGGATATTCTGGCATTACGCCGGAAATCATGTATTCTGGGGACACCTTCATCAGTGCCAACAAGCCCGGCTAACCTAGACATATCCCCCAAATCACCCTCGCCGAAACATTCCACAGTAGAGCTATCTCCAACTACATCAGACCCCCCAAGTTCTCTAGCTGTGTTTACACCTCCTGTTCCCCAGCCTATTCATAATATCTCGCCTGCTATATCGTCATCGACTACACTGGTCTCTTCAGCAAAGGAACCTGAGGATATTCTGGATTACTACTCTTTTTCTGAGAAGAAACCGGAGAAACCATTTTCCCCTGCCTTCTCACCCATTGCCGAAGAGTTTAGCTGGGAGCTTTCGTCTACGGGCAGCAGGCGCTTTTCAACTCTGGGAACACAAAAGAACAGAGCAATATCTCCATTATCAGGTATTACAGACGGTATGTCTCCAACAAGTCGACTTCCGTGTAATGTATCACAGCCGACTTCGTTTCCAGGGAAATTGGATACTGTTCGCAGGCCGTCAGATGGAGCTATTGTTGAAGGAATTCCGAGCCCACGACGACGTTCTTTACAAATTGTGAGTAACAGACCGATTCAGAAAATGTTCCTAAATACAGTTTTTGGATAGTCTTCCGAACCGAACAACGCACTGCCTGGACCACCAGAGACAAGCAGTGCTACATCTCAAGGAACATCATCAAGCCCTCCACGACCATCGGGTACAGTAGTTGGTCGATCGCGGTTTGGCAGTGTTCCCAACCCTATCGAAATCGCCAGATGCTCTGGGGATCTTAACACGTACAAAATTCTCTCTCTCGTCCCTGGAAGAGCGCTGGAGACACCTTCTACAGGAGATAGTAGCAGTGGGATCGCAACGCAGCAAACGTTCCCCGAAACACCTAATGCATTCAGTCCTTTCTTGTCCGCCGGCTCCGCGAATTCGCCTGGCATGATTCAAAAGCTACCCGAAGGCTATGAGTCTTCTCCAATGCCGCGTACCCCTATGTCTGCTGCATATCCTTTGCAAAGGATACACCAAACTATATTGACTAGGGCTTCCTCTGCAGTGAACCATCCGAGGAAAGGTAGTGACATAAGCCCGAGACGTCTAGCTGTGCCACCTGATCCTCTGGATGTGAATGAGACTGAAAGAATAGCTCAGGAGATAGAAGTCCCACCCGCGGGGCCATCGGCACCCCTGTCGGATAGTACTGCATCCTATTACTCACAGTGGACTGATGAGCCGCCCTCACGACATGAAGTGGCGGGCGCCACTACCATTCAGTACACCAACATGGCTGACCTGACTTCCCCATCTTCTATTGGCTCCTTACTCTTGCTTGGTAATCTGGACCGCGATCTTTCATCATCTGCGCATTCTCCCATGTCCGCCAACCCAATTTCCCCTCAATCCCATCAATATGGCTCCAGGCCTCGATTTACGAATCCTTTTGCAGCTGAATCAGCCTCGGTACCTTCTCCGTACGCTGGTCAACCTTTGCGGCCTATCTCTGAGATTAGTCAGAACCTTGAATCGCCGCCACCTTACGATACCATCGATCAGGACAGACCGTTACCTATTTTGAGCTTAGGCAACTCTGACTCGAGTGCTGATGTACACTCTAATAACTCGTTTACGCCATCTTCACAGCAGACCCAGCAAAACCCTGCTAATGAATATGTAATGACCAGGAAGAATTCAATCGGTAATCATACTCGTCGGGAGCGGGTGCGGCCCACCGGACCTCGGCGTCAGCTTTCACATGCCAACAACAGATCTATCTCTAGGAGCCGGATGCCGTCTGATGCGTCTGTGATTAGTACAGGAGCTGCTCCCTCCATGTCACCACCTCGTAAACTATCAACTCCTCTCACTGAACCCAGGACTCAGCCAGTTGACCCGCCATCTCCTGATCCCCAACCCTCCGAAATCAATCGCTCACCCAGTGTTACAACAACCACGGTGAACGTTACTGCAACGCCTTCGCCGGAATCACCAAGTTTCAATGTCCCAGCCATGCCATACCGAGGAATGACGATGGATCAAGCAAAGTGGACGTTCACTTCTTCGCAGCTGCAGAGTATTGTATCTCGGGCCATCAAACAGTCCGCTGAAGCTTCTTCGATCCGACTTCTTCGTCTTGAGGTTCTCGATAGCGAGATTCCCAAAGAGCTCGAGCGTTTGGAGAATCGAAGAACGGAGATTAAAGTAAACTATCGGTCTCTGACGCGATATAGCGAAACCCTCTATTCCAAGCTAAACGATCAGATTGCTGTTGGTAGCTCTATTCTTCGGGAGACGCTGGAGGAGCTGCGAGACACGACGAGGCAATTGAACAAATTGGCAGAGGAATTGCATTCTGTGGATCAGCAACATGCACGGATCCAAAATCTCGTCCAAACGCATTATGGGAGTGCTTTGTCGATGGCGCTGAGGAAATTGAATGCGAGTTTTCTGAAGCAGCTGGCGCAGGTGCAGGAGTTTCAAGGAGAGATTTCATATTTGCGAGATGAGCTGTTGATAAGTGAGAAGAGAACGATGAAACTGGCACAAGAGAATAAGTTGGCTCAGTCTCAATCTGGGCCTCAGTCATCGTCCTCGGCGCCGGAAGTAGAAGTTTTACCGGACGCAAATGTCTCGAATTCACCTATAGGTGATGTTCCGGTCTTTGAGAGGAAGAGATCATACAAAGCTCCCATTTCGAGAAAGTCTAGTCTGGTTCGATTCTCCAGGTCTGCTACTTGGACTCGTGCGAGTCGGAGGTCTTCGTTGGGTAGCAATGGGAATAGGTCTAGTGGGGTTAAAGGTGTTCCGCCAGTGCCTCCTTTGCGGAGGAGACGGCCTACGAATATTATCACGGATGGTCCGCCTATCCGGAGTACGGCAGTATGGTTTCCTTCTTCGTTTCTGGGTTTTTCTTGATGTTGAAATTGTTGATGCTTAGATGTTATCCACTGACACGCCGAATACTGAAGTTCGGGCTATGTTACGCGCCCAAGATGAATTGTATCGAATGCTAGGAATATCTTTACCCGATAATCGGGTTCAGCGAAGGCCACACTCTGTTATTGGCTCGCCTGGGCACCCTGACATACCATCTCGCCCGTCCGTAACAACCATGTCCACGAATTCCATTCCACCCCACACTGCTGCTGCGGCATCGCGACTTTTGAGAGCCGATTCCTCAGATTCGATGTTGACGTCGTATAGGGTCTCAAAGGTGGATGGTCGGCCACAGTCGTACCCTGTGTCGTTGTTGGATGCGTATAATAATAATAATACGCTGGATGCTGATGTGGGTTTTTTTTGTGTTCTGCTTCTGGATTTTTGGATTTTGATGATGTTTGGTATCATTATAGCAAAATGCCGTATTGACTACGTTGGATTTATTATCGCAAGACGAGCATTCGGTTGTTTGATCAATTTTTTATTTTTTATTTACTTATGTGTAATATATATAATACAGACGATCCACATAATTATTACGATGCATTTATGGACCTGTTGTATGATTATTTTTTTGTTTTTTGTTACCGGGGCTTTAATCTCATGGGCATGAAAACTCAGACGGCCGTCATCATCATCCATCCCTACGATAAGTCAGTGAATTTGATCCTCTTCGAAAACTCTGTTCTGCAAATCTCTACGAACGCTTATGAATTTCCGCTTTGCTGGGTTTGTTCTCTGTTAGCGGGAAGAGACCCCTCCGTGGGGCCAATTTCATGTGTTGCTCAATCTCACGTAACTTAACTGAGGGGATGATGAGAGGGATCCTGAACAGACTGTTGCTAGCTAGCTAATGATAAAGGCTCGTATCATTGGATTACTTTGTACCAACTTGTGAACATGGTAGGAAGTGCCTGGTACCCGTCGCTTCGGAACCGATATATCACAAAGCCCCCCCTGACGATGTTGCCTGATTTTCCCCTTCAACCAACCCCCTGTGATGCCAGATAAAGATAAAGTTCCCACAATCATTTGCGTGTGTGTCCGATCCTCGATGATGATGATCTGATCTAGTTCCCTCCGTCTTTGCTTTGCACCAGAAAATTCAAAAAAAGAAAACAGTCGTCGCATCGCATCGCATCGCACTGCAGAGATTGGATATCCCCTCCCTCCCAGCCGATTTTTTTCGTCTCCACTGGGTGGGTAGAATAGCCATATTTCCACCTCCGTTTTTGTATTGAAACACGTTGAGGGGCCCATGGTTCACTGCCTACGTGTGAGGGTTCGTTGTGAGGTCGTAGCCAAGGCACATAAAAATAAAAATAAAATGGACAGGAAACCTACAGGGTATCTAAGCTCATTCTATTCTTCTATGCACACTAACGCATTGCACCTGGGCAGACATTTTATCTCGTGCATTTGATGACAACTATCGCACATGGATTAAACATGAAATTTCCTGGGTCTTACGTTGATAGCCCTTTCAAAGTATTTGTACACTGGGGCTTCCACCCCAAGACGACTTCTATGCCTTCCTACTGCACCCTGCAGAGAACAGGTACTGACCTCTACGGTCGTTCGATATGCCGTCACTCATGAACCGCTGTGATAGTGGCATGTCTCTCCGCTAGGGTAAAATTGGACACCATTCTATTACGTCACATGCTGAAAATTCCATCTGGCCGTGTATCCTGTATTTCTCGACCAGTCTATCGCGGTTTGATTCATAGACCACCATCGTCTTCTTGTCCTGCTCTTTCCATCCGACAGACCTCGTATCCGACCAAGGCTCTCAGAACTTAACCATGCCGTCCAGCCTCACGGCGCACTTTTTCCTCCTTTACTCTCATACATGTGAAGTCTATTACACCACTACATGCCCAGAGAACAGCCCAAGTCACAGATGTCGATCCCGGTCCCAAAAGGTTTGCTAGCGACTACAAATATTAACCTGATATTGGTAGGTATGGTATTACAAAACGTTGTCGAGCCCCCTCTCATTCAAGACATACGTCCTGAGCTGGATGGTGGCTTAATATTGTTCGATACAACTCTCCTCCACGAGAAAACCTTGTGGGCTACTCAATAGCGCTCTGCACAAGTAATCGACATGCGTCCGAACACTCGGAGGTTATCCACAGTGACAGCGTCGTCAGTTATATTAGTACTGCAACATTCGGCTGGGATCCGGATTTCACATCACCGCTCTCTCTCTCTCTCTC
>Ga0157357_1001211_pt1 | contig 10800 bp, 8 predicted proteins | sample AttcapACBM1_FD_111485 | JGI IMG/M metagenome (GOLD analysis project Ga0157357, IMG submission 111485) | Fungus gardens microbial communities from leaf cutter ant in Botucatu, State of Sao Paulo, Brazil - Atta capiguara ACBM1 | ecosystem: Host-associated > Fungi > Mycelium > Unclassified ... | reverse complement strand
CTTGCCTGACATCTTTGACCTATCAGTAGGCCCACAAGAAATATCTCTCGATCCTAGAGGATGACTTTTTAAATCCTTGACCACTCAAACGTCTCAAGCCTTTCCAGGCTTGTAAATGAAAAATGACTTTGGTCATTCACATTTCACTTCAAGGGTACCTATGATTCCGATGCTCGAGTATTGGTACCTGCTGATCATCTCAACGTTGCAACTATCCCGATGTGCATCCTCTCAGTAAACTTTCCGCTCTGATGACTGACGCCCGCGTTGTACCATAGAAGCGCCGTGCCTCGCTTTCTCACTCTTACTCCTAACCAAGTTGTGTGTCTTGATGTTTGATAATGTACAATGTCGGTGGATCATTCTTATAATCCTAAGTGCCATTGCTTGTATCATATATATATATCGTCGTCCATATTACTAATGTCATGGATCGAGGTTCTAACGAATTACCTTAACAAAAAAGAGTTACTAAGGGGTATCCTCGCAAGCGAATCCCCACGATGAAATCTGACACATGGATTACAGATCCTTTTGGATAAAAATTTGCGTCTAGGATATGCGTCAAAAATTGAAACATCTGAGCTATCCGTTAATTCTGGCTGTTAGTATATTCTTCCTCATCGTCCTCGTTAATTAGCTTGTTCATTGATTCCTCCAGGCAGGCCTTCGAGCAGAAATAATCATCATTGCTCTGTGGCAGCACCAAACACATGATACACGGGGATCTGAGACCGGACGTGACTGCTTCTCTGAAACAAAAAGCAATGCTTTAGCCCGCTTCGAAGGAGAAAAAGAGAACATCGTACTCCCTATGCCTCAAAGAACAGAATTCGCTCATTACTCCCTCTTCGTCAACATAGACAAACTGCTTGCAGCCAGGGATAGAGCACCTAGTATCATCGGAAGGCTGTTTGGTGCTAACATCAAGTGCTGGTTTAGCGTTCTTCTTCCCTCGCAGAAAGAAGGGTATCGAACGAATACCAGTAGTACTTTGTGTGGTCCGCACAGCTCCCCCATTCATCGGGGGTTGGTTGCCAACCTGCTGCAAGTGAGCAAGAGTAGAGGTGGAAGAAGAGCCTTGACCCTGGGCATTAGCTAGCAACGACTGGATCTGAGGGACGTGCTGAACAACAAGTTCTTAACGAGTGTCATAATTGTGAGCTCATAGACAAGGTCGCGCAATGTATATTTCACCCACGGGCAATTTGAATGGGATCGATGGTCGCCGCAGCGGGCTTGTTGCCAGAGCTCCCTTTCTTCGTGGTGGAACCGTTTGCAGCGGGGTTACTTGGTTTAGCACTGTTCCCCGCGGTGGCGACGGATGCACAGTACTTGCCGCAGTAATCAAAATTCTGGAATTTCTGTTTCTTATGGCATTGCTATTGACGGTACTTTAGTATTAGGCATCCATATGTTATCTGCTACTGACATTGCAGAGAGTTGCTGCCTGAGTAGCACACGTTCTGGAACAGTATTGATGGTTACTGAATTTGGGTTTCTGATGGCAGTGCTGGAACACATTCAATGTCAATGGTCAAAGACGATGAAGGACACCCTTGGTGCTTACATCACATAGCTGAATGGCTGGGACAGCTTGTGTAACCATTCTACGTGCGATAGATATACTGCAATTGCCGACTGAGATGGGTTTTGGACGAACTGGAGCTTAGATTATATGTGTCGATAACATACGCCAACCTCATGGCGTTATACCACATATGCGGACATTGAATAGCATTAGCATACTTACTGAAGCAAACAGATTGACGTGGAACACATGCGTCAGATTTCAAAAGCAAGATCAATAGTTGTGTCCACACTGAGGATATACACGAGGCAAAAGGACGATGTCAGATCTTCAACGCCCCTCTTTTCGAAGCCTGATCCTCAGGCGCTCTAGAGCCTTCCCGAGCTCGTTTGAGCCCTTCCCATCCGCCCCTATACCCCAAAAAGAGTCCTTGTCAGAATCCTATGTGATTCATTTCAGTAAATGGAACATGGCATCTACAAAGGGATTATTCACCTCCACGAGTTCAGCGTCACCAGTAGCGAGAAGTTCTGCTCTCAGGTCATTATGCTGTGTAAACTTATGGTACAGTGCTTCATCCATCTGGATAGACATGTATTCATGAGTGGAAAGGTTGGTTATCGGGGTGTCATACCATCCGTATGTTGACATTCCTCCAATCTGGTCTAACGTGATCTGGGAATCGTCGGGCTTCTGAAAATGCCACACTCGGGAATGGTGAATACAGTCTGATGTGCTCGGCTAGGTCATCCCGATAACCTTGGAACTTGAGAAAAATTAAGACGAAGTTCAAAGAAGTCTAGGGAACCGAACCTTGAAAGACTGGAATAGATGCTCACTGGTGGGATATACCTTGCCATTATATCTCACATTATGAGGGGAGAAGTTGGTAAAACCATAATGTGGATCCTGCTTGTGATAAAATAGAATACGCGAACGCAGCCCTTTGAAGGGATTATTGTGGGATGATACGAGAGGCGATGGAGGATTTGAATGACAAGAGTGTTGTCCTTGTATGGGGAGCATAGCCGGGGCTGATCGAGGTTGAGATCGAGAGGGAGAATCGATCTCTTCAGTGATGATATATTGAGTTTGTATCCTGGATCGCGTACGTCGAACTGGCTCTACACCAGTACCATGGCCATTGCCACATTGGGGAAAAAGCGAACCAAGGTCCCATTGAGCCGGTGGCACATCGGATGTAACGTAAACGGTGCGAGTACGCTCTTCGACGCGATATCTGACCGGAGGAGTCCCAGTCGGCGATGCAGGTGTTATAAGGGCTGCAGGGGTCTGTGGTTCTGAATGCGATGTGAAGACAGACATTCTCTTGCGGGATGACATGTATAATAAAAGTCTAGCAGGTGGTTACGGGATGGAGATCAAGCTCAACTCGGTAGATTGAAGTAGGGAAAGAACGCTTGTTGTTGGTGCTTGGATCCTCGTGCACCATGATAATATACAGACCACTAGTAATCATTTATCAGAACGTTTGCCTCGTGAGTAAAGCATGCTAACTAGTATCTTTGTAGCGCTCACTATGGGACTATGGGACTCAGTGCCATGCGATTCACATGTGCCCTCTCGTGAAACACTCCGGTTCTGGTTGATTCGGGCCTGAATTGAGTGCTAGCCAAATCGTGGTTGCACTTTGTTTCTTGGGTATATAGCTGGCTCCTGGCTAGACGAGGTGCACAAACATGGACCAGCGTCAAGATTTGATAGTTTGCGACCCATTCTGTTCTGCAAATCCCAAGAATCAACGAGGGGGTCGTTGGACCACCAGCAGACTTCATGTACTTGGTTCAACTGAGGCAGACTATTCTACTGGTAAAGTTCCCTTGATGACGTGACTACCAATCTCTCATATCTCCTATGCGCATCAGTGGAACGACAATTTTATGATGGATGGAAACATCCTCACAAGAGGAAACCTCGAATAAAGACAATATTCAGAATTATATCTCCACCGAGTTTTCACATGCCATATTATCAACACCGGTCAGCATTCATTTGTACTTGTCGAAATCTGTCTGTGGTGATCTCCTCCAGAGATCGTGTTTGTATTGACTTGTCTGACATCTCCTCCCACACGTTCATTTCTCCCAACGAACAATTTCTATTTCATGGCACCGATCGCGCTTGTTCTCTTGGAGAAGATCCGGCTAGCACAAATCTTTGTATGCTCCCAGAGTGCCACCTATGTTGTATAGTTCGCAATTCATTTGATATCAGTAAATGTGGTATGTTGTCAGATTTCTGAGTCCTCCTTAACAGCTCACGCTGTGAAAAGGACAGAAAAATAAATTCAGAAGGTGCAGATACCCAAACAGATTGTAGTGCCCATGAATTTACTCGCGATAGATTCGGGACCGGCATCTACGCTACCTCTGTCTCGTCCAGTAGGGAAAATATTGTCTTCTAATTCCAACCCTTCCTGATATGAATGCCTTAGAGGCGGACGATTATATACAGAATATCAACCGACTGACGCCAATTCGCGCAGTCCTTCTCAACCGAGTAGTCGTCGGTAATCCCGAAAGGCGCTTACGCAATGCCATTTATCGGACCGCGCCACTAGCTGGCTGCCACTCTGTGAAGCCACCCTTCTAGTTACTTCAGTCTCAAAACTCATTCACGCTCACAGATTATTGGTGAGCCAGGCGCAGATTTGAATTACGAAGAGACGGTAGTGTATAACAACGATGCAATTCGCCCAGCCTTTCTTGTCGTGTATGTCGACAATGTTCAACCCCTGAAACCAAAACCAAAGTTTCAAGCAGTGTTAAAATCACTTTTTCATACACCGATAGCAACATAACATAACACCGACTGAGATCCGGTTCGGCTTGATCCCCGGGTGTCAATCTCAATGCCTAAATAGTGTACATGATGACATAGGCAGGAAGTATTCCATCAGCCACTGGTGTGAAGATGGACTCCTCGTCCATCTATTGAGGATCGAATTAAAATATAGATTAGTCACCTTACCACGATGAAAACACTCACGCCGACGTCATCTTCCTCATGAACTTGCCCCGAGAGGACAACGGTGTCGCAAGCGATCATCACACGATAGGGTGAGGTCGTACAAGACGTAGAGAACTTGTCGGCACTAGCAGGGTTCCTGTAAGAATAAATTCCTTCTCCAAACCTTTCAGAGACGATTAAGCTTAATCAATACTCCACCGTTGAAAGATGCCCTGGCCCTCACCTCCCCTGCATTGATGTTTTGCCGAAGGCAAGAGACTTAAAACCAGATTTTATGGTGCAACAAATTCCACATGTAGGCCGACTACAGAGATTGTTGTCTGCGTATCCGAGATCACAGACGCAGAGTGCGCTATGGAATGTTCGAATCTCCCTTGATTCCGGAATCTTGACCCTAAACCGTGAAATGCACGTGTTGTGAGATGTGATGTGATTGAGCACACAAATGTCGAGTCGCACATACCGATACGTGTCATGGCGGATGCGCACATCCCGAGTTAGCATTACCTCGTAAGCCTTCTCAAATGTAGGCATTTTCTCGTCCGTAGTTTCCCATTCGCTGATGAATTGGGTGCGGACTAGAGACAACAGGAAGGTCGACATGTCACATCTGGAAAACATAAACTGAATTGAACATACGATGCTTGAAGACTGCGTTATCTGTATTCAATTCTCGCAACCGAGGACCTGCACGGGCTCGTCGATCACACGCCACGCAGAGCTCACCCACAACTGCAGGTTGTATACCACACCGAGTACAGCCATCTACTTGCCCTTGACGGACGCCCGCCCTACAATTAAATCATCTCGGTGTTAATCATCCCTTAGAATCTTTTTCAACCAAAACAACTGACACGGCATGGTCCTCTGAGCAAAAACCAGAAAAGGCTGGTTTTCCAGTTGCACGGCAACCAGGAAAGATACATGCTGTCGGAGATGCACCTTGCCCACTACTCCTCGCACACGTCCTACTGCAATACGGATGCTTGAAACCCTTCTCAACAAATTTTGGCTTCAATCCACAAATCTAGATGGATTAATGTCAAGTGTCAAGGTTTATCTAGTAGAAAGGATACAACTAATTGAAGATACCTCGCATAAATCGATTGCTGCCATCTTGCCACGGTTTCCGCTCCAGTGAACGACACTCTGGACAAAAGAGACCATAATACAGGAAGGATGATTAAGCAGTCAAAGTTCGTGTTCATTAAATCATGACTCCTGATCAATTTCAACTCTCACCTCGTGCAGAGCATGCTATAACCTCGTTGTTCCTTTCTCCGTTTCGAAATTCATTGATATCGTTGAATAGCCAGTTCCATCCACTTACCACGCCACCTACTTATAAATGCACCTCAGATGCAGCAACTCTTGGCAGGATTTCTGAACATAATTCCGTTTCAGGTGACTTGAGCTGAGTATATACAACCCTCATCTTTGGTATGGCGGCACATATCCCTACTGTTTTGTCTCTCCTTGGCACAGCTGTCTCTACATATCCCTCATTTGCAGCGAGGCTTACTGGAAACCAACCTTCTCAAGCTCCACCACCTCAGGCAGCGCCTGTAATCTCACAGCCAACTCCGTTGAATGTCTCTGCTGCACCATCGGCGCCAATAAACTTGCCTGGTTTGACTACCAATGGACAGTCTTCTGTCAGCTCTAGTCCTGGAAACTTCAGTAATACTTTATGCGACGTACGCCCCTTTCGGCCTCTATGTCTCGTGTTTCTAAGTCTGATATAGTTTTGCCACCTTCGACCCAAGTACACTGATGGTGCGAAAGTCCATCCATATTGTGGAAAGACTTGCGCGAGCAAGGACAAATTGAAGAATTGGACACCAGCGATGGGTAATCAACCACCTCAGACGACAGTACCAGGAGCGAACTGTGATGTAAGTCCGAGTTCCCCAGTCATTCACCAGCCTCGTGATAGTTTGTCTTCGTGGTGTAGTTTTGCTCCGTGAGACCCAAGTACTTCGATGGGATGAAGACACATCCTTTCTGCAGCAAGGCATGTGCTAGAAACGCTAATAGCCAGGTAAATGGCTCCACACGGAGGCAAACCGTCTGCGGAACAGTACCAGCATCTAAGGGTAGGTTGTTCACGGACCAGATGGCAAAGAAATGCTGAGTAGTGGGAAGCGCCAAGGATTTGTCAAGCTCCAAATTGTCAAAACGCGGTTCATGCAAATGCGAACGGCTCTCTCGGTGAATACTGTTCCATTGCACATAAGAAGTAAGTATAAATATTACAATCCTTCCCCTTGTCGATATACCCTTTCCCGTAGGCTCGGCGAGACACTCTGTCTTATGTGTCTACATGTTCCAAAGATGAAACTATCTCATTTTTGCAGTCAAGTCTGTATTGATAAAGCTGAGAAAATGGGACCCATGGTTCTCGAAGTTCCAACAGGACATGACACTTTCAGGAGTGGTAAGTAGTTGATTTCATATGAAGAGAATGGATAATGAGACTCATTCCTCCTCAGTCGCAGATCAATTTAAGGCATCTTGGCGCCACTCAACGCAGTGTCCGCCTGTTCGCCGTGTCTACAAGATATGCCCCCCTGCTTCATCGCTCTCCACTTATAATACCTATAAGTAAGCTCTTGAACTGAGCATGGAGACTGATAGATGAACGGACAGAACAGAGCGGCAGTTGAAACTCGTGGTCAATTCGTAAACCAAGGTCGGTCTCCTGGTAATGAGAACCGTCGTTGGCATGGTACACGCCGGGAGTGCCATCTCGGAGACCGGGGACAAACACAGCTGTGCTCGTCGTCAACCTGCTCTTTGTGTTGCATTGTTCGGACGTCTTACGATCTGAATTTGTTCGGAAAAAAGACAGGCTGGGGAAGGTATGATGTATCTTATATTGTAGATCTGAATCATGCCTCAACATTTTTCCTTCGTGACAGATTTGGCCGTGGCATTTATACCTCCTCAACGTCGTCCAAGTCAGTCATTTTTGACTGAATTTCTTGATTTACCAATTCGAGACCAATAGATCCAATGATTACTCGCAGAATGACTGCAAGTCAAGTCTCAAAGCGATTCTTCTGAACAAAGTTGTGGTCGGAAAGGGTTACAAATTAACTCACGATCTCACATCACTCACGTCACCTCCCGCTGGCTACGATTCCGTGAGTTTTACTGAGTTTTATCTATATGGACATATCTGAAGAATTTTATCAAGGTTCTTGCTGAAAAGGGTGGAAGTCTGAACTACGATGAACTCGTAGTGTATACGAACGATGCGATCCGGCCCTCGTTCTTAGTCATGTATGAACCATGATGTCAAGTCAGTGTACCACACGTAGTATCTATGACAAGAGTCATAGATGTATAGCCATTGATCATAGGATACCATGTAAGATCGAACAACATTATCCTCACAAGCGGAGAACGTGGAAACAAGCCCAGCACCACGGAGAAACCTTTCATACCCCAAGCTCGTGGTATAGGGTAGTTACTTCAGGGATATATCGGTTGTCCGTGGTTGGAGGACATCGCGTGTGGATTTCCAGGCGAGCCATGCCATAATAGCCACGCTTGAAGTCAATGACAGGCTATCGATAAATGATCATCTATGTAACCTCCCATTATTCATAAGAGATGCCTCACCTCTGGACCACTCCGAGGGCTTGAGTGGTGCGCCTGTGAGTGATAGATACATCCAATGAGGATAAGTTACTTACCAAATAATGCGCGGATTTGACCACAGTAGACTATGTCCTTGCAGTTGCCCTTAACGAGCAAGGAAGGTACTGCAGCATTAACGAGACCCGTTCCAACGATCCACAGCATCCATGTAGCAACTACCCATAATACCTGGGAACCAATAGAGGAGATAGGGTACTTCGACCAAACGGGATGGATGAAGAGAAAAGAGAATATACCCGCCGTGGCTGTCGTCCAGCATGCGGTAAATCTCGAATTGAAATCAACTTAGCTACGACGTGTAGTGACTAGAAACGGCTCTACTTACAATAAGAAGATGGTACCCGAATGTAAAGTAGCATTTGGGTAATTGTGATGAAGGTCGTACTGGCATAACAGCCAGCTGCAAGTCGTGATCTACCAAAATCAAGCCAGCAATCGGAGTGCAGAAAGAGCATGATGCATACTTCTGCCAGACTCGCAAGAACAAGGAAAATGTATATGACTGGGTCACCGTTCAGTGGCCACATTATTCACGGTCAGAGGCTCAAGACGTACGGGGTGCAAAACGCTGAAGTCGATATCCAGAAACCTTGTTGATTGGTCTGGGATTTTCTACAGAATATCGATATACCCAAGAAAGGCCCGCTAAGTAAATCAAAGCCATCATAGGCATTGCACATGCCAAGATGCTTGTAAGAGTTGTTGTTGTGTAAGTATTACTGGAGGTTGGGGGTCCCAAAACCTGGGTTGTATCAGCTCTGCGTACGAACTGTCTTGCACTTGAAATTTGGGTTAGGTGTAGCATATGCAGCATTGACCTGGCTCTGTTCAGAAGTAAGAGATCAATTCGGGCTGTAACCATGAATCTCCTCGGTCCATGTATAATGAATCCTCCTGTTTTCAACGTGGACTGAATGCACCATTGATGTGCATTGGCTTCTCATGCGCTGTGGCCATCTAAGTAACATCACTAGTACAATGTGGGCAGTGGCTAGTTCGATTATGTTACAAAGTATTATAGCAGTTACGATCGGTCCATAGCTGATCCGAAAATTCCGGGCACACCTATCCGCTATCCATCCACTCCTGTGGGCATGTTCCATTTTCCAAAAATTTCCAATAGGAAGCAGGGGAAACACAACAATGCCAGCACCTGGAAAAGTTGACATGGCAGAAAAGTACGCACAGATAGAATTGATGTCCTTACCATTTCAAGACGGTGTTATGAGCAACCTCAATCTGCCTTCGAACGTCTTAAAAGAGAACTCCCAAATAGACGCTGAGAGAGCTGGATGGTTGCAGCGCCGACCCACAAAAACGTCAGAAGAACAACAGCAGCTGTGGTGACCTGTACGGCGACTAGGTCCCCTCTCTTGCCTACGGGTATGTGGATAACATTTGTCGGGTTATTTGGTAAATATGGTATATGAATGAATTGGGTTATGTTGAGCATCAGGTTTGCTTCATTGAGTTGGGTTGCAGGAATATGGGTCGGTGGTACCGAAGGCGATTCCTGGCCGAAATCTAGAAGATTTAGTGAGCGCATCGATGCGAGAGAGAGAGAGAGAGAGAGAGAGAGAGAGGAGGAGGAAACAGACCTCGTGGACATGCAAAGAAAGCTTGTGGCCTCTCAAATGGTAGATGCTGATAGCTTCTTGAATCCAAGAGCGGTGCATCCATGGGTAATGGAGCTAAATAGCGTACATGTAGAGGAACATCCACGTCAAATCGGAGCATTTTGTCCTCTTCATGAGGAAGATTAATAGTAAGTAGTACGTTCGTGTCGGAATTTTGGACAGCATGAGTAGGTTTTTCCAATTCTGTGGGTCCCCATTGCACGAATGTGTAGGATTCGTGATGCTGACCAAGTTCGTACGGATCAATGAAGAATGAGGATATAAGTTTGTAGAGGAGATGGAGACTGCAGTGTTCTGCCTCTGTGCTGTGTGACTCAAGGTCGAATGTGATCCGGGAAATTGGATGGAACGAACTTGGGTTCCGGATGACCGTGGAAACAGTGGACATTGATTAAAACCAAGGGTTTCGAACGTGACATATTGGCAGCACATCACATAATGCAGCGAATCCTTGTGGAAAATGATTTGAAACCAACACAGGTATGATTCCTAGGGATTATCAATCCCTATTTGGTCTTAAACAGTCATAGCCAATTATTGAAAATGACTTAATTTCCAAGTAACATTTTATAAGCAAAGCAGTTGAACTAGATTTTACTTTCCGTCCCATGCTGTGCTATATTTGCGCCTCGAGAATGGACATGGTATACTGAAGGACGTAATCGATTAATTTCTTTGTTGCGAGTTAGCTAATTTGAATCTGGGTAAAATATGTGTGGTGCTAAGAGCCCGACTGCCAATGGTTTGAGCCGCAAACTCTTGATGGAGAGTGAAATGAGGCACATGACTGAAATCATAAACTATACAGTCTCTCGGCAAAAGCCTAAATTTCCGGACTGAATCTTCAGTACTCGTGGTAGACGATAATCAAGACTACAAGATCCAACAATGGCATCCCGCCCCACCGTCTCCGTGCGCTCCTCTTCTGGCGGTATGCTTCTCCTCGTCGTCGTCGTTCGCAGTGCTGAGCTTATG
>Ga0157357_1001210_pt1 | contig 10801 bp, 2 predicted proteins | sample AttcapACBM1_FD_111485 | JGI IMG/M metagenome (GOLD analysis project Ga0157357, IMG submission 111485) | Fungus gardens microbial communities from leaf cutter ant in Botucatu, State of Sao Paulo, Brazil - Atta capiguara ACBM1 | ecosystem: Host-associated > Fungi > Mycelium > Unclassified ... | reverse complement strand
GTCTTACCTCACACTGTCTACTAGCTATTTAGATAGCTTACTACTGCCCTAATTGAATTTGTAAATAATTTTGTTTTAAGAAAAATGTTTTACTCTAAATAGGATTTGAAGAACACTTGCTATTCTCCATATATAAGTTATAAGTTGATACTATAGTACAGAGCTCCTGCACAAAAAGTATAAGTATTCTACTCAAAACCACCTAACTAAACAATGAGTAACATCTAGTTGATAGCCTAGATCTAGTTACTGATGTCTATGACTACTTGTGCTGAATAGCTAGCTCCTCTTATATCTGGAGTCTGGCTTCTATGCCAAGAGTGATTAATAGTCACATTAACTACTGATCAAGAATAATGAGAGAATAAGTGAGAGAAGGCTCTAAGTTGGATAGTTTCAAGAAAGAAAATCAAGTTTTAATATTACAAACTTAAGACTTTAGAATAGATTAAGAATAAAAATCTTATATTAGAATAAACATAAGAGAACTCAAGAGAACTCAATAAAGTTCCAGATACAAAACTATATACCTTATATACACTAGACTACCATTAACATACTCTAAAGAACCATATATTATTCTTAAAGTCAATATATATAGAATATGTTATATAATATTATCTTGTTTTAGAACCTTCTACAATATTCTATGTGATACATGATCATGTGATTTGTGACTGTCACATGGTAATATCATGCTAATTCCTAATCCTAAGTCTGAAAAACAAAATTAAAATAAAATAAAGTCTATTATTTGCAACTTTGATATATGGAAACTTATTCAGGAACAAATGTGAATATCTATGAGATTGGGCAAGATATCTGGATTGTAGATAAAACATTTTATTTTCTAATTATTTAATGAACAGAAAAACTCAATATATATAAAACAACTTTGTTTCTTTCTCTTTTAGAGCTAATATGGGTATAGGCCAAGAGTCTGTTTTATCCTCTATTTTGCCTGTACTCTACATTACTCTTATTTTTCACATCTTCAAGAAAAGAACTCAAAATCTTTTATCTTTTATATTTATTTCTATTCTTTCATTTATTAATAATGAACTTTTTATTTCTTAGAAAAAAAGTTACAAAAAATTGAATGCAAATCTTTTTTGTACCTATAGTATTATTTCTTCTCTTTTCAAATAGTTTAGCCTTATAATTGAATACAACAAATTGGAGGTATTTTACTTTTCTAGATTTACAAAGAATTATGATCTCTCTCCTCTAGATTTAAATTTACTAAGAGGCTTTCTTCTATAACCAAAAGATAAGTAGAGATATCTTAGCTTCATCTTTGACAAAAAATATTAATACATTCACTTTTATTCTAACAATGCTCTATCTACCATTAAAAGTATGAAAATATTGGGTAATTCTACTAGAAGGTTATCATCTTTACATAAGTAACTTCTTTATAAGACATATATCATGCTCATTGCTTTTTATAATTTCCAACTATGGTACTTCAAAAGAGTACCTCTCTTCCATCCTCTTAAAGAACTAAAGATGCAATATAAAGTAGTACTTTGGATTACTAATGCTTTTCAAACCTCTTTATTGTAGAGAGTTAAGGCTATTACTAGCCTTATTTCTATTCATCTTCACCTCAACAAATCTAGTAAAAGACATCATCTAAAAGTTGTGTCTTTATCTAAACAATATGCAATCAATTTACTTTTAGACAATCAATATTCAAAGAAGGCCAAACCTCATTATCTCTTAATAGGTAACTTGACAGACAAACAATGTCTCAAAATCAAGAGTTCTATTGTAGATACCAAAAATCATTTAAACAAAGTCCATCCTTTCTTTAATAGACTTTATAAAGAACTATTGTCTAGGTTTAATTTAGTAGACAATTTTCTAATCACTTCTCATTTCATACAGTGAACTATAAAGACACTGAAGTTAGAAATGCTTAAATTTACTTACTTGATAAAATCCTTGATGACTCTTCTTTGAATCCAAATACTGTTCTCATTATTTCCAATACCAATATCAAGAATAACATTACAACTTCATTATTACACATCTATTCTGGTCAAAGTATTTTAACTAAAACAATTTATTATGTATTCAATGTCACTTCTACTGAAGCAGAACTATTCTCAATTAGATGTGGAATAAATCAAGCCATACAAGTTTCCAATATTGAAAGTATCATTGCTATTACTAACACTGTTATGACTCAAAGCCCTTAGAGTTGGGTTAGGAGGCAACCCTGTATTGTGGTGGCATAAGAGAACTCAATAGAGAACTCTGTACAGAATAGTCTACCTTTATATACTGAATCCTTATGGTCTGTGCTAGCTATTTCTAGCCTACCCTAAATAACCAGGTGTTAGCCATGAGGTTAGCATGTAATATAACATCATTCTTCTAGAATCTTCTTCTGTGTCATGTGACCTATGCCATCACTAACCCTAACCCTAGGTGCAAAGGATGGAAAAGGAAAAATAAATCAAAAGAAAAATAGAAAATAGGAAGAAAATAGAAATGAGTCCACTTCTTGCAATTCTGACAAACACCATTCATGCTGTAAGATGCATTTTTGATTCATTCTCCCATCCATACTAATTATATTCCATTGCTATATCTCAAGACCTTAGTGTCTTCTTTAACAAAAGCTTCAGCAATTGTATCATGTTTTGAAATTACCCTGGTAGTACTAAATGGTCTCTTCACTTGGCTGTAGTGTTATAACTCAAAAGTCTTTAGGGTTGTCTTTAGAGTAGAACCTTGTATTGGGTAACACAAGAGAACTCAATAGAGAGCTCTTTACAAAGTAGTCTACCTTATATATCTATCCACATGGTCCATGCTAGCTACTATGCATTCTACCTTAAAGTACTATATGTAAGACATGAGGTTAACATACAGTGTATATATTATATAATGTCACTTTTTCTAGAACCTTCTATCTTCTTCCTTGTATTATATAACTTGTGATGTTGTCACTAACCCTAATCTTACATTCTAAAAATAGAAAAATAAAAATAAGAATAAGAAAATAAGAAAAAGTTAAGTCCACTTTCTGCAATCTTGATATATAGACAAAGAGACCAAACAGTTTAAAATAGATCTTATTTTCTTATATAAATCATTATGAGATTTTAGCAGAAAAAAAGAATATAATTTAATCATTTGCAAATGGCAAATAACATTTCAAGTATCAGAACATAAAGAAAAGTATTTTCTAAATCTTAATGACAATAATAATTTATCTGCCAAGCTTACATATACAAAAGATAGCATCTGGCTCAATCTTCTCAGGCATTCCAACACTTTGTGTGCAAGAGTAACCAGAGCTATCACAAATCATGCTGTTATAAGTGAATATCATCTTAAATTTTTTCCAAGAGAATTTTTTGCTTGTCCTTGCAGAGAATACCCAATTAAATCTAGATATTATATCCTACATAACTATAGAAGGTATATGTTATAGGACACCTGAACACTAACAATTTTATTTTTCTTTTCTTTTCTTTTTCTGATTTTATATTGATTTTATATTCTCATTTCTTTTATTTTTCTTTTGGACAATGAAGAGGCATGTGATACTGCAGTCACATGACAGGTCACATAATGTGACATCATAGGCCTAGAACATGGTGAAAGGATCTGGAAGATGACGTCAGAGCATATGTATACAACATAGTGGCCTTGAGTAGGAAATGAGGTAAACATGAGGTTGTAGCATGGACAATAGGGCAGGCTTAATTATTGGTAGCACGGACCAAGCATGTTTTGTATATAAGGGACTCTAATTTAGCAGAGACTCCTTGTCAAGTTCTCTTGTGCTTTTTCCCACTTGATTGCTTAACTGAGAGCTTTACTACTTGTGTTATCATTGGACCTTGTGTCTAGTGGTTGCCACAACAGTATAACAAATATTGGAATCCTAATAGGAAGTCATTAAAAAATTTCATCACTTTTCTCAAACTTAACCCAGAAGTATTCTTCTTTTATAAAGGAATTAATTAATAAGTGTTATTACTGTTATATTTCTACATAGTGTAGTTTAGTATTGCTTATATTCCTTTTTTTAATTTTTTTAATTTTTCTCCTTTTCTTGCTATAAATCAAGCTTAGAAGCTTATTCATAGATAGACAATATGATCTCAGATGATGACCTTAGCCTCAACTTATATATTGTGCCCACTGTTTATTACATAGTCATAATTTTGGATGATAAGATATCAGAAAAAACTAACTAATCTTAGTTAGAAAAGTGAGAGAAGAGTTTTAGTTGGGTTTTAGTTGATTCTTTGTTGATTTTGAGACTGAAGACTACAGAGTATCTACTTGGTCTTAAGTACTAAGTCTATAGTTGGAACTATAGCTAGAAAAAATAGTAGTGTAAGAGATAACTAAGAAGACATTATAGAGATAGTTTTTAGGATATAAGATGACTAGGAGATAAAATGTGAAAGGCTGATCTGTACACAAACAAGCACAGATGTGGAAGCATATCTAGGTATAATTAGAGTTCTAACCAAAAGTTAGAAAGCAGAAGTTTTAGAAGCCTTGAAAGTTGGTCTATAATATAGACTTACTATGTTCAATGACAAAGTAAAGTAATTTAAGATTGACTAAAGCCTAAGAAAGTCAAGAACATTTAGTTCTTTTTATATTTCACAATTTTTTACTACTGATTTATCTTCAACTATTTGGACATCATTACCTTACTAACTTGCCTTACCTAGAAGAATATCTCTTGAAAGCTTGACAACTCTTGCTAGAATGCTTTCAACTCCTATAAGAAGATATTTACTTCTACACCTATTCTTATGCACTAGATTCCTAATGCTCAACTCATTGTAAAAATGGATACCTTCAACTATGCTCTCACCACTATCTTTTTCATTATAGATGAAATTTATTCAGTTGTCTTATTTTTATACAGAGCTGAATTATAACACTCATGACAAGGAACTCTTGGTCATTTTTGAAGCTTCCAAAATTTAGTGATACTATCTCAAAGATCTGGTCTTTTTTTATCAATATTGTTATAGATTATAAAAATCTTGAGGATTTTTCTACTATCAAGATGTTAATACACAGACAAGTAGTTGTTATAATCTCAAGATCTTAGAGTAGGTCAAGAAAAAGAACCTTGTATAGGGTTTACACAAGAGAACTCTATACAGAAATGTCTACCTTATATACTAAACAATAATACTCAGTGCTACTACTTCTATAGCCTACCCTAAAGACCATGTGTTCATCTCAAGGCCAACATGTATAAAATATCTTGTTATAATATTGTTAGGTGCAGTTCACACTGGGGGTGAAAGTCTGTAAGAATAGACTTGGAGATATGTGGACTTGTGGAATGACCTTGGCTTCAGCTTATATGCTGTGCTGTCTGTCTGCTACATGGTCACAACTTCAGATGATAGGTCCAAGATGGGAGTGAGTGCTGATTGGTATGTTGCTGTTGAACACCAGAGATTGAGTTCAATAAGAGTTATCTTCATTGATTATCAGACTAGCAAATTACAGTATAGCTACTAGTCTTATATACAGATGGATATTATAGGAGATGTTTGGGGTTTCAGTGATAAAGCTCCTATTACTCTGAGCAGAGGTTTCAGTGTTGAGACACTGACAGAAGTAACTCCATCATGGAAGACTGAGTCAAATAGGAGTATCTCTGCTATGAAAAATAGAATATTTGAATAGTTACAGCACCACTATAAGGCATGTTGTGAGAAAGATGGCCACCATGAAAGGCGGACTTGTATAATTTGGAGATGATATCACCATGGGGATGTAATTTCCAGACCAGTCAACTTACATCCAGAACTTTCTACATTCTTCTCTATGACCTCATAACTTGTAACTATTATTATTACTATATTATCTGATGTGACTAATGTATGATAGTATGATTATGACATTACCTCTGACCCTAACCCTAGGTTTAAAATGGAAAAATAAATCAAAAAGAAAATAAAAAAAGAAATATTAAATAAAAAAGCTAGTATCTAGGTTTCATATATCTGATAGTAGTGGTCCAAGTATCTTTTATAGTTCAATCTTATTATCTAGTTCCACTTTAAATATCTAAGTACCAAACTGGATACTCTTACTAGACAATGAAACATATATCCTAAAGAAAGAAATACTAGCTATGCCACAATCAACCCTTATAACTTCAAGCCCATTTTCATCTATAAACTTGTAATATCTTTCTAAATAACAGTCCTCCTCTTTTTTTCTTTCTATATAGCTATAGTCATTGATTTCAACACTCTTTACCAAGATATTTGTTTGACACTTCCAAGTAACCCCATTATTTCAAAACACAATTCTACCAAAGGCCATTAATCTACAAACTCTGCTAGTCTTCTTTTTGACAGTAAAATCTATACAATATTCTCTAGCAGCCTTTACACATGTATACTTCAGTACAATTGTAATCATATTCTAGCTAGCTACTTTGGTCAGAACAAAATACTAAAATTAGTTCACTATAGATATTTCTGGCCAAGCTTCTGTGCTGATATGCAATAGTTCTCTAAGTTCCATATTACTTACATACAATCTAAATCCTAGCATCACAAGCTCTATAGATTTTTCAAGCAGCTTTCTATTCTAAAATATTTATAGATTTCATTAAGAAACTTCTATCATTCTCTATGTTTGACATCATTCTGGTAATTGTCAACTAGCTTACCAAGCAGGCAATTTTCATCTCTGTGTGCAACATCATTATATTTGCAGACCTAGCATACTTGTTTGTTCTTTATATATTTTCCAAGCATAGCATTCCTTTCTATGTTATCTCTGATAGAGGTTCAGAGTTTGTGTTGAACTTCTTCTGTTTATTAGGTACTACTCTAGACTAAAGATAATGAACAAACCAAATGTACAAACTAGACTTTAAAGTAATACTTTTATATATATTATAACTACTAGCAAGACAACTAGTCTAAACTCTTGCTGCTTGTAAAGTTTTCTTATAATAATGCTCCTAATACTACTACTAGTATCAGAATTAAAGATAGTAGACTTTATTTATTTTAATTTCATTTTTTTAATTTCTATTTATTTTCTTATTTTTAAACTTGAGATTAAGAATTAGCATAATATTATAAACTGTCACATGATCATATGTCACACAGAAGAACACAAAAGGTTCTAGAACAATGATCATGTGACTGATTTGTGACAGTTGTGACAGTGATGTCATGCTAAACTCTAATCCTAAATAAAAAGAGTAATAAAAATAAAAATAAAATAAAAATAAAGTCCATCATTTGCAATTCTAATAGTCTTGAATTATAACAACTAGTATCTTTCTATTCTTTACTAATAAGAGCTATCATTCAAATATTTTAGTATACCTTGAACATAATATTACTTTTTTCTAAGCTCATGACTTTGCTGTTAATCTTAATAAGTTACAAAGTATACTCAAGGCTAAAATTACTATAGTTTAATAGTACTATTAGAAGTTTACTGATATATAATATTTCCTTACATCTGATTTCCAAGTAGGTAATAAAGTCTTTATTAAGGCTTAATTCTTTAGGACTACTTGATTTTCTAAGAAACTCTCTGAAAAATATCTTGAACTCTATAAAATCATTTTTCAGTCTAATATTTTGTTGTTTACTCTTTGACTTCCAAAGTCTATATATTTTATATATTTAGTCTTTCATATTTTAATGCTTGAACCAACTACTTCTAATACTTTCTCTAAGAGAACTCAACTTGTTCCAGCTATCAGAATTAAAAATAGTAGACTTTATTTATTTCTTTTTTCTTTTTTCTTTTTATTTTTATTTTCTTTTTTCTTTTCTTATCTAAGACTTAGGGTTAGAGTTTAGTGTGATATCACATGTGACTGTCACAAACATCACAGTCATACAATTATGAATAATATATAGCTTTTAAGATAGATTAGTAATAGTCTTACACAAACTACTAACTAATATATATAAGATAGATACTCTATACTAAGAACTCTATTGAGTTCTCTTGTATTAACCTAATACAAGGTTCCTCTTTTATCTTAACACTTTGAGGTTTAAGTTGTAATACTCATACTAATAATTATTAATAAAGAATCTGAGTATGAAATCTTCTAAATAGTAAACTTCAAAATTGATTGCCAATAGATATGCAAGCTTCTCTACAAGATTATTTGGCTTAGATATGAAGATATCAAAGATGAATTTGAGTGACTTTTTACTACTGAACTATTATAACTTAGAAACCTTAAAGTAGATTAATAAAAAAAACCTTATATTAAAGTAATATAAGAGAACTCTGTATAGAACTGTCTATCTTATATATGCTAAACTACTGGTCCATGTTATAGTACCATTAGCCTACCCTAAAAGTCATACATTAACCATAAGATCAATATATGTTAAATATATTATAGTAATATTATTCTTTCTAGAATCTTTTACTACTTTCTATTGTAATATATGAGCATGTGACAGTGACAGATTCATGTCATGTGACAATGTGTGACTTTGACATATGACATTAATAATAACTCTAACCCTAAGTCCCAAAATAAGAAATAAATAGAAAATAAAATAAAATAAATAAAAAAAAAAATCAAATTCAAGATTTGCAGTTCTGATATGAACTCACCTACACAGCAAACTTGGTATCCAATTTTCATATTGTATATCCTACTAAGCCTAGTCTTCTATCTTTGTCTTGATTATACTACTGTAATTTAAGCTTTAGCCTTTTTATAAGATTTTCTCTTTGTTTTTCTATTTGTTTTTTCTAATCCTAGCCTTTATATACTTACTATGAGATTTTACTTTTATTTTTCAGTCTTTGACTTTCTTGTCTTATTTTTCTTTTACTTATCTTAATTGTTTTTCTTACTTATTTCATTTAGTTAATCAGATATAAAAAATTTATATTAAAAAACAATCCTACTTTAGCAAAAGATAGAAGAAGACATCTATCCTACTTCATCCTTCTCAACTTCTTTAGATTTTTCTATAAACTCTTTTCTATTTTCTTCTTCTTCTTCTTCCTTACTATCCATTATAGACTTTATAAGCCTCTATCTTATATTAATAGTAGTCTGAATCTTTGCTAGCTTAGCCATATTCCTATCCTATTCTTTGACTAAGTCCTGAAGAGACTTTGTCAGAGAATACTGGTTATTATTTATATTAGCTTCTGATAGACTAGCAACTACTTCTAATTATCCTAATCTCTGTTGTTTAGTCTGTTATAGTAATACTATAATTATTTTGTTAATTATAGTTATAGATATTGATCAGTCAAGTATATGGACTATATACTTAAACTATCCCACTATAGTATATTGATATTTTATTCCAACCACATTCATTCCAACCCATGGATAACACACTTTCCCTTATCTACACTTCCTAACCTCTTCTAGTACAAATCACACACCTTTAGTTCATCCCAGATATTCTTGCCAAACTCTTGCTAACTTCATAGAACTTTATTTCCTAATATCTGAGGATTACTAGAAATCAAGGTAACTTACTTAACAGTCTCCATTCCAGATAAGTATCTTAGATAGCATACCTAGCATATAACCTAGTAGTTTATACCATTCTGAAAATCAACCAAAACTAACATCTACTTCTGGTATTGGCAATGATACATCTTATTATCCTCCAGTGGTTTTTGATCTGCTAAGTTTCCAAGTTCCATTCCAAAATATACAGCTAGTGCAGTAACAGAGATCAGGTAGAGAAAAGGTTATACTAGGGTACAACAAGAACTATGCAATACTAGTCCTCAACTGTATACTAAAGAATTAAAAGAGAATATTATTAATATTAGAAATCAATAGAAGATATAGAAATAATAATATAAAAAACAATTAGAATATATAAAACTCTTAAGAGAGCTCTTGTAAATACAAAAAGATAAAGTTAGGAAGGATATTAAAAGGAATATACAAGTATCATCTGCTCATAAATACTTTCTCTAGCTAATACACTTCTAAACAGTGAATCTTACACTGTGTAACAAGTTTCTTTGGAAAATCTAGTAAATAGATTGCAAAGTTTCTTAAGAGCCTCTAACAACACTATTCATCCTAGATAATGTACTCTGAAGACATCTCTCAATTTAAACTTTACAACTGAAGATACTAACTGATACTTATCTTACCAGTCTTTTCCAGACTGCTAGAACTCTCCAAAACTTGTCTGAAAGTGATAACAGATACTAACAATGCTCACTTAATAAAATAAAAGTTAAAACTGCTCTTGAGTGGGGATATTTAGATAAAAGTCCTTTTTCTTACTTCTCTCTACTTGTAGCTTATGTATCAGTTTAAAAATACAAAAAATGAAATTAGAGAATAAAAACTAAAACTATAATAAAGTTCTCTAAGGTCTTACAAGTATATGGTCATTTCTTCATCTGCAACCTAACTATCAGAGTTAAAGATAGTAGACTCTGTTTATTTTTATTTTTATTTTCTATTGCTATTTTCATTTTCATTTATTTTTTTGGACTTAAGATTAGGCTTTAGCATAATATCACATGTAACTGTCACAAGTCATGGTCACATGATTACATAGAACATACAATATTGTAAAATATTTTAGAACAATAATATTATCCTATATGTCAATGATATGTAGTATATATATCTCTTTAGAGTAGGCTAGGTTAATGTAGTATGGACCATTAGGCAAGTGTATATAAGGTAGACACTTTGTGACTGGAACTCTATTGAGTTCTCTTGTGTTACCCAATACAAGATTGTTCTTTTGCTCTTACTCTTTTTTTTTTTTTTTTTTTTTTTTTTTTTTTTTTTTTT
>Ga0157357_1001207_pt1 | contig 10808 bp, 6 predicted proteins | sample AttcapACBM1_FD_111485 | JGI IMG/M metagenome (GOLD analysis project Ga0157357, IMG submission 111485) | Fungus gardens microbial communities from leaf cutter ant in Botucatu, State of Sao Paulo, Brazil - Atta capiguara ACBM1 | ecosystem: Host-associated > Fungi > Mycelium > Unclassified ... | reverse complement strand
TGATAATATAGAAACAAAAGAGTAATCTTGTATTAATTAATATAAGAAAACTTAGGAAAGTTCTTAGTATAAGTAAGTCTACTTTATATACCTTTAGTGTATGGTTAACTCTATGGACCTTTATTATCCAACATCCAAGAATTACCAGTATTTAGTGTAACTTACATTCTAGATAGCTATCCTAGACATACTAACTAGTATATAATCTAGTAGTTTGTACTATACTAGCTTATTCTGAAAATTAACTAAAACTAATATTCAAATCTCTAGTGTTGGTAATAACATACCTTGCTATCTTCTAGTAGTTTTCTATCTGCTAAGTCTCCAAGTTCCATTTGAAAATATGCAACTAGTATAGCTAGTAGAAATACAGTACATCAACCAAGAAAAAAATTAAATTAAATCAAGAAAAATGGATAAAATAAAATAAAATAAAAATAAAATATATATCAGAGTTGTGAATAATGTATTAGGTTTTGTTTATTTTCTATTTTTTCTTTTATTTTATCTTGGTTTTTTTTTGAACTTAGACAAAAGATATAATATAATATTATGTTTGATAGTCACAAAAGTCACAAGGAGTGATAGAGTCATATTATATAATACTGTCACAGGTTATACAATTATATAATATAGAGAAAACTATAAAAGGTTTTAGAACAGATAATATTATATAATATAGTAATAATATGTTAGTCTTATAAAGAGTATATAGACTTTAGGGTAGGTTAGTTATAGTGTGTGCACAGACCATAGTCTGTAGTATATAAGATAGATTAGTTTGTACTGAGAACTCTATTAATATTAGAGTTGAAGATAGTAAACTTTACTTTTTATTTTATTTTTTAGACTTAGAATTAGAGTTTAGTATGATATTATATGTGACTGTCACAAACTGTCACAAATTGGTTACAGATTACATAATATTGTCATAAGTTACTGTTACATGATTATATTATAGAAGAATATTATAGAAGAATCTAGAACAAATAATATTATATAGTATATACTATATATGTTGATCTTAAAGAAAATGCATGGCCTTTAAGATAGGTTGAATCTAGTATAGTATGGACCAACAGTCTAGTATATATAAGATAAACACTTTTGTACTAGAAACTTTATCAAGTTCTCTTATATAAATCCTATACAAGATTTTTTCTTTTGCTCTACCACTTGAGCTTAAGTTTGTAAAAATTGAGTTCTCTTGTATTACTCAATACAAGAGTTATCTTTTGTTTTGCTATTTGTACTTAAGTCATAACAATATAAGAGTTCAAGTATACTATGATATTAAGAAAAACTAAGTACTTATAGAATTTAACAAAAGATACCACCACTATAGAAGACAGGTTATTTTTATCATGTAATATCATATCACAAACCTTAGCTAAGTTTAAATAAAGAAATAAAAACTAAAAGAAAAAGAAAGGAAAAATAAAATAAAATAAAATCTCTTTTCTTTCTTGATTCAAATTGGTCTTTCTATTTCTTTGTCTAAATTTCTGGCACAAGTATGCTGGCTATTTTATTCATCACAACTATGTAGTTTATATTCTAGATTTTTCCACTCATAAAAGCAAGATGACCTAGTAGCTTGTCTTAGCTATTCATATGAGAAAGTGTCAGTGCTAAGTGTATGTCTCTAATATTGACAATAGACTTCTTGTCAAGTTTCTCTTGTCCAACCCACTAAAATAAGACTGAACTACTAAGCCCACTACTGAGTGTGTGTTTCAGCTATTCTAGCAGTGGTCACTACAACACTATTGTTGAATAAACATTCCACTTATTCATGCTCATGCTGCAATCAACACAATATGACTAAGTAGTAATGCATAGTAATTGCAATGAGTTGCTAGTGTATTATCTACTTATATCACTCATATTAAAGCTCTCTACCAACAATCTTACTATTGGTAAGTGGTTGTCAGTTGTCCACACTGCACCATGCTGCTGTGCATTTGTTTCCTCTAACAACTATGAGTGGTTCTGTAGACAGTTATAATGACAACATCAAAGAGTAGGGAGTGCCTTGCCTTTTACTTGTGGTCATTAGGTATATAATTGTAGATGCAGTCTTATATCCTCATACTTTACCAATTAATCATTCTTTTCTCTGTTACTCAGGCCTTTGCCAAAGTTGCAACCTGAGCCAAGCTTAGAACTGTAACAAATATGCTGTCATTAATTGGTTCAAGTTATATGCTGGTCTTACATAGCCCACCTCATTGATCAGCACTTGATGGTAAGCAAGTATATTCAGACGCCCGAGTCAGATAATACCAAACCATAATAGCCCCTTCAAGAACGACAAATATTTTCTTTGTGACGAGGAAAGGCTACAAGGGCGGTAGGGGTAACGGCAACTCGTTGTATGGAGAAATCGGGGTTTGAGTAGTACTTGCAGAGCAGAGGCTGGTAGTAGCTTGAGAATTAGGAACAACAAGGCAAATGCCATACCCAACGAACGGTCCAGAGAGCTTTCGACCAGAAGCGGGTCCGATTAAAAGATGACTCTCTGCCTAGCTAGAGATGAACAGGATCTCCGAATTCAATGACTGCAGTGAAAGATGAAACAGAGGCCAGAAGATACCCATTTCATATAAGATTGCTTGATCTTTGCTGTTAAGGGAGGTCGTAGGCTTGATAGCTTTTTACAATGTTCCCACAGCGGCCGATCAGTTGTAATGCTCCGCCGAAGGTGACACTCGATCCTAACGAGGTCATTAGGGAATAGCAGCAAATACTGTGAAGTTCAACTAACGATCAGATGTTCTCTAGAAATGCCCCTAGCGCTAGGTGCATTGTTGGTCCCCGAATCAACTCTTTTCCCCCTGATCATTTCAGCACATTTTTAAGCCGCCATTCCGTTGGAGTATAGGTATTGGGGGAAGGCAGACCATTGAAACGGCGGGCACTTAGCTGTCAAGTCGCCCAGAAACATGTTAACCATCATGTAGTACGCGCGTACTGCAGACTACAATCATAGTGACAACTCCCGGAACTGTCATACAGTAATGAGTAATTTTATCTGACGAACAGTGCTTTCTGTCATTCAACATGCGGCAGGTTGCCTGTACCTGTAGCAAACACCGATCCTCTTCTTTCGTAAACAACATAATCAATGGAAAGATAGTCACAGTAACATGTAAAGCGAGATCAAGAAGCATCAGCTTCAACTCGGGAGGTGAGATTATTCCAAAAATGATACGGTACAGACTATTATTGTCATGTACAAGCCATCAATTCAGGGCGGTTTTGAACTCCATAGATAGACAGCTCAGAGGAGGTACATAATAATTGGATCGATCGACCGGTCAGGATATGTTATCATCGAGTCATTGTGAGAACTAGAGTGTGACGGTTCTGGAGCTCCGTACATTGACATCTGAATTCTTAATGAAACTCGTAACTCCAAGAATCTCCTTGTCTTAGTCTTGAAGCCCAAATCACTGACTAAATGTCTCCCTTCAAGAAGTCAAGTAAAGAAATTAGTAGTGATATATTTCACCATTTATTTGTTTAGATTGAGGTCACCTCATCTTCTCCTATAGCGAGTTTTGAAGCGAATACATCCTGTGGTAATGAACCAGCCACACCAAGGATCTCGATAAGTACATTTACATTATGCATTCATTTTGTACAGGTCCTCTGTTGATCCCGTTCGGCTAGTGGTAAAGCATGTTGCAAATGTGTCCAAGACACGGGTATAACACATAATCAGTAATTAATTCTGGAGCAAATCCGATGATGATGATTCACTATCCTTGCAGGTGCGCACACAGATTTGTCCCCTGTCCATTAGGAATCCGCAATCACAAGACAATTTAGCGTCCGATGCTTATCATCCGGTCACTCTGGGAAATCTGAATATTTTGCTGAAGTTTCCAAGATACTAATTATTACCACCTCTCAGAAGCGTCGGATCCCGGTCTAACATAAACAAAGTGTGTACCATATATCATGTCCTGAATCTTCTCCTCAATATCTACCACGAATTTGAAAGAAGAAAATCCCCCATTGCCTCTTGATGTTCTGCCGATAGAAGACGGCCTCATGGATGGCGGTATTGCTGCATGATCCACTGTGATGGGCGGGTGAGTTTGTTAGCTAAGCTCATTCATTTTCTCAAAATCTTCAGTTTCTTGAATGTCGCAACAACGTTTGGATATACCAATAGTTTTGGGGTATACCAGGATTTATACACGCGATCCAATACTGCCTCTGCATCGGTCGTCAGTTGGATCGGCGCCACACAGATCTTCTTTCTGCTAGCCATGGCACTTCCGGGGGGGAAACTTCTCGATATGGGATAATTTCGCTTCACTACCCTTACCGGAAGCCTTATCTATGTGTTTTCATGAGGACATTTTCCCATTCGTTATTCTCGCTCACCAACAATTATCATAGACTGTTCATGTTATCAATGTGTCATACGGATAAATTCTACCAATTGTACCTTTCACGGGGATTAGAGATGGGGATTGGTGCCAGATTTCTGTATGTCCCTAGCCTGGCTGTTCAGGCTCATCATTGGCGCACTCATAGAGCCTTTGCCATGGGCATCGTTGCGACAGGTTTGTAATTTTGATATTTCCATATACTTATAATACCTCAGGTTCTTTCCTTGGTGGAATCATATTCCCAATCATGCTCAACCGGTTATTCAAGAGCTCACCAGGCTTCCAGTTGGGAGTACGCGCTTCTGCATTTAATGTCCTTGGAATGTTGGTATTTGCCAATATTTTAATGAAACACAAGCCACATGCTTCGGCCACTGAACGTCCGAAAGTGAATCTCAGGAAAATTATGATGGACAGGCCCTATTTGATCGCTATCTTTTCGTGAGTTGGATCCCCAATTATCGGTCTCACTCATTGAAGTATCTCATGTCAGAGTCTTTTTAATAGACTGAGGTATTTTATTTCCACGTGCGTTTCCTCATTTGAACGTGTCATTTTTGGAAATGACGTTTTCTAGATTTTACTTCCAGCCATTCGCTGCTCTTCACGGCATAAACCCACAAACAGCATTCTATTGTGTCAGTCACCCTTCTAGAGATTAGAAGCAGGTATTCACATGAAAACAAACTACAGGTCGCGATTTTGAACGCAGGTGCAATCCCTGGACGAATCATTCCTAGCATGCTAGCCGATTATCTCGGCACCTACAACGTCGGAGTAACTTGCGTCTTATCTTGCGAGATTCTCATTTTCGCAATGACTGGCATAGAAAAAGTTTCCGGTATGATTATTCTCGCAATCCTCTATGGATTTATGTCTGGTGCTGGTATGTTTGAGCTTCGTGAGAAACTATCCGGACTTAGTGTTATGAAGTTTTTGCATTGACCGCACCTGCATTTGCGGTACTGTCCAGGGACCCGGATGAAGTAGGGTAATACTTGCCTCCCTCATTTTTGGTTTTTCAAATGCTGATACAGTATTGCTAGAGTTCGGCTCGGGATCGCCTATTCCTTGACTTCTGTTGGTGCTTTCATGGGAAACCCAATTGACGGAGCGCTCCTCGGAAGTACCTTCCATTGGATAAGGCCCATTACGTTCAGTGGTGTAGGTTTCCCTCCCATTCTTTGGAATGGGATGTTACTTATGCAAACATAGGTCTCAGTCCTTGTAGGAGTGATTGGGCTAGCAGTGACTCGTCAAATGCTTGCGAGCCAAAAATATACACATATTGTCTGAAAATCTGATATAAGCCGTTCTTGCACATGCAATGCACATATTATGCTTCGTTGGAGAACAGCTGTTTCCGAAAATTTCCACTAAAAACGTCATTGAAAATGCACTAAGTAAAAGAGATGGAATTTCCTTTTGTTCACTTTCGTCCCTCGTACTGATTGTCCCTGAGTATGCATTAAAGAATATGCTCAAGAGAATGTCCACGTTGTATGGTTTTGCAGGAGTATCAAATGTTCAGAAGCAAGAGTTTTTCCGTCGTTGGAGTGTAAATGAGCCCGACAGTGTGTACTATAGTCCTGGACGAGTTTGCGAGACCTTCGATAAACCCCTTTCGGACTTTATCGAGTATTGGCTGCGTTGGTGAACATTACCCCAGTATCTCATTAAACCAGAAGTTTTCATATCTGATGTGCGTTGTTAATGGGTGGTGATAAGGTAAATTCAGCTGACCTTTGGAATTACGAAAGAGCTCAGATCTCTGGAAAATCAGAAGGCAGAGTGTCTTTCAGAATGCGAGCCTATTTCACGGTAATCAATTTCATTGGAAATGACAGGAAACCATACGTACACCTCCAAATGGGCATGGACTGATTTTTTCCCCCTTCTTTCCTATTAATAAATGTGCCGGATGATATTGACTTCAGAGCACTGCTGGGAACCTATGGCCCCATGATTAGCCTTGTAAAACCCCTAGAAATTGAAAGACCATCTTATACATGTTTCTGCGAAGTTATTGCACAAGATGTGGGCTAATACTTGTGCAAGTCCTATCTGACACCTCATCAGTTTTGGTTAAGTTCAGATTTAGTTGTGCTATCCTTTCCTTCCCTTTTAGTTTGTCTTTCTATTTGTTACCTGTTATTTGACCCCAACTCATTGCTTCTTTTCTTAATACCACCATCTTGCTGTTGGAGTAAACAAATGCACAGCAGCATGGTGCAGTGTGGGCAACTGACAACCACTTACCAATAGTAATATTGTTGATAGAGAGCTTTCAGATATGAGTGATATAAGACAAGTAATATATCTTGAACTGGTTAATGACAGTGTGTCTACTGTGATTTATATACCTACAGGATATGCATATTACTAACATAATTGCTATTTAAATAGATGACACTTGAGCAACTCATTATGAGTGCTGTGCTAATCACAGCATGAGTGTGAATAAGCAAAATGTTTATTAACACTCTCCCTTGCTTAAAATGTCAGCTATTAAGTGACAGAATAAAGTGGATAGACTTAAAGTATCTTCAAGCCAAGGAATGGATGGAATCAATTAAATAAAACTTGACCAAGATTCTTAGTCAAGATATTAGCAAGATTTTTTTCCCACTGATATAATATGGTTTTATATTTTTGTCCTCAACTAAGTCTCTCATATAATAGTAATGATAATCTCAGTTAAAGACAGAGCTACTATCTTTTTTGGCAGCTCAGTCAGAATGCTATTTTGTAAGCCATGAGAATAAAGTAACTAGTCACAGATTTATAAGATTCTGAATCTTGTGCACAATTCAAATCAGAATCTGTCATAGATAATTAAATACTTGTGAGTATTAACTAAATATATATATTTGACCCTGGAAAGCTGATTGATTGAGAGCTGAGCCTACTATTTGACAATCTGGCTGGTATACTGGCTAGGACAGAAACAGAATACCCACATCTCTGAGTTATATAGCTTAGAGGTTGTTAGTCACACTATGGAAATAAATCTTAGTCCAGATTTGTTCTGGAATACTTACTAGGTTGGTAGATAGCAAGATAGTGACTCTAGACAGGTTGGGAATTTGTACATATTGGTATAAGCAAACTATCTGCTGGAGTATGTAAAGATATAGCAGGATATAGTACTTCTGTCTAGGCTAGGTTGTGGCAGAATAGGATAGTTACCTTTCTCTAACTTGAGAGATCTATATCTACTATTGGTATACTAGTATAATAATGAATAGTTAGAATGTTGGAATCACCAGAATACAAAAATCCTATTTAAAGTGCTGTATAGGTATAACTCCATACCAACTTACTTGAAAGACTCTGGCTATTAAGTTAGTATTAGTTCCAGATATATCTATAATAGAGAGGCTATTGGTTAAAGACTCAGCCTACTGTTAGTCATTGAATAGATTAGTCTGCAGACCAAATGGAGAGGTCTTTCAAAAAATGTGTAGCTAATGCTGTTTCTATAGTTAAGTCCTGTAAAAAAAGCTTGTTTCAGACTTACTCTACTCAGAGTAGAGTTTGTTTGCAAGGCATGGAATAGTATATCTATATCTACCAACATTGTTACTTTAGCAGTAGAGCTAGAAGTGATTAAGCAATAGCTGAAAAAAACTACTGAGGTAAAGCTTTACTTACCTCAGTCTAAGTTATTTTTGAAGGTTTTAGACATCTTTTACTAGGATTCTAATTCTTCTTTGCCAATTACTCTTATTCAGATGTGTCATAAACTTCATTCAGCTTGTATCTCCACAATAAGTAAACTGATTTTCACAAAATAAGTTGTGTTAGAAAGCCCTAAATAAGGGTTATCTGCATATATGTGGGATGTACAAAAGCAACAACAAATGACTGAGATATCAGGCCATCAGTAGCTGTAAAAGCTTTGTCTGCTAATAAATTATAAACAGCTAGTTGGATTTGCATGATTGAACTTGCATTGGAAAGTGCTCATCAATCCATTTCCAATGATATATGATGCATCTCAAAGCAATAAGTATTGGTAGAGATACAAGCATATCAATATAGTGATATAATTAGTTACCTTCTAAAATTAGCCTGACAGCTGCTATGACAGATGACAGCTCCTATTAGATATGAGTTTTGATCATGTGATGGAAACAGCTTGTATACAGACCATTACTCTTTTGTATATATACCTCTGTCTGAGGACTAGACCTCAGACTTAATAATATCAATTATTCCTATTGATACTACTTATCACCTATTATCATTATCTTCTTATACTGAACCTCTGAAACACCATTAAGTTCAAGCATTATAACTAGCGAGTAGCTCATTTGTAATAAGATAGTAGCAGCTCTTTTTAGTTCTCTCCTCTTTAAGACTATTATATTAGTATCTATATCTTGTATTATGAAGAGATCTACTAGCTCTGATATGTCAGTGATTGTTAGAGTAATTGAACAAAGTCTATAGTATTATATTGGAGTTTATATCTTTAAGAGAATTTTAAGTATATTATCTACATATATGACAGAATAGAGTATACCTTTAGAAGGATTCTAAGAGAATAGAATAGAGTTTTCTAAAAGTAGTGGCTACCATAAGTATCTTTATAGTCCATACTAATCAAGTGGAACAGTTATTATATAAGTAGGAAATAATAAAGACTAGATAGCTAGAAACCTTGATATAAATATCTAGAAGGTTTCCTAGATAGAGAGGAAACATAGAGAGACATTAGTAAGCTTAGTGGTAATAGGTATAGCTTACAGTGGCAATACTATAGGCTTGTATCAGAGTTCTTAACAGTTGTAAAGCATTGTATATTATGAGATATTTGAACTTGGAATGATGAAAGAGGCATAAGGACAATATTTGTCCAAGCTTTAAAAAGTTAAACTAAGAAAGAGAATTGAGTAACAGACTTGGAGGGATTTTTCTGGGATTTTATCTACTTTTTCTGACTTGAATCTCTTTTTATTTTTTATTTTCTTTTTATTTTATTTTTTAATTATTTTACTCTTTATTTATTTGACAAAAAAGAAGACACATGACTAAATTATATTATAGGCCTAAAATATTAGAGAAGAATCTAGAAGAAATAATATTAAGGTGTATGACTATAGTATGTTGATTTTAGAAAGCACTCATGGATAATACATAGACTTTAGGGTAGGATTATTTATCACTAGCATAGACTATATATTTATTATATAAATAGGATAGCAATATATCAAGGGCTTCTTGTTAAGTTTTCTTGTAGTTTTCATGAGATATTCTATTAAGAGTTTGCTTAGTACTGTCTTAAGTTATTTTAACTTGTGGTTGCCACAGCACTATAGGCTTTACATGAGATTTTATTTGGGTAGTAAATATCATGAGCTTTTACAGTGATCTAGAGCTTGTTATATAAAGATGTTGGATTTCTTTACAGTGATCTGAATTAACATCTAGAACTTTTAAAGGGGCTTTAAGGATAAAATCCTTATTAATTACTTATTTAAATTTGGACAACATACTACTACAATATAAGAGACTGCTATATATTATGAAATTGTTCAGTGTTATAATTTCTGGTACTAAAAACATCTAACACATGCCTATTATATTCAAGGTACTAAATGTCAGAAGTGTAATAGTTTATATAGAATAAAGAACCACAAACTTTTGACTTAGTATTGTAAGACCAATTCCAATTCTAGTCCTTTCAAAGACATCATTACAGCTGGTATATCTTGTTCTCACAGTTTTAAGTATTTGAAATACAAAGGAAATTATGCTGCTAATAATAACAAGTGTCTATTCTGATACCATTTCTTTAATAGACAATGATATAGTAATAAGAGTACTAAGGTATACTCTGGAAGAGCCAATGCTTTAATAGGGGTAATTAATAAGTATGTCTAGTGTTAGAGTGACTAGGCAGAAGAGCAAAGCATTTCAAATCTCCAGAAAATTCTAAGTTTATTGTCTGAGAAATACTAAACTATATACTTATCTTTAGAAAATTCTAAGAAAATAAAATGAGGATTCCTGAAGGTGATAACTACTCCATATATTAACAAGTCTATTCTAATGTGTCAGAATACTGATTACATAAGCAAGAAATGATGATACTTAGGTAATCAAAAACAGTTCAAAATAGAGAAACTAAAATGAAAGAGAGCCAGAGTACTTAGCAGATACTTTTAGAGTATGAAAAAGTAGATAAGCAGATGTGTAAATAATACTAGTAGACTCCAGAAGACCACAGAGAATTGCAGAAGAGAAAGAGAGTACTAGAAGGAAAGTTAAATAACATATTTGAATAGTTGAAAGTATTAGTATATAGCTTGATAAGGTCTAGAATATGAGAAATCAGATAAGTAGATAAGTATAGATGTGAGAAATGTTGTAGCAACCAATACTGTGATAGCAAAG
>Ga0157357_1001206_pt1 | contig 10810 bp, 8 predicted proteins | sample AttcapACBM1_FD_111485 | JGI IMG/M metagenome (GOLD analysis project Ga0157357, IMG submission 111485) | Fungus gardens microbial communities from leaf cutter ant in Botucatu, State of Sao Paulo, Brazil - Atta capiguara ACBM1 | ecosystem: Host-associated > Fungi > Mycelium > Unclassified ... | reverse complement strand
GTGTAAGCTATTTCTAGCCTACTCTAAATAACCATGTGTATGCTTCAAGGTCAACATGTGTTTCATATATTGTATGACGTCATTCTTCCATGTGACTTGTGACTTGTGACTGTGTCATCTGATGTGACCTGCTGTGTGACAGCATGATCTTGTCACTCTAATCCTAACCCTAGTTCTAAAAATAGAATAAAGGAAAATAAATTGAAAATAAAATAAAAATAAGAAAAGAAAATAAGAAAATGTTAAGTCTATTTCTTTCATTCTTGATACCAATGCTAGTATCAAGAATTATGTGTCTATATCAATATCGCACATTCATTCATATAATTCATAAAGTAGTCAATATTACAACTACTGAAGCCAAATTGCTTACCATTCAATGTAGTATTAACTAAGCAGTTGGTATTACAAACATCAATCATATAGTTGTCATTACAGATTCTCTCCATACTACTAAAAGGATCTTTGACTCTTTGCCACACCCATATCAAATTTAATCTGTAGCAATTTCTTATGAACTCAGAGACTTCTTCTTAAAGAACATCAATAATTACATTGAGTTTTGGGATTGCCCCAGTAAACAAAAATGGCCACTATATGCTTTAGTGGACAAAGACTACAAGAGCTTTGTCTCTATCTCTATCTTCCCATGCAAATCATTTTGGGATTATTGTAAAAAGTGGGAATGCAACTTTGTTCTCTCTCAATGAAAAATGTCTTTTCAAGTAGCAGATCTTAAAGAAAAAATTTTTCTGGAATTACTGGACAACAATCTCAATCTTATTGAACTGTTAACAACTAAAGGCAGTCCTTAGTTGCAACATTTCAGCCTTTCTAACTTGTTGTGTGTGCTAAAGCCTTTTGAGCAATTGTTAATCACACTTCCATTAGCAAATATTGTCTTAAATTCTTCCCTAGGAAAGATTTTTTGTGTCCATGTGGTTTATATCCTATTGAAACTAGACAACATATCTTGCATAAATGTAAGAGGTTCAATGGATATTGGAATTCTAGAAGAAATACTATTGCTTATTTCATATTATTCTTCCAATTTAACCCTAGTGCTTTCTCCTTTGTTTAAAGCATCAGTCATTCATAATACATTTAGCATTACATTTTTCTCTATTTTCTTCTTTTGTTTTCCTTCCTTTTGTTTTCTCTTTTTTTCTTCATGTTGTTTCAGTCTACATGTATGTAGCTACAAAGTAGCTACCATGGTCTGCCCTTGTGCTCCATGTAATAAATTGATGATTTTTTTAAAAAAGTAACATGACAAAGATGTGACAGCTGACAAAATTTGATTACATATCACAATCATAGTCATAACATCATGTAACATATAGAAAGATAATATCATTTGTAACTCTTATATACATAACTTATAATATTTAGAGTAGGTTGTATTAAACAATACAAGTTTCTTTTTTGTTCTAACTCTGAAACTTAAGTTATAACAGGAGGTGATAGCTACTCTAAGTATCTAGAAGCCCATACCAATTAAGTAAGACATCAGATGGAACATTTGGTAATCTAACTACAGAATGATGAAGCTATATAATTAGAAACCTTGGTAAAATGTTACCAGATAATAAAGGCTCATTAGTTGGTAGCTGGAAAAGATGTGTCAATAGTTATGAGAGAGTGAGCAGGGGTCTACAGTGGTACTGTAGAAATTAGAAGGATATGATAGTATTACTGTGGAACATTAGTGTAGAGCTTGGAGAATGAGAAGACTGCAGGATTAACTTAGACTTTGGCAGATACTAAAGACTCAAATTTAGGCAAAGTAGAGAGTTTTCTTATACTATGAGGGTGATATGCTATATTAGACATGGTTCACACCTTGTTATCTAAAACCTGTAAGTGAGTTCTTGAAAGTCAGATGAGCAAGTATATGTTATCTAAATATGTGGAATATAAATGTTGAAATAATCTTTAGCTTTAGCTTATATACTATACTTTTACTAGGTCATACTGGTCATATATTTTGAAAGTACTACTTAGAAGGATTTGCAGAGAATAAATCCACTGGAAGATAGTGAAATATGTTGTCTGTCAGAGTTAAAGATAGTAGACTTTTTTTCTCTCTCATTTTTATTTTTATTTCAATTTTATTTTCTTATTTTGATTCAGGGTTGGGGTTATAACATGATATCATATGTGACTGTTACAACAGTCACACATCATAACAAGGTAGGACAGCTGTCACAAGTCAGTTATACATATTACTATTACTATTACACCATCATATAATATATGAAAGAAAGTAAAAAGTTCTGAAGCAATAATATTATACAATATGTTCATCACATGTTAACCTTATAGATAAATCATTTCTTCACTCTTATACTTGAGCTTAAGTCTTAAGATTGTCACCAACACCAGAAGATAGTGTTAGTTTTGGTTAATTTTCAGGATAAGGTTTATAGTATAATTACTAGCTTATATACTAAGTAACCTACTATTACATTCCAATCTGGTTACATCTGTTCCAACCTATGAATAACACTTTCCAACTCATCTGCACTTCCAAACCTCTTCCAGTGTAGATCATCTTTTCCATTTTGCCTCAGATATCTTTGCTGGACTTCTTAACAACTCTATGGATCTCCATTCCAACATCTAAGGACTATCCAGGACCAGAGTAATCTACTTACAGTCTTTATTCTTAGATAACTATTCTAGGTAGAATATCCTGAAAATTAACCAAAATTAACACTATCTTCTAATATTAGTGATAATACACCTTATTATCTTCTGGTAAACTTATTCTCTACAAATCTCCCTAAATATATAATCTATACAACTAGTAAAGATACAGCATATAAACTGAATGTCACATCCCAATTTGGCTACATCCATCTTAACTCATGGATGATGCCAACTTTTCTTGTTTACACTCTCTAATCTCTTCTAGTACAGATTACATCTTTTCATTTCACTTTAGATGTTCTTACTGGACTTTTGTCAACTCTATGGATCTCTATCCCTAACATCTGAGAATCACTAGAAACTAGAGTAATGCTTAGTAGTCTCTATTCTAGATAACTACCCTAGATAGTATACCTAGTATATAAATTAGTAGTTTGTACTGTAAGCCTTATTCTAAAAATCAACTAAAACTACTACCAACTTCCAGTATTAGTGATAACATATCTCCCATCTTCTGGTAGACTTAGCTACTTGTTATGTCCTGAGTATTGTATTCAAAATATGGAACTAATATGACTCATAGAGGTACAGTATACAAGCTGAAGCTGAAGATTGTTCTAACTTCCACATTTTACATTCCAAGATGCACAACTACTCAATTGGACTTCTAAGAGACTATTAGCAGATCTTAAATAACAAGATATGAATCATGTCTAATACTGAAACCAAAGGTCATTTTAATTGAATGGTAGCACCTAATAGAGACTTAGGGAATAAACACTGTTTTACTCATAACATAGCTTCAAATGATGATACAAACATAAATGTGGATGGTTTCAACAATTTATTTGAGAATATTAGTGACAATTTTGATGAGATGAGAGATCATTCCCTTGCACAAAGTGCATACCACCCTAGAACTCCTTCACTGTCCTTGAGTAACTACAACAAAGATTACACAACAAGAGTTCAGAAAGCAAGTAACAGGATAGACAAAGATGATCCTGTCACTATATCTGGTGGCATTCAGCTTGAATACACAAATCCTAAAGATTAGAATGGTCAAGTCAGCAAGGTGGCTGATACTACTAGCACTATACATCAACAATATACCATGAACAAGGTACCAGCCCTTAACCAATCAGTAGGCAGCAACAAGATCAATATACAACATTAATCAGGCTCTAGACCCAGAGTCTTGGGATGGCAACTTCTATGCTATTTTCTTACACAGATTCATGGAACACTTGGCATTGGATGTTAAAAACATTAAAAATTCTCTCACCAGAATGCAAAAATATATTCTTGGTAAGTCTATCAATGAGGACAAAGCTAATAATATCAAAGATCTTGAGGGCATTGGTAAGACAGCCTAGAAATTCATTTCTGCCATCTGTGAATCCCATTGAGATGGTCTTTACATTGATGACTTTAGGACATCATTTAAAAACAAAGTCAAGTCAAAGTTTAACCCCAATGTTAACAAGACACTTGTCATATGCAAGTCTACCTGTCTGGAAATTACATCCCTATGGTGATATCATCTCTAAATTATACAAGCCTGCCTTCTAGCAGTACTACAACCATCTAGATATTCCATCTTCCATAGTGGAGATACTCCTATTCAACTCAGTCTTCCATGACAGAGTTATCTTTGTCAGTGTCTTAACACTGAAACCTCTGCTTGGGATAATAGGGGCTTTACCACTGAAACTCTGAGCATCTCCTATAATATCTGTTTGTATATAAGACTAGTAGTTACACTATAATTCACCAGTCTGATAATCAATGAAAATAACTTCTTATTGAACTCAATCTCCAGTATTCAATGGCAACACACCAAATAAGTACTCACTCTCCTTTCAGACTTCCTTCTATCATCTGAAGTTGCAACCACACAACAGATAGATGGCACAGTATATAAGCTGAAGCCAAGGTTGTTCCATAAGTCTGCATATCTCCAAGTCCATTTTGTGGACTTCCACCCTGGTGTGAACTGCACCTAACAATACTAGCCAATGGCAAAAGCAAAGAAATGGTTAAGGCCACTTACATCTCACCTCTCTCCCCTCCAATTTCATTGAAGTTGCCTAAAGAGGTCAATGAAATCTCAAAGTTTTTCAAGAATAACTCAAACCAACCTCAGAAGAAGTCTTATGCTCAAGTATTGGCTAATTCTAACATGACTAATATTGCATTGGAAACCTTGAAGATCAAGGAAACATTCCTGTATCTTCAAAACAAGAAAATTGAGCAGGTGCAAAAGATCATCAGTGGCAACAACAACAAACCTAGGCCACATATCAATATGACTACAAAGGGTCCATCCTGCAAACAAATTATCATTCCAATAAATAACGAGTTGGTGAATAAATTCCTCAAAGATATGAGTATGTATATAATCAACATCAATCATGCTCTCAAGAACATTAAATCAAAAGTGATGGTGGACTTCATTTGTGTTGAAGATAAGAGTATTATTATTTTGACCAATAACATCGCTAACCCTTCAGATCTCCAAGAAGTTGAAAAATATGTCAAGAACATGTTGTATACAGAAGTGGATCAAACTTCTTTTCCAAGACTCCCTCAATCGAAATCCTACCTTATGAATCAATTGAACACACAAATGTTATCTGATGATGTCAAAAAAATCCTTAAAAATAATCACATTTTCAATGATATTGTCCTCGCATTTAAGCCAAGAATCATTAAGGTCTCTCTGAAATCAGATATGTTTATCATTTGTATTGACATATAAGATACACAAAGTGGCTCTAAAGCCAAAACGACTATTAACAGGCAATTTAATGTTAGAAGTTCAATTGCCACTATTTATGGAGCAAATATGAACCCTGGTGTTCTGGAGTGTAAAAACTGCTAGAAATGGGAGCATATAGCTGGTGTGTGCTGCATCCAGAGAGCTAAATTTGTTAAGTGCAATGGCTCTCACCAAACAATTCATCATTGTCATTTTACATGGTGCTGCAAAGCTAATGACAAAATTAATCCCTCCAGATTAGAAATGAAAAAAGGGGATCCATGCCTGTACTCTTTCAAGTGTTTGAATTGTAAAGGCAACCACCAAGCCAACTTGTCTGAATGCCCATTCTGGAAGTACAGATTCAATAAGAAATGGCATATAAAAGAATACGCTAAACTTCAGGAGAACTGGAAGAATTCAATTCATTCAACTGTGAATGGCAATGCAATATGTTGTTAAAAGACCTCAAGATCTTTTTGCAAAATGTCAGAAAAAACAACATCATTATCAATACCACCCTTAAAGTTAATCATGATTTTGACATCATCTTCATCCAAGAACCTTCATGGACAACAATTAGGTTTATTTCCAGTTCAAAGAATTATGAAGATATCTTTCTCATTGGTGTTACCAACCATTCAAACTGGCTTACCTTCATCAAAGAATCAGATGTAGAAAATGACTATCTGAGAGTTGTTATCTAAGTTAACATTAGACTACCCTCTTTTTGATTTTCTCTTCACAAAGACATTTTTAACCACAGGGATATTCTTCTTATTTCCTTTTTCAACAATAATGATATTTTCTGGATCATAAACGTATATTTCAATTCTTCTCACTCTGCTTTAAAGTATCTGAAAGATACTGAGGCAAATATATATAACCTTCTCATTATGACTGGAAACTTTGACATTTGGGATAATCATTGGGACCCATTATTTCCCCACCATTCATCTATTAGTGATGATCTTATCATTATTGCTGATTTTTTCAATCTCAACTTGTCAACGCCCACTAACCAAGTTCCAACTAGGTACTTGGATAACCCTAATGACACAAATTCAGTCATCAACCTCATGTTCTTATGGAGTGGGTCATCAGAGCTTAACAACCACATGATTCATCTGGAATGGCGTATTACATCTGACCATACTTCCCTCACTATCAGTATCCTATTGTAGAGAAGTTTGTAAACTCTTCTAAATAATCCATTGTCAAGAATAACAAAGAAAAAGCAGCGTTTATCAAAGATGTTACTAATTCTCTCAAAGAACTCAATACCTCCAACCTGTCGGACTCTAATTGACTTGAAAATTCTGTCAACTCCTTTGCCAACTTAGTTGAACGTGCATGGGAAAGAAACTCCAAGTTCATTAATATCACAAAGCACTCAAAGAGCTAGTGGAATGAGGACTGTAATAAGAGTTTACCTATACTTCATCAAGAAACCTTGAAGACTGGAAATCTTTCTGAAATACAGTCAAAATTACTAAATGTACTTTCTTTGATAACAAGATACAAGAAATTGCTAATGAAAGATGAGGACCTTGAAAACTTATGAAGTGGGTCAACAAACAAAAACTTCTAGCAATTGAAGCTATCAAATACAACAGCCAACCATGCTTGAACATCAATGATTTGTGGCAAGCTTTACATCTTTTATTCAACACTGTTTTACATCGTAGTATTGATATTAGCATCCTTAATGAAATCGACTCTATATCACCTTTGCCATGGAACCTTTTTTCCAAAGAAGAGTTCAAGATCGCAATCTCTAGTTGTAACAACTCTTTTTTTTGGGTCCAGATAAATTGTTGTGGAGTCATCTCAAGCTCATTCTACAAAATAATGAGTGTTTGATCAATATAATAAGGATCACTAATTTGTGCATCAATCTAGGCTATTGGCCATCTCACTTCAAAAATCAACTATGGTTGTTATTCCCAAACCCAATAAAATATCCTACAATAATCCTAAATTGTTTAGGCCCATCGTCTTGCTCAACACTGTTAGCAAACTTATTGAAAAAGTCATCAGCAACAGACTTCAATTCCATGTCACATCAAATTCTTTCATACATCTAAGTCAATTAGGGGGTTTGAAATTCAAATCTATGACTAATGCTGGTGTTGTGTTAATACATATTATTCGCTTAGGCTGGGTCAAGAACCTCTCAACCAGTACCTTAGTGTTTCACATCACCCAATTTTTTCCTTCTCTCAACCATTATTTCCTCACTCTTATTTTGAGGAAAGTGGGCTTTGATTTTCATATTGCCAATTTTTTCTTGAATTATTTAATTGGGAGAAAAATGAATTACTTTTGGAATGGTTTTACCTCTCCTTCTTTGGATGTTAATGTTGGGATGGGCCAAGGTTTGGCTCTATCTCCTATTTTGTCAGCTCTTTATCTGTTGCCCCTTTATCTGTCACCTTTCCTTTACATTCTAGAAAAGTATCTAAAAATCTTAAAAATTCCAATTTCTATTCTTTTGTTTGTAGATGATAGTCTCCTTTTATTGCAGAGCAAATCATTTTCAATTTCCAATTCCTGTCTCTTTTGTAGTTACAATGTAGTGACAACCCTTTTTTTAAAATTCAGACTTATAGTTGAACATTCAAAAACTGAAGTCTTTCATTTTACTAGATCCCAAGGGATTTTCAATCCTCCTCCCCTTGATCTTTCCCCCATTGGAGGACTCATCCTTTGTCCCAAGGAATTGTGGAAGTATCTGGGATTTATTTTTGACAGGAAATTGACCTTTCATCAACACATCGATTTCTATTCAAACAAAGCAATGTCTATGGTCAAGTACATGAAGATACTTGACAATTTAAATTATGGATTAATTCCTAATCAGAAACATCTCCTTTACTGAAGCTGTATTCTTCCCATCGTGCTTTATGGCTTTCAACTTTGGTATTATAATTACATACCTCTATCATATCCATTGAAGATGCTTGGGATAATACAAAGAAGAGCCACTCTATAGATATTAGGAGTGTTCAAAACATCACCTATTCTGGGTATAGAAGCTATTGCAGGTCTTATTCCCATTAATCTTTATCTGCAGAAACTAGGTAGAAGATCTCAGCTTAGAATGCATTCACTATCTCCCAACCATATTATCCATTCTCTTATAGAACCAATAAGTTCATCATCATTTCCATTGATTCCTCAACACTCATCTTTGCTTGGGTCTCTCACAAAACGTTAACATGAGCTTGTTAAAAATCATGTTGTAGACATGGACAATAGGTTTAATGAAGTTTTTCCTTCTTTTTCCCCTTTTCATCTGGAGTTTACTCTAGGAAACAGAGTTATTGACAATTTTTCTGATCAATTTTCTTTTAATTTATATAGTAAAAGAAAAGACAATAACATGAAATCACACATTCAACAACTTGACAAAATGACTATTGAATCCTCAAATGATCCTTCATATGCTCTTGTTATCACAGATGCTAGTATCAAAAATAATATTGCTATGTCTATATCATATACATATATACACAACAAACCTCTTACCAAAACGCTCTATCACGTGGTCCACATTACAAGTTCAGAAGTAGAACTGTTTGCTATTAGGTGTAGGATTAACCAAGCCTCTAAACTCAGTAATATTTCAAAAATCATTATTGTTACTGACTTTATTCACATGGGTAGAAGGATTTTTAATCCTTCTATCCACTCTTTTCAAGTTGACACTGTCATTATACTTAAAGAACTTTGGTCTTTCTTCTTGTGTCATCAGGATAACTCCATCAAATTCTGGGAGTGCCCTAGTCAAAGTAACTGAGTCCTGCACAAAGCTGTCGATAAAGAGACAAAATCTTTCAATTCTATACCCCTTTTTCCATACAAGATATCATAGGACTTCAGTAAAAAAAGGGAATGTGACAATATATCAAATAGATGGAAAATGACGTTTCAGGCATCAAATCTCAAAGGAAGCCAATTTCTTGACTTACTTGATGGTGATGACAACATTATTAAACTGTCATATATCAAAGAAGAAGCTTGGTTGAAATTTTTCAGTTATTCTAACTCTTTATGCACTAGAGCTTCAAGGGCAATTACAAATCATGCTCCAATGGGAGAATATAGACTTATATTCTTCCCTAGGGAAGAACTTAAGTGTCCATGTGGGTTATATCCAATTGAATCAAGATAGTACATTCTTCATGAGTGTAAGAGGTTTAACAGATATTAGAATCTGCGAAAAGATTCCATTAGTCATTTTATCATGTTCTTGGAACTAAATCCTAGTACTTTTACTTTTGTAGAATAGAACTTAGTCATATGTTATGAGTTGATCTTATAACTAGTCTCTTATATTCTTTTTTTCTCTTATTTTATCTTACTTTCTTATTTTATCTTTTTATTTCTTTTTTATATTTGCATGTTTATTTGGTTGTCTTGTATGTAGTTACAAAGTAGCTACCATGGCTTATCTTCACACCTCATGTAATAAATTGTTGATATAAAAAATATATATACTTAATAATCTAACTTCTGGAAGCTCACTAATAGGTCTTGAATAATAAGGTGTAGACTATGTCTAATATTTATTACCTAAGATAGTTATCTAAGAATAAAAACTATAAACAAGTTATTCTGGTTTTGGATAGTTCTTGTATGTTAGAGTAGAGATTTATAGAGTTGTTGGAGAGTTCAGTAAGAATGTCTAAAATAGAATAAAGAAAAGTGACCTGTACCAGAAGAGGATTGGGAATGTGAATAGATTAGAAGACATTATCTATGAATTAGAATAAATATAGCAAGATTGGAATATGATATATTATAAATATATACTCTGTGTCAGGTGCAGTTCACACCAAGGTGGAAGTCTGCAGAATGGACTCGGAGATGAGCGGACTTGTGGAATGACCTTGGCTTTAGCTTATGTGCTGCACTGTCTGTCTGCTGCATGGTTGCAACTTCAGATGATGGGAAGAAGTCCGAGGTGGGAGTGAGTACTGATTGGTGTATCGCCATTGAACACTGGAGATTGAGTTCAATAAGAGTTTATCTTTGTCGATTATTAGACTAGTGAATTACAGTGTAACTACTAGTCTTATATACAAACAGAATGTATAGGAGATGCTCGGGGTTTCAGTGGTAAAACTCTTATTACCCTAAGTAGAGGTTTTAGTGTTGAGATACTGACAGGAGTAACTCCATCATAGAAGACTAAGTTGAATAGGAGTATCTCTGCCATGGAAGACAGAATACCCAGATGGTTGCAGCACTGCCATGAGACATGTTGCGAGAAAGGTGGCTGCTATGGAAGGCAGGCTTGTATAATTCAGAATTAATATCACCACAGAGATGTAGTTTCTGGATGAGTGGACTTACATATAACATTCTAACATTATTACTCTAGACTTTTCT
>Ga0157357_1001205_pt1 | contig 10813 bp, 4 predicted proteins | sample AttcapACBM1_FD_111485 | JGI IMG/M metagenome (GOLD analysis project Ga0157357, IMG submission 111485) | Fungus gardens microbial communities from leaf cutter ant in Botucatu, State of Sao Paulo, Brazil - Atta capiguara ACBM1 | ecosystem: Host-associated > Fungi > Mycelium > Unclassified ... | reverse complement strand
TTTAGAGTGATGCCTTTTATCTTGCAGGCGGCTGTTGAAGTTCCATCAGCGTTCTGGACAACATACGCATACGATTTCGGTCCACTTGAAGCGAAACAAGTTATATGGCTTCCCTCCTTTAGCTCGTTTGCCATTTGCCCGCATTCTTCTCCAATATTTTGAATGAACGGGTCTCCGGCTTTGTGGATAAAAATGACAGAGTCCGTATCGAAATACAAGACATTCTCCGGAATCAATGAATGGATATGTTTCAGTAAAACCAGTCGAGCGTATGATGTCACCATACACGCGCTTGCAAGGCTGGTATACTTGGGCGTGGCCTTGAAATTATCGTCGGTTGAGAACGTTACTCGGCACGAGTTACCTAGATCCATGACATCCTTGACTTTCTTTGTAGAGTCAGTGAAAAGGTTGTACAATTCCTTCTCCGACCGGACGTAAATCACCGAATCCCCATCATTATTTATTGCAAGTTTACCCCAAAACGAGTTGGCACAAAGTTTGGCAATTGAACGTCGGGGAGCATTGTTTTCTCTTTCCGCTTGCTCTTTCTGATCGATACAGTATCGGATGAAATCATAGTATGGACTCTTGCGTTTTGACGGGTAATGTTCAATCAAGTTGACTTGTATAATCTTGTACCCACATTGAATAGCGTACTGGAGTTCTCCAGTGAACCATGTGCCCGTTAGGGTTTTGCGGTCATGTGGGCATCGTAAATGTTCAGAGACGGCACATTCCTGGCACAAGGGAAACATGAGTTTCCCGTTGATTTTCAGAGGAAGAACGGGATGAAGCAGCTTGCTTGGAGATTCCACTGTGCACTGAATGAATCCAAAGTATTGATATGGAAGTTGATTCAAGTTGTCTCGAGGAAAATCTTGAATTTGAATTGGGTGGCATGTAGGGTACTCGAAATTCATGAGCACATACGGGTACAATCCTTTGAGATCATAGTAGAAAATCTTTTCATTATCTCGAGTCTTGTAAAATAATCGAACAGCGTTGGTTCGACCACCACAGAGTACGTCACGATGGTTGATGAACGAAACTGAAGGCAGTTTCTTGTAGTACTGGATCCTGTTCTGAATCCATGGGTTTGAGATAATGTCGTGTGTCCAGATCTCTTCATACTCGTACCCCATTTCCTTGACTGCTAGCCTCTTTCGCATGTTTTCCTGTCGACGCATGGAGCATGTAATGACTGTCCCATCCTTCTTTCTTGAAAAGGATTGATGGTCTTGGAGTTGAGGGTAGCAGTATAGGCATGCATGCCAAAAACAACCATTGTACTCGACAACTTTTGCTTTACCTGTAGCAGGATCACGGTAGAACCCGTCAAACGAGAATGCAAGCCCGACATTGGCTTGACGTTGGTATTGGACTTGATCACGGTGCTCGATAAAATCAATTACAGCCTTTTCTTCAAGGCTGGCTTGTTGCTGCCCGTAACCATGGAAAGGCGTGATTGGAATTTCCTTCTCTTGCAAGTACCGTGTTCGAAACACTTCCATGACAGCTGCAGGTAAAGTCGAACATCGCGTGAATGGATCGAGTCGGTAATTTTCAAGCCATTGCCTCCTAAATGTCATGACTCCAAGTCGTAATACTCGGACATCGTCCATGCAATATTTTTTCATTTCTTCGAATGGATTATACGGTAAATTCTTGATTGAGTTGTACCAATCATCAAATTCTTGTTGCTCATTCTTCTTGATGTGAAACGATTCTTTTGAGGGTGCAACAGGTAAGATTGGCATTTCATGAATATTGACTTGAGTGATTTTGTGCGGAAAGAACCCTTTGACAACGTTTGATATTCCCCAAGTTTTCGGGAACGCTCGCAAAGGTAAGGGGATGAACCGAAACGAGTCCAGGAACGTAACGCGGTCAAATACAATTTTGAAGAGTGCGTTGCCTTTCCTGTTGATTGATACGGGTAAATCGGTGCCTACTTCGTCAATAATGTACTGAATGATGAAATGGAAATCAAATTTCTGTCCATTGTGTGCAATTACAGTGAACTTGCATTGAAATCTTGTTAGTAAGTTCTTGAAAATGTAGTCCACAAATTCCTTAGTGCAATTTTCGCCATAGAAACATTGAGTCTCAAGGTTGCAAATGTCACATTCTGTCGCATGGAATGAGCACTGATTGCATTGAATTTGTGAACATATCATTGCAGGAGAATGAATATCCAGTCCGTTCTTGTTTGTTTCAATAGCGGTCTCATAATCAAAGAAGATGAAGATTCGTGGGGAGGAATCGGTCTTTTCCAACTTTTCTCCTTGTAATTTGCGAATGAAACATTCGTGATCCGCTTCGACTTTTTGAATTTCACATGTTCTGCAAGTGAAATACTTGCATTGATGATTATTGACGTCCTGACGTTTGCATAAAGGACAGATAGGTTTAGGCATACACTTGTGTTGTTGTAGACAAGTATCGTTCCTGCATACTTTGTTGCATGATGAACATGTCTTGTAATCGCTTTGTTCGAAGCATTCTGTTCTTTCACATAGTTCACAACGAATTTTGCAGTTATGTCGAGTGTTGTACCCAGTCAAGCATGTGGTACAGAAATTTTCATATGCTAATTTCATACTCTTGATGATTTTGTAGTGATTATCTTCGAGAAGAAGCTTGATTAGATGTTCATTAGTTGAGAAATGCGGATGAGAAAATAAAACTTGTTTCTTTTCGTTGTAAATTATCAGACGGAAACCAAAATTTTCCAAGTAAACTGAAAATTTCTTCCATTCATCAGGACCCACGTCAGTACCGTATCGAAGTCCAACACATCGTAAGAGTCGGCACGCTCTTCGTTGACATTCATGGTTATAATATGTCCATGATTTTATCCCTGTATTGTACACCATTCCATCCCTTTCCTTTATATGATTCTTGTCGTCCCAAACTCGAATGGCATACACGATTGATTTAGCGAAGCAGTTTTCTTGAGTTTGAATGGAAACGGTCTTGATATTGCTCTTGACGATTTTGTTAAAGTTAACAATTCCGTTTCCTGATGGACGCTGGATTGTGTACACCATAACTTGAAGAGTATTGTTTAATAGTAATCCTTTTCTTGATTGGTTCACACGCTCGATTTCATTAATGATTGCTGTTACGTCCACTTCTGATCTCTTGCAAAAGTACCTGTTCAGTATGATTGGTGTATCCAATTGGACGGAGTTGATAACCAGCTGTACATAGTTGTCGGCTGTTTCTCGCTGAAGAGTATCGTTGAGAATGTCGATGATGGTGTCTTCTAATCCGGCGTGGTAGTCGAGCTCGTATTCGTTGACTCTTGAGGATATTATATCCGAAAATAGAGTGGGTTTTCTCCTTAAAGAAAACGAGCGTACAAGACGAAACGCCATACCTTTATCGCACGCAGGACGACGGTCAACTGAATGGTTTTGTGTTTCATAAACCTTTCAAAAGAAGAAAATTAACCACTATGGTGACCAAACAGGTTTTTTTTGTTTGTAAGGTATTAGTGTGTTCAACAAAAAAGATTTAGAGCTTGTCTAGTATTTTTGGAAATATAGCATCGATGATTTTGTATTTTAAAAATAAATTATTTTGTTGCAAATTAACTTAGGATTTAAAGTAAAGTGGTTTATGAGAAAGTTGAAATGAAATACAACATCTTTTGTTTGTGAAACATTCGTAATAAAATAAATTCTAACAAGTCATATGAACATGTGAACAGATTGTTGTTTGACTAATATGCTTTTAAGAATACAAAGGATATACGAATAAGTCTGAGCGTCGCAAAAACCTGATTTTCGATTAATAACTCTCAAACAAAAGAAGTAAATGTATTCGCTTTGCACGTTTCGTTTTGCGTGAATCCTCGAATTGGAGAGATGATTGCATGCATCGCGTTCTGAATTCTGAGTTTTCAGTCCTCTTCTCGTTTCGTGAGTGTGCGATAGTCGCAACCAACAGTTCATTCTCTCACAGGTTGCGTTAGAACTCAGGTGTGAATGAATCGATTTGCACATAGCGAGCAAGGCAGGGGAAGGTAAGGGAAGATAAGGGAAGGAGGAAGAAGAGGACCGCATACAAAGCGAGACATCAAAATACCCGCAAATGATGCGACGGAAGACGGAGTACGTAACTCGTCAATGAAAATCGACATGAAAAGTTTGGTTGAGATCGCTTGCTTAGTTTAAGAGATAAATGGCATTGTTGGTTTTGCGTTATGCGTTTTGAGCTTTCAACTAGTTTATTGCCTTTAATAGTTACTTTACTTGACTTTTTTTAATTCAGCTTGTGCAATAACATTGCTAGACAACGTAGACGTTTAAAAATTGTCGAGTTGAAGAGTCAAACGCGAATTAGATTATGATTTTGATGTTTATGATTCTCCCGCCAAAATGCTCTCGTCCATCTCTCTCGGCAAAGCATGAAGATGAACGCACTAAATCCGCCGAATCCTCCCTAAAACGCCGCATCCTATCAACATGTTACCTTTCGAGGCTCCCACGATCTTTGAACAACTTCCGCGCTTGTTGTTCAAGATGCCGCGAGTACATCAAGATCAAATGTCCAAGTACGAGTCGGACGATCTCTTTCGCCGATTGGGAAGAGAATCCGAGGTAAGTCCTCATCATCACCATCTTGTCAGCTTATGCCAACCCATCCTCTCTTCTTTCTGCAGATTCGATACACTGGATATCGTGATCGGCCACTTCAAGAGCGCCAAATCCGCTTTAAGAACTCGTGTCTCGAAGGACATTGTGATTTTTTAGACATCGTGAGTTTCGTGAGGCTTCATTTCTCTCTCTCATCGCGTCTTCTTCACCCGGTGGACCCTCTCGCCCTTCTGCCATATTTTCCCGCGCATTCTCATCAGGCGTTCGTGTCGACGGGAACGAACATCAACCTTCTCTTGAACACCTGCACCAATGGATACACAGGCGACTCGGGATGCTCTGAAATCATGCCTTTGACAAGCAAAATCTCATTCTCGTGCGAGACGTTTCAGCGACAAAAAAGAGTTCGCAAGAATCGTCGAAATTGCCGGCATTAAAATAAAAAATGAACGCTCTCTTGAACTCAAGTAAAGGATCAAAGAGAACTCGAAAATGCGTGACAAGCAAACTCCCTCTTAAAAACATCACGAAGAACGTCGCGGCGAAGACGATGCTGATGAAAGGGTGAAGTCACTAATGATCACGCGCCGCATGGATTGACGCAACGTCACAGACGGGCGAACACAATGGACCATAAGATGGACAAGACGAAGAGACGATCACATGTACAAAAGAAAACACGATCAGTAAGAGATCATTCCAAGCACTCAACTTGTTTTTCGCTTTTTTGATGATGTCAATGTTGAAATAAAAGATCAAAGGTGACAGTTAAATGATTAATCATTTGACTAATGAAAATCAAATGAAGTAAACGTATTACCCTAAAAGTGCACCTAAAAACTCGCAAGGAATCAACAAAAAGTTCTTATTGGAAACTATGAGTCGGCACGTAAAAAGCATGGACAAAATCGTAATTCGTGATTCGCGCCTATCCAATGAACAATTGAACAATTTACTCTGGAATTAATAAAAGCTCCGAGTGAAGAGGGTAAAGAAGAGATGTAGCGATTTGGTAGAAGGGAAATATTACGATTCCGTCGACGGTGCAACTTTTGGAGCGAGAGGAACACGATTTGCACAATTTGCATGCATGATCGTTGTGACGAGTGGCGGAGTGGAGGAGGGAGTGGCGGAGTGGCGGAGTGGCGGAGCGGCGGAGTGGCGGAGTGGCGGAGTGGTGGAGTGGCGGAGAGCGACTCGCTCAACTGGCATGCCGCTTCACATGCTTGACTCGCTACCCGACACTTGGATCGATAATCGTAATCGATTACGTTACGATTACGATACAATTATCGATTATGATTTGCGTATTTGCAAGTACCAAAACAAGATACGAGAAAAAATAACAGTGGCAACGGAGGAGCCGGATACGTCGTAGACGCCTCAGTCGAAGACGTCAAGAGATGCGAAAATGTTAAGATGCTTGAATAGAATGAACGCTTCTCAAAAACGAAGAACTCGACGCACGTCAAATACGAAAGCAAATACGACGACATTCACTCGTGAATCCTCGAAACTGTAAGAAATGAAATAACACGAGGACGTCACTTCTTCAAGATGAAGAGGCGAAGAGGACCGAGAGGGGAAAAGAGAGGAAGTTCTGTGCGAAACAAACAAAAAGAGCACAAAGTATCAATAGGGACGAGAGGATGATACAATGAGTTTCGTTAAAGGAAACTTGGTGAAAACCATCGTACCATTCTATCATCTTAGGAGGACTAAGCTCATTCAATTATCGTAGACGAGCTCGGTGATATTGACAATATTCAGTGAACATAGCATATTCTGAAAGAGAGACTATACAATGTACTAATAATATTATGGTATTGCTATTAGAGTATGAAATTTCGAATGATCTGTTGGATCTTATCGAGTACTACTTTTTGACTCTTGCGATTACTTAACATTGTCTTAGAATCGGTATTACAAAGGTTCTTACCTTTACAATTTAAGATAAAGCAATTGATGATCCGAATAAGTTCAATTGAGTAATCGAGCCTAGGATGTACAGTGAATATGTCAATTTTAAACTTGACGATAATGACCAGTTTGTGAAGATTAACGACACGTTCTTCAGTTGAACATTCAGTACCTTGCGAGAAAAAGGTTACGGAAAGCTAGATCACTTTTGAAATGAATTAGGTGATGGTTGAGTTGCAGTGAACTGAATAGTGAACGACTCCTTGCGATGCATAATGAAATCGCAGTCAGAACAGCTTTGAGTCTGATGTTTCTTTAGAAGATCTGAAGGGAACCTGTTCCCTTCATGCTTGTAAGGAGGAGAGTGATCAGCGCTTTCTTCTGAATTTGGATGAATCCTACGGTTATCACACTCTCCTGTTAATTTTCATCGTTCTCATTTTAGAAAACAAGTTGTTTTCGTTTGATGTTGATTGTGGAGGGAAATTGTTAAGGGGTCGTTCGTTCTGTTTTTAATGATGGGATATCTAGTTGGAAGAAAGAGAATCAAACTAAAGAGTTGCGTTTTACATACATACACTGTTGAGCAGAGTGTCACATAGGTTCCTTCATTGTCAGAACTGATTGAATCATCATAGTTTTTTGGTAGGTAGGTAGAAGTTGAAGGATTGACATAGGTCTTTTAAAACATTCCCGACGTAACGTTGATTTTCAGGGTTGATCTTGTAGAGTTGAGAAGAGTTGATCGTCTACTTCAAGTTGATCGTTCTGCCTACTGTGAGCCAAAGTGAGGTGGTGGATTTAATTTTCAGGGTTACTTCTTACCTTAACGAATATCCTTAATGAAAACCAGTCGAGGGCAAATATGTATATTAATGTTCAACAGGTGTCATTCGATTGTACAGTACAGTAACCCGAGACAGATGAGTAGACATCTTCTGGAAGCATCGACAGATGTCGCGATGATGCCTCACAGATGATTGAAACGACTTGAAAACGTTGAGCAGTTTCTGTACTAGCTTTTGATCTTTCTTAGTTATGGCTAACTACAGTCAACTTACGGATGAAGAAGATCGAACATTACGCGTTGTATATATACAAGAGGTATTTTTAATCCTATCTTCAGTAAAACAACGCCTTCAATACTATTGTCGAAAAAAATTGAGCTCAATGAGATCCTTCATCAACAATAAGCGACATACAACGGGACACAATGATGATGAGGAGCCTTTGATAGATTCTTTAGAACATCATTTTGGATGATATCGACTATCTGAATTCAAATCGTACATATTGTGTACTAGAATATGTATTCAATATCTTCTAAAGCGTTTTTCAGACATTGTATTTATGAGATTTTTACCTAAACATTTTAAGTGATGCTGAGTGAATACTGATTCTTCAAATTTAGAATTTCGACGCAGTCTTATGCAAATATGAATGTAACTTTCGTAAAGTTGTTTCTTAATTTCACGCTTCATGCAAACAGATATTGACAGAAATTGTCTTAAATATACCTTTTCTCTGAAAAAACTAATTTTGCTTACGATAGTGTCATTGCAATGAATCAGTGTTCCTCTGTCAGACTAAAATTTAACAAGACATGAGGAACGTAAATCTCGCTGTGTGAATTTTACAAAAAAGTACTTTTCGTACTTTAACTGTTCATACTTCGTCTTGTCACAATGTTGTCTGAATGTCTCACACATTTTATCTGAAGGTGTCGGTACATTCTATTCTATTGAATTACGAAGAGTGGGTAATTGGTGACATGATCTTACCTCGATAATCTGGTATAAATTCAAAGTAATTGAGTCGTTCAAGTTGACATCAGGAAAGAAAGAAAAGCACTTTCAGTTTACTGTTTAGAATAGGAAACATTTCAATACAGTCTAGTGCAGTTAAAGCAGGTTTGAATGGGAATTTTGATCGCTTAATGTGTTTCTTTTCTTTAAAAGTATCGTTCACCTGATTGATTGGCTATTAACATTGACATTTACAATAAATTTTATTTTAGGTAGTACACAGACTTTCATTGATAAATTCATAGAAATGGGGTCATACGGACTGTTATAAATTGCAGTACCGTTCGAAGTGTTTTTCCATAGATTTCTGAGCAGTTCCCGTGGAAGCAACCTAACTTCTACACGTAAAATTCGCAAATTTCGTATATTCAGTTTTGTGAAAGTGAAAAACATTGTCATGAATACCAGTGTTCTCCGAGTACGTCAAACGCCCCGTTATTCTGGATCATTACGTGGTCGATTTCGTTCACATGCTATGAAACCTTTCGGATATTGTTCTCGAATTTCTGAAGCAAGGTTGGAACCTCTCGACGAAGAACTAGACTTATGGTTGACGTCGTACGTATATTTAAAGAATGAAGTTATCGATATGAAAAAGAAAATGGAAGACATAATTGAAATATGCGAAAATGCTACGGTGCGTTTCGAAGCATTAAATTTCAAGCGGCAAAACAAGGGACAACTTGATGGAGATAAAGAATATGAAGGGGATGACGAAGAAAATCAAGAAGATGAAGAAGATGACGGTGAAGAGGATGACGATGAATATCAAGACGATGAAGAGGATGACGATGAATATCAAGACGATGAAGAGGATGACGATGAATATCAAGACGATGAAGAGGGTGATGATGAATATCAAGACGATGAAGAGGATGATGATGAATATCAAGACGATGGTGTATGCAAAGATGAGGATGATTCAGAAAAAGCGTATGATGCTCAGATGGTGAACGATGGTGACAAGTTAAATGATCTTGACGATGAATGGACGTCTTTCGATGTTATTCATCTCGACTAAACGGTGGATGAAGACGTCTATTGGGATTCTTCGGGTCAGAGGTGAGAAAAAACGCATGTTTTTTTCGGTTTGGGCTCATATTACGGGTTAGGTTTATATTATGTCATTTACTTCGTTTTTTAAAGGTTTCTGTCTTGATTAAACTCATCCAGGGTCACTCAATACGCTAAGATCATTGTGGTGTCTTTCGCTTCCCGATCGCCTTTCCCTTTCATGGGTTGAATCTGATATGTCGGGTTTCAAATCTTGTCAAGAATCTGTATATGTTCAGCGTAGCCTTCAGTCGCCTTCTCAACCTAAATGCAGGAAAAGAAATCGAAAAGAATTCTGTATTTTTCAGACGTCAGCGTAATGAATGTAAGGTGATGGTGTAATATTATCCTACCGCTTTGACTGAAGTATCTGATATCGCTCAGTGGTGGAGAGTCGAGTGCGATGAATCACGTCGAAGAATGAAGCTTGACAAACAATGAACAAAAAGGACATCGAAAGCAGAATAAGACGAGACATGGACAGAACGGTACCCATCACTGGCTGGAGGTGGCCGCGAATCAGGATCTGTTAATAGAAAAAAAGACACCTGTTTCAAGGAGCCTTGATGACGTGGATTGCGCATGCTCAGACTGTCAGAGACACAAGAATGAGGAATCGACAAATGGTCTAAAAGCGAGTGTTGAACTGTTTTCATGAGTGATTCGCTCTTTATACAAGAAAGGTAGTGAAGCAACTGTGGTCTTGAACATGGTCTACTTGACCAGTGGATTAGGTTTGACAAGTAGGTTATTTATACTTGATTCCCGAGGGTGTCACATATGCAATTCCTGCGTCATCTATTACAGAGCATTACTAAGGAATGAATGGTGTGTTATTATTCTTCTTTTTCATACTTTGAAGAACACCATGCATTCAATTACTCGCTCGATTGTTTGATAGAATTGCAGATCTTTCTTTTCTGCGGATCGGACTGTTGATATAATTCTATTCGAGGTGTTCTTAAACTCTAATCCTTAAATTTTTGAGATTTGAGAACACACACACACACACACACACACACACACACACACACACAGTTAAGTTCATTGCAGCAATTCTAACTGATGGTAACTTGGTCGAGTTTTGAATCAGACATTAGAAAAATTTTTGATGATTTTCCTTTCTTTTCTTTATCAATAACTTCCTTGTTGCCTATATGTGATAGTGTTTGCAAATGGTAGGCTTGATAGCCTGCTTACCTTCAACCAATTGGAAGCCTTCGTTTGGGTGTGGCCACCAATAGGAGAAGGGGCACCCAAGGCTGGCCATATAGGTCAGCCAATCCCAGGAAGGCCACGCCAAGGGTAGCCTTTGTAAGCTTAATCCTCCAGCCAATGGGAGGCTAGGAAGGCGGCGCTGGGCGGAGCTTAAGGGCGGAGTTAAGGAGGATGCGCGAATAGGCCACGCCCCCTGCGCACTGCGCATGC
>Ga0157357_1001202_pt1 | contig 10830 bp, 3 predicted proteins | sample AttcapACBM1_FD_111485 | JGI IMG/M metagenome (GOLD analysis project Ga0157357, IMG submission 111485) | Fungus gardens microbial communities from leaf cutter ant in Botucatu, State of Sao Paulo, Brazil - Atta capiguara ACBM1 | ecosystem: Host-associated > Fungi > Mycelium > Unclassified ... | reverse complement strand
GTTTTCAGTAAATCCAAAACTGAAGTTTTCACTCCTCACCATCCTTATAATCTCAAGATCAATCTAGAAGGTGTACAACCTCTAGTTGGTACTATCTACTCTCTTTTAGCATCTGAGAAAGAAACTTTGAAAGAATTTATTAAGAAAATCTCAATACAGATTTCATCAAACCTACTTCTTCTCTATATAATCTTTTGGATGTTTGTATTGTGATCTATCTTCATGATATACTCATCTACTCTGACAACATGTCTGTATACTACTAGCATGTTAAAGAAGTACTCAAACATCTCTACAAAGCTGGCCTCTATACCAAAGCAGAGAGATACAAGTTTTATTCCAAGTTAGTTGAATATCTAGAATATATCTCTTCCTCTTCTAGACTTATCATGTCTAACAACAAAGTGAATATTATTTAGAATATGTGAGAACCAAATCAAGTCAAGAGCATCTAGTTTTTCTTAGGTTTTGCAAATTTTACTACTATTTCATCTTCAGCTACTTAAAAATTGTCATTCCACTAACCTACCTTACCTAGAAGGATATCCTTTGGAAGTTCAACAACTCCTGCCATGATGCTTTCAACTGCCTAAAGAAGGTATTCATCTCTGTATCTATTCTTATATACTGAATCTTTGATGCTCAACTTATTATGGGAAAAAATGCCTCTGACTAAGCTCTCACTATTATCATTTCCATCATGGATGAAAACAATGAATTTTATCTGGTCATCTTTCACTTTTGGACTTTCATTTCTATAAAGCTAAATTATGACATTTATGACAAGAAACTTCTAGCCATTTTTGAAGCCTTCAAAATTTGACATCACTATCTCAAAGATCCAGTCTTCTCTATTGATGTTGTCATGGATCACAAAAATCTTGAGTATTTTTCTATTACTAAGATATTAATCTGTAGACAAGTACAGTAGTCCAAGTATCTCTTACAATTCAACCTTGTCATCTAGTTCTGCTCTAGGTATCTTGGTACCAAACTAGACACTCTTACTAGATAATAGAACATTTATTTTAAAAGAGAGAATACTGGTTATGCTATAACTAACTCTTATAACTTCAAGCTCATTTTTATTCATGAACAGCTTGTAGCCTCTGTCTAAACTATAATTCTGACCACTTTCTCACTCCAAAAACACTTCTCTTTCTCTAACCACCACCATAGTTAACTCAAAAAATCCAACCAAATTGTTAATAAATCCAGTACTTCCTCCTAGTTCCCAAAACAGTTCTCAATGTGTTGGTGAGTCTCTGGACTCATCTAAAGTGCTTTCTAAAGCCAGCTTTAGAGCTTGTTAATGAGTTCATTCAAGAAGGAGACTTCAAATTGTAAGATACTCTTCAAGGAGTGTTTCTGTTTTTTCTGCCTCCAGAAATATCTCTCCTAAAGCTATAGCTGTATCTTCCTCAAGAGAAAGTGAGAAGGAGAACATAGGTTCAGACTCTAAGACACCTACTACTCCAAGAGTAACTACAGGTAGACTCTTCTCCAAAAAAGTATCTTTTCTTAAACTTCTTGCTGCTTTTCCTACCTCAGTTCTTGAAAAAACAGCATCTACTATAAGCTGGAATGACCAGATGTCTGTTGAGGAGAGTATACACTTGGTTTCTGGAATAGAAAATGCCTCCAAAAGACCCCAAGACCCTATGCTTGGACTATCCAATCTGATCTATAGATCAGCTGAGTCAACCTTCCAATTAGAAAATGAAAACATTGCTCATAATACTAAGCTGTGGAGTGGTAACTACTATATGCTATTACTGTCTGGTTATTCTAGGCACCTTGAAACTGATAATAAGGTACTCTCTTTATTCTTTGAGTGTTTTACATACTTTATAAAAAAGTACCTTCTTGAAGAATAATCTGTTAAACAATTTCCTACTATCTTGGGAGTTGGATCTTATGTCTGAAATCTTCTTCAGACAATTCCTGAAGCTGGGTGAGACTGCTTTAAAGTCTCACTTCAATCTGATGCTTGTAGAAGCTATAAGAACTATATATAGTTCTAATCTTTTTCTAACATCCTCTTCTGATATTGAGATGGCTGTTGATGTACCAGAGGCTGAAGAAGTCACTTTCACTCTGGTCTCTAATATAAAGCACAAGAGATAGAGCAAAGTTTCTTCTCTTCCTTTTATGTTTTCCTCTGACTCTAAAAGCAAGATATTGCTTATTTCATGGGCTTTCTCTCTTTTCAAAGCTGTGACAACTTGTCCAGTCTCAGAACCAGTGACAACTTGTTCTGGTCCAGCTATAACATCTAGTTTAGCTATGACAACCTCTGAAACTATCAAGCCCCAAATAGCACCTCTTATTCTCTTGGCCTTCAAACCTAAGCCCAAGGTCAAATCTTTTGCTCAGACTACAAAAGTCAACATTACTCAGCAAGCTCCAATGTTTGCTTTTTCCTCATCTCATGAGAACTTTCTGCACTTTCTGCAACTTAAAGAGGCATTTCCTAATCTTTTTCAAGTTACAATCATCTCTATGTACTAGACCAGCTTAGGTGGTGTAGGTACTTCTTATAGAAATATCAGCCATTCCAGTGCCTCAAGAATACTAAAAATAATAACTCATGGGCCTACTAGGTGAAAAATCCTAATCTCACTTGATTCTTCTATTATAGAGATCATTGTGGCTAATACTGCTTTGACTGTTAAGTTCTATAACAAAAGCTTGGTTAAAACTTACTCTAAACTTAGGGTAGGGTCTTTTTTGCAAGGCATGAGATGGTATATTTATATCTACTAATTCTGTTGCTTTAGCAGCAGAGCTGAAAGTAATTAAGCAATGACTAAAGAAAACTGCTGGTCTCAGTAAGACTACTAAGGTAGAGCCTTGCTTATCTTATTCTAAATCTTTTCTGAAGGTTTTAGGCATTCCCTACTGAGACTCTAACATTTCTTTACCTGTTACTTCTGTCCATGTGGCAGTAGCTCTATCTATCTCTTTTTTCTTTGAGAACATCACATTAGTATCTTTGTCTTGTATTATAAAGACATTTTCTAGCTCTGATATGTCAGTGATCCAGATTGATATCTGAGACTCTCAAAGAGACTCTAAGAGCAGAGCTCTCATTGATCATTCATTTAACTTTGGATAACATACTGTATTATGAACTTAGGCTCAAAAGTTAGAGTAAGAAAACAATCTTGTATTGGATAATATAAGAGAACTTGATGGAGTCTCTAAGTACAATCTGTCTATCTTATATATACTGGGCTCATGGTCCATGCTACACTAAACTGAGCCTACTCTAAAGAGCATATGTTTGCCTTAAAATTAACATATATAATATATACTATATAATATTATTGTTCTAGAACCTTCTACAACATTTCTTGTAATATGTGATTGTGTGACCATGACTTGTGACAGTGTCATGTGACAGTTTGTGACATCACACTGACTCCTAACCCTAAGTTTAAAAATATGAAAATAAAATGAAAATAAAATAGAAAAGCAAAAAAAAATAAAAATAAATAGAGCTCACCATCTTCTATTTTGATATACTGCCACAGTTTGAGAGACCGCTATATATCCTGGGGTTGCTCAGTATTATAATTGTTAGTGCTAAGGACATTTAATACATGTATATTGTACTTAAGGTACTAAATATCAAAAATGTAGTAATCTACATAGAGTGAAGAACCACAGACTTGTAGCTTGGTATTGTAAGGCCAATTCCAAGTCTAAGCCTCTTAGAGAAGCCACTGCAGCTAATGCATCTTATTCTCACACTTTTAAGTATTTGAACTGCAAAAAAACTATGCTACTGATAACAACAAGTGTCCATTCCAATATCATTGCTTTAATAAGCAATGGTATACTAACAAGACTACTAAGGTAAAGGCTGGACAAGTTAACTACAGTATTATAACTAGTCACAGTGAGATAGTCAATGACTATATCTAGTACAACTAACTTGCTTTGTATCTATTTGCAGAATGTTCACAAGAACTATGCACTAGTGAACAGTCTTCTTAAAATGCAAAAGAACTAGTATGATATTCTATTTATCTAAAAATCTCTCTGGAATTTTATTCACTTTGTATCATTTACTATAATCTCTAACAAAGATAAAGTTGTTGGTACTTCTATTCATTCAGATTGGACCTAGATAGTCCAATTTACACAGAACTCCAAGCAGATACTTAAATTTATGTGTTTTATCCACTCTGGGCTGTTCAGACTTTGTTTTACTCTCAGCAGAGATATAGCTGACCACAAAAACATTCAACTTTTATCTTTCTTCAACAAAGGAAGGTGTCAATTCCTCATGAATATCTACTCTGACAGTCTTTATACTGTTGTAAACTTCTTGTCTAATAAAGCTCTAAATATCTCCAACTTATTGTATATAGGATAAGACTTTAACATTAGAGATGCTGAATTAGATCCATTTGTCTCTTCACATCCTATAGCTGGCCAAGCCTTGAGAGACTTGGCAGACTCTTATAGTCTTGTACACTCCATTCCAGTACTTTCTGTCTCAAGATATTCAGGTCTACTAATCTGCTTAACATGCTTTGTAAGCTCATTGAGAAGATAATTGCTATGTGACTCCAGTTTGATACTATTAAACACAGTGTTCTTTATTCTAACTAGCTTGAAGATATAATCTAATAGTCTACTGAAAATGCTGGTATTTTTCTAATATACTTGGTTTGAGCTATTTGGGCCAAGAAACTCAAAATAGTATAGTAACATTTGATATTGTGAAATTCTTTCTTTCTTTGAACCACAGTATGCTTACCTTGATTCTTGGACACTTGAAATTTCCAGACTATATTGTAGACTTCTTTTCTAACTATCTTGTAGGTAGATCAACTCAGTACTCCTGGAATTCATTTCTTTCTGGTGCCTGTGACACAGATGTAGGTGTGGGGTAAGGTTCTGCACTCTCTTCTATTCTTTCAGCACTCTATATTATACATCTTATTTGTATCTTTGAACTTAGAGTTCAAGCTCTTAACTTAAATACTTATACTTCTATTCTCTCATTTGTTGACAATGGACTTCTAATCTCTTAGGGAAAATTATATAATTAAACCCTACCAGAGCTTTATAGTAGCTATAAAGTAGTTACAAACTTGATGGTGTTACTTAGCTTGGTCATAAAATATGACAAGTCAGAGATCTTTCATTCTTCTAGAATACATAGCAACTTTAATCCAGAGCTGGACTTCTTAGCAATTGGGGCCCCTATCCTTAAGTTTAAGACATACTGGAGATACTTAGGCTTCTACTTTGATCACTGCCTATTCTTCAAGAAACACATTTGTTACTACTCTACCAAAGCACTGTCTACTATTAAAGCAATGAACATGCTTGGAAACTTAACAAGAGATCTACTACCACTTTAGAAATAGCTTTTATATTGCTCTTGTGTCATTCTTATTGCTACTTATGATTTTCAGCTCTTTTTTCTTGCTAAAGCATCTACCAAAGCTCAGATGTCACTTTTAGCAGCTGTGTAGCACAAGGCTGCTTTCTGGATCTTGGGCACATTTTTCACCTCACCCACTGGTGGAATTGAGGCTCTGAAATGCCTTATTCCAATTTATCTTTATCTTAAGAAGCTGGTTAAGCAGTCTTATCTCAAGACTACTACTCTTTCTTTACAACATATACTGATGTTCTTACTAGTGCTAAAAACCCAAAGAGCACTAGCCCTTACCCATGATTACTTGCTCTCCTAAATGACACCCAGTGTGCTCATTTAAAGGGCCCTCTCTTGGATATTGAAGCATCACTACTCAATCTCACTGAACACTTCAATTTCTTTAATACAAAGACTATTCCAGATTGTAGATTACTAGACAGCTTTCCTGATCAAATTTCTTTCTATTTCTGAAATAATTCAAGCCTTATTAATTGCACAGCCCATTTATAGTCTCTAGACTATCTTTGTCTTGAAGCTTCTTTCTCTTCTTCTACTTTCATTATTGTCACTAATGCAAGTGCTATATCTTTCAGAAATATGTTTCTGGAAACTAGGCAACCAGGTGTCATTTTCAAAAGCCCTAGCTGGTAGAATAACTGCTCTTGATGCTAAACTGTTTACCATAAGACTGGAAGTCTCTAAGACTACCAGTATAGATATTGAACACATTATTCTCATTACTGACTCTATAAGCTCAGCTAGAAGAGCAGTAGACCTCTCAGTGTATTCTGAGCAAGTCCACTCACTTGCTGTCCATTCTGCACTTAAATCATTCTTCAGTAGTAGTCTGAATAATAGAATTGAATTCTGGGACTCCCCAAGCAAGGCTAAGTAGTCTCTTCACTAAATAGTTTATATTGATGTAACTAACATTAGAGTGGCTATTGAACATCATCCAGCTACTTCTATTAACTCTCTTTACTCTAAGAGTGTCTTTTCATGCCTAGACACTTGGAGAACTACCTTTAATTATCTTACAGTCTAGGAGTACTATTTTCTAATTCTAAGAAGCAAGAATTGCAAACTCTTTCAACTCAGCTACTCCAAAGATGGTAGTTGGCTCACTTACTTTGGCCAGTTGGTCACATTATGTACTAGGGTAACTAGAGCTATTCTCAACTATGCTCCTATTAGAGAGTATAGATAGTGGTTTTTTTCTACAGAGTATACCCAATGACTATATGGCTATTGCTAGGTAAAAATATATTAACATATCTTTACAAACTATCTCAGGTTTGCTTATAGTTTTTTGATTGACCCATCTTTATTAATTGAGAACTTTGTCAATTTCTTAAAGGAGTATTCAAGTACTTTTGCCTTTTCTTCTCAAAAACAACTTCTTCTGAGCCTCTATGAGTACTTAATTAGTCTGCTTTTTCTTTTTTGTAGATAGTTTGTCAGTCTTATCTCTCTCAGTTTTATTTGACTCTGTATTCTCAGTATGATAGATCTGTAGACCTGAATATGTAATTTGTAGGTTGGTTACAAGCAACCTTTATTCAGATTTCTCTTTTTGATTTTTGTTAACTCTAACAGTATCTCTTTGTTTGTAAAGAGAGTTTTTGTTCTTTGAGGAAAAATTGTAGGCTATTTATAGTAGATAGTCTACCATGGACTGTGATCAAGTACTATGTAATAAATTGCTGGACAAAAAAATCACATTCTCACTTTATACAGCTATAGTTGTTGATCTTAATACTTTTCACTAAGATATTCATATAATGCTTCCAAATAACTCTATTGCTAGAAAATCTAATTATATAAAAAACCACTAGTCTATAAATCCCATCAGTTTTCTTTTTCTTGACAATGGAATCTATATACTATTATCTGGAAATCTTTATATATATGTTCTCTAGTATAATCATGATTATATTTTAACTGGCCACTTTAGTTAAAACAAAATACTAAAATTAGTTCACTATAGATATTTTGAGCCAAGCCTCTATACTAGTATATAGCAATTCTGTAAGTCTTATATTACTTGTATGTAATTTAAATCTTAATGTTACAAGTCTTATAAATTTCTTAAACAAATATTCATCCCCAAATATTCATGTATTTTATTAAAAAAAACTCCTATCATCCTCTAAATTCAATACTATTCTGGTAATTATTGATTAGCTTACCAAGTAGGTGATTTTTATCTCTGCTTACAATACTATCATCTTTGTAAACCTTATATGTTTATTCATTCTTTATATATTTTCTCAGTATAGCATTCCATCTCATGTTACCTCCAATCATAATTTAAAGTTTGTGTCAAACTTCTTCTATTTATTAGACTCAGCTTTGGATATGTACCTTTACTTTACTTCAAATTTTACCCTGAAGGTGATGGATAAACTGAATATACAAATCAAATCCTGAAGTAATATCTTAAATAACTATATCATATTTTGATTTGGCCATATCTGTCTCAACTCATGGATAACATACTCTTCCTGATCTCTTCTAGTATAGATCACATTCTATATTCCACCTTGGATGTTTTTATTAGGCCCTCAACAACTTCATAGATCTCCATTCCAAACATCTAAAGATTATTAGAACCAGAGTAACTTGCTTAGCAGTCTTTATTTCTAGATAACTATCCTAGGTAGCATACTTAGTATATAGTCCAGTATTTAGACTGTAAAAGCCTTATCCTGGAAATTGACTAAAACTAACACCAACTTTCAGTATTAGCAACAACATATCTCTTATCTTCTAGTGGACTTATTTGCCAAAATTGTCAGTGGATATTAGCAATATTGTAAGTCCAGATCTATTCTACAGAGGATTAGTTACACTCCTAGGCTAGTCATTACCTAGACTAGCTTCTGATGGACTAATAACCACATCTGTCTTATTCTGATCTTTGATATCTAGTTTACTATAGTAGTACTATAGTTATTTAGTTAATTATAGTTGTAGATATTGATTAGTCAAGTGCACAGACAATGTGCTTGGACCATCCTACTATAGTATATATGGTAGTAGTATAACAGTAGAATACCATGCCTAAATATTATCTGGAGTTTCTGAGCACTTACAACTCCTTAAGTAAAACTAATCCTTTTACAACAATATCCTGAGTACTCTTCTGAAATATGTGACTAGTAAAGATACAGTACATAAGCTGAAGTTAAAGGTTATTCCAATTCCCATATTCTATATATATTATGACTTAAGTTCTGAAGTGAAGATAAAAAACATACTCTTGTATTAAATAATATAAGAGAACTTAATAGAGTTCTTAGTACAAGATAGTCTACCTTATATACTATAGATTGTGGTCTGTGCATACACTGCAACTAACCTACCCTAATGTTTATATACTTTCTATAAGATCAACATATTATTGCCATGTTATATAATATCACTTATTCCAGAATCTTTTATGTCTTTTTCTGTGTCACATGATTGTGTGACCTGTGACTGTAACATATGTGACCACTATGTAATAGATGTCATGCTTATACCACATTACACTTTTTGCCTAAGTCTAAAATAAAGTAAAAGTAAAAGTAAAAGCCAAAAATAAAAACAGAAAAGGAAAATAAAAGAAAAATAGAATAAATAAAAACCAAGTCCATTGTTTACAACTCTGACAATATACTTGGATAATGCAGATTATGTTACAATTTAAACTCAAGAGTTAAAGTAAGAAAGAAACTTTATATTAGGTTAATACAAGAGAACTTGATAGAGTTTCTAGTATAATGTATCTACCTTATATATACTAGGTTAGTGGTCCATGCTACACTGAATCTAACCTACCCTAAAGGCTATATGTTATCTATAAGATTAACATATATAAAATATATTGTATAATATTATTATTTTAAAGTCTTTTATATCTTTCTATATAATACATGATCATGTGACTGTGACATATGTGTGACAGTTTCTGACAGTCATATGTGATGTCATGCTATACCCTAACCCAAATAAGAAAATAAGTAAACAAAAAAATAAAAATGAGAAGAAAATAAAATGAAAAACAAAGTCTACTATCTTCAACTCTGATAAATTACTTATTTAGACTTCCAAGAAACTTATTATCAGATTTCAAATAACAAGGTGTGGACTATATCTAACAAACTACCAGCAAGATAACTCTTACTATATACAAAGTTTTCTTACAATAATATTTTTAGTACTACTACCAGTGCTACTACTAGTATCTCCCTATTCTTGATAAGAGTTATCATTCCAGCATTTCAGTGTACTCTGAACATGATATTACTTCTTTCTAAGCTTATAACTTTACTATCAATCTTAATGAATTATAGAGTATACTCAAAACTAAATGTTATCAGAAGTCTGCTAATATACAGTGTTCTTCCCCATCTGATTTCAAAGTAGGTGATAAGATTTTCATGAAAGCTCAATTCTTCAGATCTACTCAGTCCTCTAAGAAACTCTCTAAAAAATATCTTAAACTCTATAAAATTATTTTCTAGTCTAGTACTTTTTTATTTATTCTTTGTCTTTCAGAGTTTATATACTCTATATATTCAGTCTTCTATATTTCTATACTCAAACCAGTCACTTCTAACACATTTTCTAGAAGAACTCAATCAACTTTAGCTTTGGTTATCATTGACAAAGAATTAGAGTATAAAATCTTATGTAAACTTTAAAATTAACTAAAGACAGGCTTAGACTATTAGCCAAGTGTATATAAGGTAGACACTTTGTACTTGGAGCTCTATTGAGTTCTTTCATATACAAGATTCTTTTTTCACTTTTATACTTGAGCTTGAGTAGTAACACAGCTAGACATTACTCATTATTTAATTGGGTAGTGTTGAGTAGTATACTTGTGCTTTCATATAGAAGTTCTGTACTACAGTGTTCTTCTTAGACTAAAATTATTTACATTTCAATTAAGACAGTAGTTAGTAGTCAAGATAGTTAGTGGATAATGTAAAATGTAACTTGAAAAGGCCCTACTAACACTTATAAAGATTAAGTCCAGTTCATATTACAAGCTAGAGAGGGAAACCAGCACTAGTTCTGCTCTATTCCTTTATATATACTCTCTTCCTATCATATCTCTAATTTTATTATTGTTATAATTTAAACCTTGGTAATAAGTTAAAAAAGAAATCTTATATAGGGTTTACACAAGAGAACTCAATAGAGTTCCTAAATATATATTACATGCTATTAACATGTGATATGATGTTATCATTCTAAAATCTTCTACATCCTTCTGTGATATATGATTGTGCAACTGTGACATGTGATCAATGTGTGACACCATGTCATATTCTTGTGATAATTTGTAATATTATACCCTTAATCTTAAGTTAAAAGTAAAGTAAAGTAAAGTAAACTCTAACTTCTTTAAATATTCATTCTTGAATTTTCTATTATTC
>Ga0157357_1001201_pt1 | contig 10836 bp, 8 predicted proteins | sample AttcapACBM1_FD_111485 | JGI IMG/M metagenome (GOLD analysis project Ga0157357, IMG submission 111485) | Fungus gardens microbial communities from leaf cutter ant in Botucatu, State of Sao Paulo, Brazil - Atta capiguara ACBM1 | ecosystem: Host-associated > Fungi > Mycelium > Unclassified ... | reverse complement strand
TTATTTTTGATTTATTTTCCTTTATTCTATTTTTAGAACCAGGGTTAGGGTTAGAGTGACAAGATCATGCTGTCACACAGCAGGTCACATCAGATGACATGGTCACAAGTCACATGATACATAGGAGGATGTAGAAGGTTCTGGAAGGATGATGTTATACAATGTATGAAATATAGGTTGACCTTAAAGCATACACATGGTTGTTTAGGGTAGGCTAGAAATAGCTTGCACAGACCATTAGGTATTTGTATATAAAGTAGACAATTCTGTACAGAGTTCTCTATCGAGTTCTCTTGTGCTAACCTAATACAAGATTCATCTTTTTGACCAACTCTAAGGTCTTAAGTTTGTAACAATTAGGACCTTGCTTCCCAAATTGCTGAGCTTGATTCTCTTTATATGAGATTCCATAAAAACAACTATGATATTCCTTTCCTCTTTCAAGTTGATAATTCACTAAATTCCTTGATCCAGTCCATCTAACTTTGCATTATATAGCTATTGCAATAGAGGATATTATAGAGTCAGGTAGAGTCAATTGTGTATATATAGCTTTTGATCAAAATAAATTTGTTCTGTCTGACTTGTTTATTACTGTGAATCTCTTCAAATATGAGAAAGCATTGTGTTTCTTATGCAAAAGTAAAAAAAAACACTTTATGGTAGCTTTTATAAAAATAAATGGTTCTTAGACTCTGGATGAAATAAATTTAGAGACAGAGTTATTAGTATCTGACTCTTCTGGAGAAGATAGATCTGCTCCAGTACTTATTTTACATATTCCTATTTCTGTCAGAGCTGAAAGCAATAGACTTTACTTATTTTCATTTTCTCTTTTATTTTTATTTTATTTTATTTCCTTTTTCTACTATTTTCTATTTTGGAACTTAGGGTTAGGGTTATGAGTGATATTATAGTCATGCTGTCATAGATCAGTTATAGTCACATGATCATATGTCACAATGAAAGAGCATAGAAGGTTCTGGAAGAATGATATTATATAGCATATTTAATATATATTGATCTTAAGAAAAATACATAGTCATTTAGGATAGGCTAAAAAGTAGGGCACAGACTATAGACTTTTAGTATATAAAATAAATAATCCTGTACAGAGTTTTCTATTAAGTTCTCTTGTGTAAACCCTATATAAGGTTCCTTTTCTTGACCTACTCTAAGATCTTGAAATCATAACAATTTCTCTCATTCAAAACAATTCTTCTACTTATTTTTCTTTATCTTTTCTTTCTTATAAGTTTACATCTCCTCTACCTACTCAAAGATCTAAAATATAATAGAGATTGAAAAGGATGACAATGTTAACTCTGATGTTGAGATGTAACCACTCAGCCCTCAATGACCTTTGCAACCTGCTTTGCACCTTTAAAGAAGGAAATATTTATAGAGAATAAGAACATCATACCAATATCCTACAAAATTCTTTATAGCAGTTAAGGGGAAGGTTCTCTAACCCCAACATAGCTTGTGATAAGCACAAAAATGCTTGTCAGGAATCACAAAAGATCTATCAGAATATACAACATTTTTCTAATAATCTACTATCTAGGACAGTTAACATAAATGGAACTGATTACCCATACAACTTATTTGATAATATCATTGAGATAAATGAAATCCCATATAATATCCACTGGGAAGGCAAACACCCAATCATTGTTAATAATAATGAGAGTAGAATGGACACTTTATCTCATGTAGGTGAGCTAGCCATTACTAACTACTTGGCATGCTTTGTAAGAAAAAAGAGAGTAGAGCAAATTTGCTTTTTCTTAGCACAACATATAGCAGAGTCTTGCCCAATTTCCAAAAGCCTTGGAGATGTTACTAGATTGCTAGCTAATATTCAAAGGAAGTGGCTTGAGTCTTGCCTTGAGGAGCTGAAATCACTTAAAGACAAATATGTCTATAAAGTTGTAGACTTTCCTAAGGAAAGAAAAGTGATTAAGAATTGCTGGGTGTTCAACATTAAGTCTGATGGTTGTTATAGATCTCAACTTGTTGTAAAAGAATTTTCTTAAGTCAAAGAAATTGACTTTGATGAATTATTCTCTCTAGTTGTCTACTATGAGACAGTATGCTTATTTCTAGCTGTTGCTGCTCTTGAAGACTGGGATATCCATAGTATTGATATAAAAACTAGCTATCTTTATAGTGATCTAGATAAGGAAATCTATATAGAGCAGCCTAAAGGTTTTAGACTATCTAGCAAAAAAAGAAAGTCTAGTGGCTCTACAAAGCATTGTATAGCCTTAAGTAAGCTGGCTTATCTTGGTGGTGGACTATGACTAAATCAATATTAATCTTGGGATTTAAGCAATGCAAGTCTAATGCTGGTATATATTACTTCATTGATGAAAAGACTAAGGAGCTTGTTATAGCAATTGTTTATATCAATGATGTTTACTTCATAGATTTAAAAGATTCTCCACTTCTCTTGGAATTGAAGCAAAAATTTGTAATGAAATGGGAATGCCATGACCTTGGAGAAACCAAAGAGTTTTTTGAAATGTATATAAGTCATAACTGTAATGATCAAAAGATCTTTGTAGACCAATCTAAGTACTTGAACAAAGTATTAGCACAATTCAATGTAGCAACCAATCCAATAAGTACTCCACTGCTATTGGACTATGTGTTTAAACCTAATAATAAACAGTGTAACCCCAATTTCTGTCAAAAGTACTAGCAAATAGTCAGATCTCTGATGTATCTGTTATAACCTTCAGCTTGGCTCAGGTTGCAACTTAGGCAAGACTTGAGTAGAGAAGGGAAAGAATGATTAATTGGTAAAGCATAAAGATACAGGATAGTATCTACAACTATATATACCTAGAGATTATGAGAAATACATATAATATAAATGAGAAAAACATGAGGAAGTTTCTACTACTATATAAGGTACTGACTGATCATACATGAGGAAAACATATGGTGCAGCCAATCATTGAGTCATAAGGAAGAAACCCCAACACCTATTGTCCATGAGCAAACCACTTGTAATATATGAGGTATTAATCATAACAATACTTCTGTTTTAATATTCATATTTCTATAAACTAATCTAACAATACCAATTTGCCAACCATATATGATACAACTATTTTCTTGGTTGGTCCAATGATGATTTTCCCTTGTAATGTCAACACAATAAAATATAGTTTGTATAGTGGTCCTTGTCAGAGTTACAAATGTTAGACTTCATTTTATTTTTTCATTTTTCATTTTCATTTCATTTCTCTTTTATTTAGGGTTAGGGTTTAGCATGATATCACAGTAACAGCTATTACAAGTCACATGGTCATAATAGAACATGGTAGAAGCTTTTAGAATAATAACATTATACAATATGCTTAACATATATTGACTTTATGGTTTACATATAGTCTTTAGGGTATGCTAGATGCAGTAGTAGCATGGACCACCTGTGGCAGTATATAAGATAAATACATTGTACTAGGAACTCCATTAAGTTCTCTTGTAATTAACTCAATTCAAGGTTTGACTTTTGGTTCTAACCCTTGAGCCTTAAGTCATAATAGTCCTCCTATATACATTTCAATTGGAAATCCATGTCTTGTCATATCCATATTATATTTTAGTTTTAAGAATTCAATAGCAAATTCATTCCACTATTGCTCATCTTGTTCTCTATTTGGTTGAAGGAATTTATAATATGGTAGTAGATAGAATGGTATAGTTTTTGTAGGTGACTGTAATAATTTCATGAATTTCTCTAGGTTGTTTACTTCATCTTGAACAAAAGTAGGTTCTAGTGTTTTTGATCTACTTGATTTTGATGATATGTTATATAGTTTGTACAGGAAAACTTCTTTATCTTGTATATTGTTTTATTTTTATTTTTCCTTATTGACTATCATTGATTGTGGCATATTTTGATGTGTTTTCTAGTATGTGTTTTGAATTATCTTTATATGATCATCTACTAGAGAGTTCCCTTTTCTTTTACACCTATTCAATTCATTAGCCAATAATAACTAGATGTAATATACTTGATTTTCTATATCTCCTTATATGATATTCTGTAAGTTTTCTGATATGCTGAAAATGTCTCCTGAACTTGCATTTTATATGCCTTACTTACTTGTAGGATTATAGTTTTAATCTCCACTAATTAGATATTTGCAACTTCAGCTAATTTGACAATGTTCTGGATTTAAAGCTGAATGTTGGCCATTGTTTCTATTCCTTATATAATTTTATGGTATTTCTTTGTCTAGTTTTTTCTTTTATTATTCAGGGTAGTGATCAGGTTGATATTGTTGACAGTGTAAGTGATGTATGGGTTGAGAGAGGTAGGAGCAGTGGTAAATTGTTGTGCTATTTGACTATATTTCTCATTGTTTGATGAACTTTGAGATGTTGAGATAAGGTTTTATCCTCATCTTTTATAGGTTTTGACTCAAAATCCTTGACTAATGATCTTTAATTGTCTTCTTGGCATGTGATAACCCTATTTCAGCTATCCACTGATTGTGTTTATTATTATTGTATTCCTTCCAGTATACTAAGAATTGTATGCTATGTCTTTATTTTCTATGATTTCTGATTTCTTCTACTTTGTATTCTTCTTCTTCATTAATAATCTCTAGTGGTAGTGCTAGATCCATGTCCCTTGAAATATAGTTCTTTGTATTATGTCAGCAAGTCCTCATTGAATATATTATGAATTATTTATTTTTCTAGTAACTCTAGCTGAAATGTTCCTTGACTAATGTCCTTTAAGATTCTAAAAGGTCTTTATCTTTTCTGGTCCAGCTTCTTTGAGGATCAATTCAATTGGATATTCTTGGCTTCTAACCACATATTGTCTCCAAGCTTCAATTCTTGTAGATTATGTCTTTTTTTGTCAAATTGTTTCTTCATAGCTTCTTTTGTCACTTTGAACAATTTCTTTATCACTTTCCAACTTCTTTGCAGTTCTTCAAGGAAGTCTTCTAGCTTTGATAATTCTATCTTTACTGTCAGATTTCCCTTCCATGAATATCTTCCAAAATTGAGTTTGAATGGAGTATGTTCTGTTGCTACATGTTTCTTGTCATTATACTGGAATTCCACTGCTGATAACTATTCTATCCAATTGTTTTACTAATAATTTACATAATGTTATAAAAATACTTCAACTTCCTGATTGATTTGTTCTATTTGTCTATTAGTTTGAGGATGATATACTATTGATATACTATTGATAATGTTCTCTTCATGTCTAATGTCTTTATTAGGTCTTTCATAAATTTTGAAGCAAACTGAAGTCCTCTATTGCTGAGAATCTTCTATGGTACTCTATGTAATTTTCAGATTTCATCTCAATAAATTTTTGTAATTTCCTCCAATAATACCATTGTATTTGTTGCCTTGAGTTTGATTATCTTTGAAAATTGATCCACTATTATCACAATTGTGTCCTTGTTATTTGATTTTGGTAATGGTCCAATAATATTGATACTAATTTCCTGCTATGGTTTGTCTAGTATTTCTAATGGGTGAAGTTCTCCAGCTTTCTTTATGTGCTGAACTTTGTTCTATTGACATTTCATATATCCTTAAACATATTTCTTGATATCTCCTTTAATTTCTGGCCACCAATAGTTTTTTTTGATTAACTCAAGCATTCTTTGCTGTTCTGAATATTTTATGTTTGCTAGATCATGATTTTTTTAATAAGACTTGCTCTCATATCTTCCTGTTGCTCAGAACATAGATTTTTTTATCGTCTTTTCATGCTTGTCTATTGTTCTTTTCTAGTTCTTTCTAGACTTCTTGTTCTTTTGTCTGGTTTTTTCTACTACTTGGCTTTTCCTAATGATTATTACTTCTGCTTCTGTCATGATCTATCTCATTCATAATTTATCTTTGAGTATTTTGACATCCTTGTTGTTATTTGTGGTATTTACTTGATCTTTCCTAGATAGTACATCAGTATTATATGCTAGGTCTATCTGTTCAGAAGATACACTCTTGCAGTAATGCTGCTTTCTCAATATCTATGAAACAAGTTCATCTTTTATGATAGCTACCCTTCTTGCAACATGTCCTTATAGCAGTGATACAACAATTTGGATATTCCATCTTTCATAATAGAAATATTCCTATCTGATTTAGTCTTCTATGACAGAGTTCTTCTACCTTACTCCTATTAGTATCTCACCACTGGAACCTTTGCTTGGGGTGATACACTGAAACTCCAAGCATTTTCTATATATCCTACTTGTATATAAGACTAGTAATTACATGTAATTTGTTATTCTAATAATTAACAAAGATAATTCTTATTGAACTCAATCTCTAGTATTCAACAGTAATACATCAAATCAGCACTCACTCCTATCTTAGACTTTATCTATTCATCTGAAGTTGTGACTATATGGTAGACAAATAGTATAGTATATAAGCTAAAGCTAAAGTCATTCTACAAGTTTACATTACTGAGCACAGAGTTTACACACTCTGCATACTTTCAAGTTAACCCTGCAGACTTCATCTCCTAGTTGTTAGAGTTGAAGATGGTGGATTTTAACTATTTTATTTTATTTTCTTATTTTTCATTTTCATTTCATTTTTTTAATTTTATTTTTGGAGATGTAGGGTTAGAGTTAAGGTGATGTCACTGACATACTGTCACACATCAGTCACATGACAACATCACAGTCACAAGATCACATGTCACATAGAAGAGTGTAGAAGATTCTGGAAAGATAATGTCATACAGCATGTTTAACATATGTTGATCTTAAGGCAAACACATGGGTGTTTAGGGTAGGCTAGAAGTAGTTGGCACAGACCATGAAGTTTTAGTATATAAGGTAGACAATCCTATACAGAGTTCTCTATTAAGTTTTCTTGTGTTTAACCCTAATACAAGGTTCTTTTACTTGACCTACTCTAAGGTCTTGTGATTATAACACTAGTGTGAACCATACTTAACAATCAGCCTTCATGTTTGTTTTTCCTAGTATATATTGTAGAACAAAATTGTAATTCTGTAGCTTTAAATACCATCTTGCCTGCCTGCCATTGAGTTTATGTGGTTTCCTGAAATATTTGTGGTTAGTCCAAACTTTGAATTTCTCTGTAGTATTTAGTAGATATTATTTCTGTTTTGTCAAAGCTTTTACTATAGCAAGTAATTCTTTATCATACATTTTGTAGTTCCTCTCAGCTGATTGCATTGTTCTTGATAGAAAAGCAATAGGTTTCCATTTTTCTTCCTATTCCTGGGATAAAACTCCTCCAATAGTATATTCTGATATATTTGTTTCTATCCTGAATTTACTATTTCTCTTCAGAAGAGCAAGTACTAGTTAACTTGTGATTTTGTTTTTCAGCTCTTTAAATGCTATCTGATGTTCTTCTTCTCATTTCCAATCCTTTTTTCCTTTGAGTTCATTGAAAGGTCATGCTGTATGGCTGAAGTTCTTGATAAACTACTAGTAAAAATTTGCAAACCCCAAGAAGCTTTCTACTCTTTGACTACTTTGATCTTGTCATTTTTCATCTCCTTATCCAACTACTACTTCTAAGATAGGTATTTTCTCCACATCAAAATTGTATTTTAACCATTTGAAACAAAGATTGTGTTTTTCTGCTATCTTTAAAAACTATATCATTCTTTCTTCCAATTTCTTTCTCATCTTGACTGGTATAATGAAGTTGTCCATGTAATTGGCTAATACTTCTTCATGCAGTAGCTCTCTGAAGATGCTGTTTATCATCCTCTGTAATATTTCTAGTGAATTGTATAGTTTAAAGTATATAACTTTTGGTTTGAAGAGTCTCTCGTTCATTAGGAAAGCAGCTTTCCATTCATCTTCTTTTTTGATTTGTACATTATTATATCCCCAGATAAGGTCCAGTTTGTTAAAATACTTGGCATCTTTGAGTTTGTTGATCACTTTCCCAATTAAGAGTAGTGGTATCTTGTCCTTTATTATATACTAGTTTAACTTTCTGTAGTCTTATACTAATTGTAGTAATATATCTTTCTTTGGAATATAAAAACATAATGCCATATATCTTGAACTTGATTCTACAATTAATTCTGCCTTGAGTTGTTCTTCTAACTATTGATTTAATACTTTATCCTTTTTTATTGTCATTGCATAGGCTTTGGCATTTAATTTCTTGAGTACATCCTCTGTTAGGTTGATTTTGTAATACCATTCTCATTTTTCTGGCAGTTTTTCGAATTTCTTTTGTTGAACAGATGTGTGAATAGTTGAATATAATCTGGAAGGTCTTCAGGATTTGTTGGATCTATTTTCTTTCCTATTTCCTGTTGTTCTTTGTCCTGGTTGTCTGTTGGTTGTAATCTTCTGTTTCTGAACAGTATATATTAGTGTGATGTTCTACAACTTTTTAGATATTTTGTAAACTGTATTGTTTCTATGTTCTAATTTACTTCTGGGTTGTGTTTAACCAACCAGTTATATTCTAGAAACATATCCATGCCATTTAAATCTATGACTGCTATATTAATTTGCTCCCTGTATTTGTTGATCTCTACTTCTATTGGTGCATATTATGCAACTTCTCCATTCTTGGTTCCATCTACATTGAAAACCTTGAGTAATCTGTCTATAGGTTCTGTTTTGATTCTTTCTTCTTTTACTAGTTGTTTGTTGATTTCAGTATGGGTGCATTCTGAATCCACTAGTGCTTGTAGCCATAATTTCTTTCTGTTTGATATCTTGATATTTGTCTGCACATTTAATTCTCTTTCCTTGTCATTCCTTTGATTTGGAATAACATATTGATTTTGAGAATTGTTATTTACAAAGGTTCTTTATATTATGCCTACTCTGGACCTTCACCAAAACTCTCTTGTTTATTATTCTTCTCATCATCTGTTTCTTCTTGAATACTATGGTTCTTTATCTTCTGTTCTAATCTACAGTTTTTGGTAATGTATTCCACTTTGTTGTATTTGTAGTACTTTTTAGTATCTCATTCCTTCTTTGGCTTTCTGCATTCCTTTACCATGTATCTATATGTATTGTAATTAAAACATCTGGGTTTTCTATCTTTTCTCTGACCTTCCTAATATCCATGGATATGTTTCTTCCTTCATAGATTGTTCCTGTTTTAGTTCTGTAATCTTGTTAGTTTTCTGAGAACTCATATTCTTGTCCAACTGAGATAATTATTACATGCATGTCATTTGTTTCTATCTTTATAGTTAACACTTTAAATTCAATTATGAAGTTAACAATATGCTTTTTGCTCTGCTTGAGTGTCTCTATCTTCCATTCAGCATCCACTGCCTTGCTCTTGTCACTAAACATAGTTTTAATTTCTCTGATGAACTTTTTTTAATCCTGGATATCTTTATTATCATCTATCTAGTTTAGTTTTTTCTAGGTATAAATGCCAGCTATATTTACTCTAAGGCAGGCTAGGATTGCTGTGATCCTATTGTCTGTTGTTGTGACTCTGTTATTCTTGAGGAGTAATTATATTCCTCTCTACCAGTCTTCAAATTTTATTCTGTCTATATCAAACTATTCTGGATTTAGGACTATGTTCTTAGACATAACTGCCTGCTTGTTCTATACTGCTTATGCTTGTGCTATTAACATTACATCTGTGGTTTCTGTTTCTGTTATTCTGTCCAAGATGTTCTTTTTGGTAATCTTTAATAATTCTAATTGCTCTGATAGTATCTTTATATTATTTCCTCAATATTAATCTATCCTGCTGTCTATGGGCCATACTACAAGTATTAGTTGTCTTTCTAGCAGTCTAAAACTGTAAATATTTCAGTAGTCTAACTACTATACACTTTTCTTTGGTAAGATGAGCCTGATAATACTTTACCAAATATTATAACCTTAAGCTTGGCTTTGATTGCAACTTATACAAGATTTGAGTAGAAAAGGAAAGAAATGATCAATTGGTAAAGTGTAAAAATACAGAATAGTATTTACAGCTATATATACTTAGAAATCATGAGAAATATATACAATATGAATAAAGAAAACATAAGAAAGCCTCTACTACTATATGAGAGAAACACATAGTGCAGCCAATTATTAAGTCATAAGGAAGAAACCACAACACCTATTGTCTATAAGCAAACTACTTGTAATATATGAAACATTGATTGTAATAATATCTAATGATTGGCTTATATTCTGATATAAAATTTGCTATAGTCAAACTTGCTTAACAGATGGAAAATCTCTCAAATGAGCATTATCAAGCAGGGTTGTATTTCTGTAGATATTTGTTTAATACTTGTAAGTATTGGATAGTCTATAATGGACTTAGCAATGAGTCTGTTGTAATATACTCTGACTTAGACTGAGCACAAGATTTAGAGTCATGTAAATCTGTGACTGATTACTTTACTCTAATGGCTCATAGAGTAACATCTTGAATAAGCCACCAGTAAAAGACAGTAGCTTTATTTTTAACTAAGGCTGAATATATAGTTCTCTCTGATTATGGCTGTTAGCTTGTTTGAACAAGAAATCTTCTCAATGAGATTGGTTTTAATGTTTCAACTCCTCATATTTATAATGATAATTATAGCTTACTTTTCTGGAGATCTAACCCTATATAAGAAAAGCACTCCAAATACATTGATATTTGCCATCACTATATAAGAAACCTAATTGAGGATGAACAAGTTAAACCATACCATATTGATGGAAAAGAGAATCCTACTGATATTCTAACTAAAAACCTTGGTCAAGTCTTATTTAGTCATTTCTATCTATCTCTTAGCTTAAAAATACTCTAAGTTCATTTGTTTTTGCTTTTATTACTTAATAGTTGATGTCTTAAGCAAAGGAGAGT
>Ga0157357_1001200_pt1 | contig 10841 bp, 10 predicted proteins | sample AttcapACBM1_FD_111485 | JGI IMG/M metagenome (GOLD analysis project Ga0157357, IMG submission 111485) | Fungus gardens microbial communities from leaf cutter ant in Botucatu, State of Sao Paulo, Brazil - Atta capiguara ACBM1 | ecosystem: Host-associated > Fungi > Mycelium > Unclassified ... | reverse complement strand
CCTCCAGGCTCCGGCACGCGCTGTGAGATCAAAAATCTCAACAGTATCAAGTTCATGACGGCTGCTATGAGTACGTCTAACAACTACTTTTTATCCTCTACCCAACTTCAACGTCAAATATGAGCATATGAAATCCACAGACAAAGCGCATTGTTAGTAGACTCCCCAGGAGCACGCATAGAACAAGAAACCCGAGGGTTCGACGAAATCACATTCCAGACATTCAGATTGAGGTCCAAAGAAGAGGCTCCGGATTATCGATACATGCCGGACCCAAACCTCGGTGTTCTTCGTTTGAGCGAGGTAGTTGTTTCGGCCCCACGTATGTGTCTTGCTCAAGGATGGATACCCAGGAACGCATCAACGAGATCCGCTCAACCCTTCCTGAGCTCCCATGGGAGACACGTACACGACTCAAACACGTATATGCTCTCTCCGACAGAAATGTCGATGTGTTATTGGGAATCGACAGCGGACGTCAAGTACAATATGACGGTGAAGATCCCGGAGAAAGATGTGCTGTCAAGTATTTTGACAAAATCGTGGATGGCTTTGGAAATCCAGACAGAAAGAAAAGGGACCCAAAGAGGGTGGCCAACTGGTACGTCCCGTCCTCTCTTCGGTCCTTGAGAATTCGGCAGTTCACAGCACCAGGGTGACACAAGAACTCTTGGGCCAGCTCGCCTCGCAGAAAAAGACATTCCAGCAAAACACAATATCCGCTTCCCAGTTGGGTGAGCTTATAGATATGGTTCAGTGTAACACTATCACAGGTAAGTAGACATGTTCCCTGCCGGCGTTCATTTGCTGACACATGGTGCGTAGGGACAACAGGGAAACAGCTCATTCGTCATATGTTAACAAACCCATCTACCGACTCAATCCTGAAAATAGCCACTGATCTCGATCTTCTCGCTTTCCCTTCAACGGATCATAATCCACAGGAGACACAAGCTGAAGATCCTCTAATACGGATTTGTGAGAAGGCAGTAGTAGAACTCACTGCGGAAGTCGCGGCGGTCAAGAAAGGAAATAAGAATGTACTGAATAGAATTGTGGGCTCTGTGATGAAGGAATCAAGAGGGAGAGCAGATGCACGGAGGGTTAAGGAGATTGTTGAGAGGATGGTGTGTGGCGAAGTGTGATTTCCATTGTTTTACCTGAAGAACTTGTCACCTAAAATTTTTGCTGAAGCTAAGACTTAAGTCTGAGTAGATGACTATATCTCCACCGAGTGTTTGAGTTCCCCTACATAGGTTGGGTAATTGCATCTGACGACCGTCAATAAGTAGAATGGAATGCGAGCCACAGAAAGGTTATAATTAGAATGGACCGCGCTTGAAAGGGTCTCCTCGGAGATGTTACACACTGAACTAAAGGACCGTATGGGTACATGGAGATGGCGAGAGACTGAGAGTGAGAGCGAGGAACCAACGTTGTTAGTTTTTCTGAACCTTGATCCCAGAATTTGCCTCGAGCTGAGTCGGTTCGGTGGTGTGGAACGGAGTCGTTTCTTAAACATCAGGTACCTGAGGGAGAAGGCATTGACAAAAAGTTAGATTATGACTGGTTTTCATCTTCAAGATCTTTTGATTAGATCTTCCCTCTTGTTTCTTTTTCCTTTTTCTTTTTGAAAACGGCTATATTCCTCAGCTTTTCCCTCCCAAAGTCGTTGGCTCTCATACGAACCCCCTCCCCCTCCCCTTCCCTGTTTTTAATATAGACTGGAACCCTAGATTTATTTTTCCCTTTATAATTTGGGAAGAGGAAGAGGACAAGTTTTGCACCTTGTTTACGTCCGAAAATCAAGGATCTATTCTCGGCATCATTTCTTTTTTTGGAGAAGGAAGGGGGGGAGCTTGGTGATGTCAACAAGAATGGTAATTAACATCATTGATCTCTCCCTCTCTCTCTCTCTCTTCTCCCCTTGTTTTTTTTAACGTTTGAGCGTTAACCTGAGGGTTACGGTTCAGTGAGAAGAACCCCTGAATTGATTGATTGTGCCCATTGATGATCTGGAGAGGAGGGTCCTCAGTTACCATGTTTAGAGGTTTTCCGTCAGCTATTTTTGTAAGTACTTGTCACGCTCTGCCATGTTAATATTTTACAAAACCGTCCAAATCCAAGCGTGTTGCAAATGACAGTGGCTTCAATTGTGACCCAGACCATCACCAGGTATCAGCTATTAATTATTTGATGTTGAATAAACTAGCCACTATCGTCACATAGCATAAGTAACGCGGTGCCAGGCCAGTGTAAGTTGGGGATAGCGCAACAAGGGGATACCTTGTGGTCATTCGCCAAGAGGTCCTTCGCCAAGACTTGGCTTACATGTCCATGATGAAGAAAAAGAAGATGACCTGAAAATTTTTTCACCAACGTGGTCCTTGATCCTTGATTATAGGAACCACGCTTTCAAAAAATAATAATAATAATGAAAATGAAAATGAAAATGAAAATGAAAACTTAACTCCACGGATGTAACTTGTTCTCGATCTCGATGACAATGACGAATTTCTTTACTTCCTTTCCTTTTTTCGAAACGGCTCCGAAGAGAAAGGATCTGTTTACCTTTTTGGAACTGGCATGTAGTAGTAGTCGTATCGCGTATCACGCTTTGCACTACACTTGCCATCAACTAAATGATTGTTGAGCTAAGAAACTATGACGTCAAGGCCGTTTTTTGTAAAGCGAACTAATGATTCCTGAGAGAGGAGAGGAGAGGAAGAGAAGAGAGGGAGCGCGGGGGAGGGAGATATTCGGTTCCCCCACCTCGCCACCACCATCTGTTAAACGTTCGACGAGCCGTTTTCGAAAAACGTTTTTCGACCAGAGACGCTACTCGTGCTTATCAATTTGTTTGTCAATCTACAATCAGAAATCACGCACTATATATGTGTTTTCGTCATCTAACAGTACATTTTCATACCTCCTCTCCCTCTCTCCCTCTCTCTCTGTCTCTTTTTCTTGTTATGTCATACCATCCTTTAGTCAAAGACATTGCTTCCTTTTGAGAGGACTGTTAAGACAAGAAAAGTAAAATCGGGTACTTCGGATCACGCACACACACACGTAATGATCATCCCTTTGATTGAACCTCAACAAAGTTCCTCATTAACCCATTTGACTATGATCATGATAGTTTCGTCAACTGACCCGTGCTCGCTAAGCGACATCTTTTTTCGCTGACTTTAGTTTCTTCCATCTTCCTAGTTCAAGACTGAATCTCGAGAGATGCAAACCCTACTCTAGTTCTATATGCCTCTAATGAAATAAATAAATAAATCACACCTCTTACAATCTGGAAAGTCTGTGGATTTGTGCTTGATAGTTCGTGCTCGCTAAACATAGTGTATCTCCAATACAAGTCACTGCTTAATGACCTCAAATTTCACCAATAAGTCTGTCCAACCCTCTGTGCTGAGACGTCGCAAGTACCTAGATTTACGATTAAAGGGATACATGAACGTCGACCTCTCTCTCTCTCTCTCTTTTCAAAGCCAAGAGTGCATGATTTGATTTTCACTGTATCGGATAACTAATAATAATCCACCGCGCATTTCCGAATGAACCCTCCCCCCCCCCCTCCCCTCTCCCTCGGCATGATCTCAAATGCTTTGTGAGACATGAGATAGCTAGTAGTTCCCGTACTTCCTTTCCATGAGAAACTTGAGGTAGTGAAACCAACCAACCAACCAGTAGTACTACTTCGGCTGCATTTTCCCCCCAACAAAAAAAATAAATTTAATAATAATATAATCTGTAACGCGTGTCCTCTCAGCGCTCATAAATGCAAACGTCGGAAGACTGCATACTCGGTGACATGTTCTATTTCTACGCTTCGGCTTGTTTTCTTCAGATGAATCCGACGAGGAGTAAGTAAAAAAGAAAAGATTTAGATCAACTTGAAATAAACCTGGATGGGACGTGATGGTGTCGATGCATGATCTCCTACAATAGAACACCAAGTCCTTGTAGATCATTGGTGCACAGGATCGACGGGCATACATTCAAAGCAAAGATTATTCTGTGGCATGATGATATTCAAGCTTTTTCAAGCTTTGTTTATTAGTTACAAATTATTTATAGGGCATTTTCGATCACTACCCAGCTCAAGCAAAATTTACAAGTGGTTGAAGGGCCATTCCAAAGGAGACTGGGTCATGGTCATCCGGTGCTACAGGAGAAGGGTTGAGCACATGCATTACACATAGAAGACGAAGATACTGATACAAAGAAGGACTGGGTATGGAGGAATCTATAAATATAATAAGTTTCGTGGATATCAGAAGGGCTCGCCAAAGTATAAACCTGTACGCCCGACACTCGTGGCTATGGGGGCTATGAGAAGGCCAAACCAGCCCATGTACCAATGGCTCCCATGATCGCGCCACTTGCAATAGCTTTGAAGGCCGAAGAAGAAGACGATCCCTTAGCTGAGGATGCAGTGGCGCAGATATTGGCTGTATTAGGTTTTGGATCCTGAATCGATTTAGTGAGCCCTTCAGCGAGTTCCTCTACTGCACTCAGATCGCTTCCAATGACAAGTAAGACATCCTCTTCTTCTTCACTTTCACTATAAATGGGTTGAACATGCAATTTTGCAGCTTGAGCTGACACTTTCACCTCATCTACATCCTGTCTCTTGTGGATGTAGACGCTCGCAGGGGACGCCTGAGAAAGCGAAGACAAGAACAGTTGACGCTGTTCTTGTGTCTGCGATCTCTGAAGAGGCAGAGCAGGAATGGACACTGGTGATGATGGATCTGATTGGAGGTGGGAAAGTGGCGCTGTCACAGTATCGCAGTCGGAATCCCTGAATGACGTTTGAATACCCAGGGAGTTCCTCACAGGCAGCATTTTTTCTACAATCTCAGCGTCAGGAAGCCCTTCAATGCTAGACTCCCAAGATGGCGCTTTCAGTGTCCCTGGCATCAATATTTGGGGACCCGAATTCATCTTGAGCTTGTCTAGGGTAGTGTTACTCTGCCCCTCTGATGGTTTACTGTCGTCGTCGTCTTTCGACGCTGTTACTTGTGAAAAGAAGCCTGGCCTCGTGAGATGGTGAAGGATATCTTCAGCGGAGGGTGAGATAGATACAAGGGTATCGCTGGGACGAAGCGCGCGAGCCTCAGTTGAATGTCGACCGCGACTCTCTTTGGTCTCCGCTTGATCGTATGCAGGGACTGACGGATCAAGGTACATAGACTCTAGAGCTTGGCTGAGATTCTCCTGCAATTTCACCTTAGTTGGGTTTGTATTTATGTCTTTGCTCCTGGTGATGTCTGGACATCCTGACCTTGGATGGCCCCGCCGGGACTGTGCGCACTTGCTGCACTTCGGCGCCTTACGACCAGGTATGATGTCGGGAGAAACATCAAGAAGGGCGGCCTTGCCAGCAGGCGATGACTGAGCAGAGCGGAGGATTGGTGGTGACATGGGAATAGGATCGATGATCCCAGGTGGAAAATGCCGTGTGATATATAATCAGATATACAATCGTCCATGTCATTCTTGTCATTCTTGTCCATAGACAGCAATTGTCTTAACCCAGACGAAAGACAAACTGCGCACTTCGTATCACGGCAATAAAGCCAAATAATATTGTCGAGATAAAATACAGTTGAATGATATATGACAACGGAATACAAATAGGGCTATGCCTGCAGGGGATACCCATTGAAGACTCCTGGCCAAAAAGCAATAAACACTCCACGTCGGAGAAAGCACATCGTTGAGCTGTTGTTTTCCTGTTGGGGAAAAGTATCAACCGATAGATAAACCAATAATCACACCAGGGAGAAAGCGAAAACATTGCTATTGAATTATGGACCATGAGTTATGCAAGAGTGTTGACTCAGATATTCCTATTGGGCTGCGAGTGTGCCGGTCACAACAGCAGCATTTTCACCAAAAGGCAGTTGGTGTGATTTGGGATCGGATTGTTCCCTTGGCGGCGCTAGGGGTGGTGCCAGAGTCTCCGAAGTAGGCGGTAGACTTGTGGGTATTGTGTAATGTCCATTCTCCGTAGACTTGAGAGATAAGTCCGTTGTCGATTGCGATGATCTGGGGGAGGGCGTATTTGAATGCTACTTTGGCGACCATATTTACTAAACGAACCGCTGTCTCTTGTTCGGCATATCAGGTGAGGTATTGTTAGACTTGCCAGATCCCTTGGAAGGGGTGAAGCACGGCAATCAGTCCACCTTGTCACCACAGCTTAGATTGCCTACTTTTGTTCGCTTCTGAGCCGATCTGATGGGACGTTCTCCAGGGTCGAAAACATAATCCGGCAGAGAAGAGCTGAGGTATATGAGTTCGTAGAGACAAGTACTGCGCAAAGGATCATCAGACCTTTTGATATGTCGTATTGTAATTCCCATGGTCGAATCGGAAAATTTCTCCCACATCTTGACCTGTTTCTGGAAGTCTATAGTAGGGTAAGAGATGTCTAATCGCCGTGGACCAACAGATCCAGCTTCAGGACACGTGGTCAAAGATTGTTTGCACTGAGAAAAGGAGAAAAAAGTACGTTGTTTTGGTTCAATAAGTAGTCCAATATAGAACGTTGTTGAGTAAACAGGACCAGCGCCTTCTTTGCCTGAGATGTCTTCCTTCTTGCGTGTTTCAATGGTTTTAGTCATTTCCCCTTGAGCAACAGCACGAACTTCTTCCTCATTCAGGCAATATGCCACCTGATCAAAGCCTTTAATGAAAGGATGGGCCAGAGTCAGAGACTCCGTAAATTCTAACTTCATAACAAGTTGACGTAGTCGGGATTCAACAGTACCAGCCCTAGTCGGAGTGGAGGTGAGAATGCGGGATGCACAGAAGAATCAACGCACCACTTGATCTGGAGATCAGGGTTTCCTGTCGAGGCAATCACCTGCAAATAGTAGCGGTACTTGTGAAAAAAATCATGTTTCGCAAATAGATCAGACCAAGAGGCACTTCCAATAATGACTTTGTCCACTATATCGGCCCCTTGTCGAAGATAATAGGAGTGAGAATTCGGGCATGGGTGAAAATAATGCATACCCTTTTTGAATTCATCCGTCATAATCATTTGTGTAGACTGTGTGACATTGTGCGTCGCACACATGGAGGGATATGCGGGTGTTATGATGGGCATTCGATGGGCGCGGTCTGCAGGATATAGCTAAATGCCGAGGAGATCAGTGGACGAAACTTGATGATTGTGATTGAGGTATAACTTACTTTAGGATTCCAGACCCGTACCTGCAACGGTCCGTCTTCAATTTGTTTCAATAGCACTGGTTGTGGCCAGGACCTAGCATATAATAATCAACGATGGCAGTTGAAAGATGAAATATGAACGCACCATTGATACATGATAATGAAGAAGCGGCTAACAATTGCGCCTGCTGTTGCGTTTGGATAGAGCTGACATATCCGAGCTACAAGCATTGCCCAGGCGACACCTCCAAGAAAACCGTTCACGTTAGAATAGATAGCTCTTCCTGGTGGCAGATAAGCTAACTCTGTTAAAGACGAGGTCATTGTACTGACGTTGAGCCCATAATTTGATACATCGTAACGAGTCTCGGAAAACATGGACGTTAGGAACCAGTCGGAGAACAGAATCCGTCACTCGGGAGCCTAGTGTGAATGTTAACAAAAAATATCTCGCAACGGTGGTCAACGAACCTCCTAGACTTCGTATACATCGCTCGTCCAGATTTCGTAATAAATTATCATCCTCTAATGACAAATCATCAGGAATTGACGATAGTGCCAGTCGCGCCATGAGAAGATCGACAGGAATTCCTGAAATTTTCGTCTTGATGACTGGAACATACGCTTCCGGTACACCCTGTGGCCATAAAAATCGATCCATGCTCCCATGATCAAGATCGAATTCTACATACCGAGACTTCCGTCACTCCATCCAAGTCTTGAAGCATGGGCTCAAAGATATCAAAGAAATCTTCTCGAGAGACGTGTTTGGGCACAACGCATAATGTATCGATGTCTGTTCCGGGACCATGTACACCAAGGCGATATGATCCAAACGTGAATATCTTTCCGCCTGCCGCATTGGCGACTGACTCAGATAAACCTCTTTCAAGAGCAACTTTGTGAACGAATTTCTTGACAAGCTCGGCGATGCGCCCAAGGACGATTTCCCTGTATAAATACATGATAATAAGTTTCTATTAGGTAGACTAGGTCATCTGCAGGAACTCGTTGAGACCACAGATCAAGGCCTCTCGTACACGCATTACGACGGCACCATGTAGTTCTTCGGAAGTTGGTGGTGCTATGTCGACCGGTGTGGATACATAGCGATTGTATTCAGAGCCAGAAACGTAGACTCTGGACAGTGTAGTGCAAGCACATGTGGACTCACCTTAACTGGGATTCCTCCTCTGACTCAAACATATTCTGCCGTCCTAGTTCCTCCATCAGAGTGACCGTTAAATCTTTTTCTCGTTCAGTGGACTCAGACGTAGATATTGGAGGAGTAACTCCAAGATAGCTGCGACGAGGGTGAGTACTGTCATTTAAGGCCCAAAATATGCACTTCATACCCTTTACCACTTTCTGTCGTCATTTTAGAAGGTATAGTTGGTAAGTTGCTGGTAGTATACCTTTCACTTGAGGTCACGTGGAACCTGATGTGGCTGGGCAAGCGGATGAGATTATTATTAGTAATACATACATACAATAAAATATATGAATAAGGAGTATCCTAACTATTATGACGCTACCATATTTATTATGATGACACTACCATAACCCCGACAGTATCTTTGTTCGCCACAAATACCGATATGTAAGTTAGCACGATAAATAATCCAGTCAAAACTTGGAAAAGGATAGTTCACTAAACCCCCCGGAATTCCTGGCGCTTACGCAGCTTTCTCCGGATAAGACAAACTGCAGCAAAGAGACCTATCAAGAACAATAAAATACCAATGATAAAACCAGCGACTCCTCCACCAGGAATGCGTATCTGTCGAGGCTGTACCCTGAGGATTGTGGCGCGAGAAGACAGTTTGGACGGCCAGAAGTCACCACCACTAGGAGGCTGAACACAGATCAATGAGTCTCCATCAGGAATGTCTACGAAGTCTGCCTGGATAGACGACGAACTAGTCGTGTTTGTGTCTATAACCCAGGGTGCAGGGGAGGGTAAAGTATCCGAAGTGCTACAGTTCGGCCCTCGAACACCAACGAAAGACGTGTGTTCAAACAAAAAATTGTCTTGAACAGTGAAGTTTTGAGCTGAGGTCACAGCGATGGCATGGCTGAAGGCACCACTAAAGGAGTTTCCAATGACCGTACCGGAACGGGAAACGTTATTTCCATAACGATCTCCAAACCAGACACGAGGTCCTATTGCAATGCCGATCCTAAGGAAGAGGCATTCTCAGTAAGAAAATCAAGTTACCAAGAACGTCCATACGTACTTTATGATAGCATCAATGGGATCAGACCCCGGTTCCGGCTGATCGGTGGAAAACCCTCCTTTAATGATGTTGTTTTGTACGACAACACCAGTATAATCTCCCTCAAATGGGTCGTAGTCAACCATATTGATGCCACCGAGTAGAGTTTGCTGTGAGGAGACTGAGAAAGAGGCACGATTCATACTGGAATTAATACTCACGTTCACAATCCAGATAGTATTATTGTAAATTTGACTCCCTGGAGAACCAAAGATTACAATACCCCCATCAGTAGCACCTTGAATCATATTATTCCGGACGATACTATCCCTGCAAGCCAAGCTGATACCATCCGCCCATTCCTGAAAGGCGTCAGAGCCACAGGGTCCGATGTCATTGTTCTGCACAATAACATTTTTGCAGGTCAAGGCCCCCTCAGCTATGTGCAAGCAACTCCAACTCTTTGGGTCATACGATCTCACAGACTCGATGATCTGACCAGAGTTGGATCCCCCCATTTCGATGTTGCCTCCGCCTACCGTGGGAGGACCTCCTCGGCGGTTCCCATCGATCTGTGCGCGGAGTAAAATCTATCAGAAAGTGCGGACACGAAGGGAGAAATAGCGAAAATAACCTGCACATTTCGTAGCTTCACTCCTGAACAGTTTGCACATGTTCCATCCACAGCGGTCGTATGCCCTTGACCATTGGTCGTGGATCCACTCACAACGAGAGTCGCTCGCTCATCTCCGATGGGATAACCTAATGTGCTAATTTCCTGGTCTGGAGATGCGAATAAGATGGGCGCCTGAATGAGATATTGAGCCCTTGGACAGAGCTGGAGGACATATCCAGGGCCCGAACTACTGAGGAGCGTGTTCAAACGTTCAGTGACGTTATTGGCAGGGTCAGGTGGTTCGCAATTTCCGTTCGCCTGGCGACCCAGAATACTGAAGAAAAGTCATCAGCTTGCAGGAAAGCGGACACTGGTCAAGATGCACCTTTTTTGGTATTGGTTAGATGTTCTACTCGCAAACTGTCCTCGCATAAGGTGAATGATGATAGTATGGCAGCACGAAGGCGTCATTTTAAGCGACGCTGGCCTGGATGTCAGGACCGTAAACCTACGTCGACGTCATCAACACTGCCGACGTGCACAGACGTCAATAAACATATTTCATTTTCTGCTCGTCACGTCTGTTCCATGATGAATGAAAAATGAATTCTATTGCGACTATTGTGTCATAATTTGAGGCGCTTTGATTTGTCTCAGTCGAGCCGCTTTGGATACGGTTGCCAACCAATGGAGGTATTCTTGCGTATGTATGTGGTGAGCGAACTTGGAGTACCAACCATGATAGTTGTTTGGTATAATTGATAGAGATGCGGGAGCATAGGCAATAGCCAGAAGATTGCCGGAAGGTATGG
>Ga0157357_1001199_pt1 | contig 10844 bp, 8 predicted proteins | sample AttcapACBM1_FD_111485 | JGI IMG/M metagenome (GOLD analysis project Ga0157357, IMG submission 111485) | Fungus gardens microbial communities from leaf cutter ant in Botucatu, State of Sao Paulo, Brazil - Atta capiguara ACBM1 | ecosystem: Host-associated > Fungi > Mycelium > Unclassified ... | reverse complement strand
GTGACTCATTACAAGTGCTGCACATTATCACTTAGTATTGCTGTGCTGATCACAGTTATGAGTATGAATAAGCAGAATGTTTATTTAATATCAGCCTTACCAGTAAAGTTGCAAATGTTCAGGAACTTTAGTGATAATTATCTAGATATAGTACTACTGATAGCAAATGAGGATTAGAATAAGATAAGAGCAGTTACTAGTTATATAGCTAGTAACAAGTCTAGTACTTTCTATAAAGCTTATCAAGAATTGGACCAACCTTATAGAGATACTTAGCTGAGGTTGAATATAAAGGATAATTCACATAAATTTGTACTTTTCCTGAGGTGATATATATAATAGGACAGAAATCAGTTGCTTCCCTATCTGAGAAGCTAGGTCAGTCTCAACAACAGGGGGTTAGCACTTTTGGTAAGTCTTATTTTTCCCATGTGCTACTTGATCAGCTCAAAAACAGACTACAACTTGAGTCAAGCCAAGAGCTATTTTTGAGCTGATCAAGCAGCATGGGAAGATAGGATTCACCAAAAGTGCTAACCCCTGTTACTGAGACTGACCTAAATATACCCTTCTCAAACACCGAGTTTGATAAGACATAAAGACTATATTGGTGTTTTCGAGAATATTAATAATACCACGGCCCAAACAAATTGCGTCAATACCAAGAAATATGTACAGAGATCGTATGGGATGCATTACTACCCAGGGTCCGAGAGGCGAAACCAGGAAAGTATACATAGAATTGGGATACTGGGAATGTCAGAAGGAAATATCACACGAATTTACCGCCTCATATCCGTGGAAATAGAAATCACCACCATTCTCCATAGAGAAGAGACAGGTTACTGTTTCTTTTTCTTCGGACCTACAAAGACGACGAGTAGGTCACATCAAAGAAGCTGATTGATCATAAACACAGTTAGTACGCACCACTCTTGTATCTATCCTCTGAACGTACGCCATCCGCGGATGACTCAGCTCTCTGCCTCTTACGTTTGGCCATGGTATCCCTCCAGAGACCAACGGGTGCACCAGGGTCATCAAGACACTGGGGGCAGAACCATTCACCGTCAGGAACAGCGTCAAGAGGTGGGTTCAGGCACTTGAGGTGCCATGGAGAATCGCACTTGAACGAGGGGTCAGTTCAATATTCAAATGGGGAGAGTTCGAGAGTACTTTATCACACTCCAGTGGGTCACCATCATCTTTTTTACATCCGACGCATTCTTGGGGAGGTTGAACATCATAAGGGTGCCTCTGCAGATCGGAAAACTTTCCATTGGGTTTTGCTAAGAGCACTGTGGTATTTTGTCCCGCAGCAATGCTACCAAAGCGGAGTCATCTCATATTCATCACCAAACCTAAATTGTGCTTACTCGAGAATTTCGATATCCTGCAAGGGAATATTCTTTGTTGGCCTTGTTGAGCTTTTAGGTTCATCAACTCCAAAGCCAAGCTCCCCATTTGTGGCATTTTGCCCATAACAAGCAGTCATAGGAGTTCCGTCGTCGTCAGGTGTGATCAGCCAGTGTGTCACTCCACCAGAACGCGCAAGTACAACTTTACAACCCCTGGACAAATGAATGTCAGCCTAACAGCATAACCGTTCAAGGTCCTTCAAAAGCGACTGACATGATGTCCTGCAAAAAGCGGAAGGTAGAATAAGGGGAACCCGACGATCCTGCAGTTGCAATGTTTAAATCAGGCATATAAGTTTGCGTCGGGCATTTTGACGCACCCTCGCCACTGTTTTTCCACTGAAGTTGAATCAAGATGAGTACATGCACGCACAAAAATCTCTGACTGTGTCGTACCTTTCCAGCCATATAATACATTCCTTGCCTATCTAATACTACGGAATTCGTGGGACCAGCGGACACCGCAGAGGCAAGTGACGCATCGTCCGAACCAGAGAACTGATGTTTCACTCTCAGTAACCGAGAATGAAAACAAAGAGTGAATCATAATCTTACTTGCGGCACGGGCTTGGGTTTAAGGATATCAACTTGATTCCCGAGCCCGAGCCTGCAGTATCCATTATAACCCCATACATAAACTACCCTGCAAATGAATAATTAATACGAAAGAGTGGGAGGAACCGTAGCAACGTATGCACCCTGTGTCATCGAGTGCTAAGCTGTGCTGCTGTCCTGAAGCAATCTGCACAATTTTCTTCCCATCGAGTTCTTTGACATGTACTATCCAAGATCTTTAGGGGAAAGAGTCTAATCAAAGATGCTAGGAATCACTCACTAGGCCTGTCTTCGATGTCGAAGGTGGATTTGTTCCCGGTAGTAATTCGCCCCCCGGTCGTTCCATTTCCAAGCTGGCCTTTCTCTGCACTACCAAAAGAGAACACTGAGGACATACAGTTCAGCCAATTCAAGTAGATGCAGACATGGAGTTGCTCATACCCTTGCCAGTGTTTGTCAACACAAGAGAGAAAGAGATCCCAGCTGAAGCCTGTACAACGTGTTCTTTACTACCGTCATACGTGACGTTAACAGCCTTGAAATGTGCAACTTCGGGACACGTAGAATGACCACACTACTTGAGTGATTAGAAGATTCAATGATAGCTAAGGTGGATATAAACTGCGCACCTGGCCGAAGTTATTCGCTCCAGCCGACCAGACATTCCCGTCGCTTCCCACCAGAAGCGTGTGATTCCTGCCACACGCAGCATAGACAAATTTGGTCCCCTTCGCTGCGCCTAGTTCGCTAGCTTTCACTAGCCTTGGCGCGTTCTCCGAGATGTATTCCTCGCCGGAGACGCCCAAGCAAGAAAATCCATTCCTTCCAAATAGCCACGCATCCCCATCGACGTCGATTGCGACAAAATGGCAGCTAGCACAGGACGTATGCACTGAGGTTATTTTGACGTTGACAAGAGATCGTAGGATGCTAGGTTCCAACAAATCTGGGTTTCTGTCGCGGCAGGAAGTGATGGTGCAAAGTGTGCTCGTGAATCGCCGGCAGCGCAGAGGTACTCACAATAGTTCTCCTGTTTCCGTGTTTATGGTGCCCGAGCGGTCCTTTCGTCCTAGTCTAGGCCTATGTGTCCATAGGGGAACGCAGAAGTCACTTGGTTGAAATCCTACGACTGTGAGAACCCCATACGTACCAGTCTGTTCCACCACAAATTAACACTAGATACAATAATAGAGTAATCAGCACACAGAAATGACACTAACAATGAATTTACATACACCTGCCCCACTTTGGTGTGTCAGAAGCCGTCTTGTTGTTCGCAGCAGGAGGATTGATAGTACTCATTGATGTGGGTGGTTGACAAGTAGTAGACGCTCGCTTCGGGTCAGTTCTACGCAATTACCGAAAGGCTGTCATTCGGGTATACTCAAATCCACAACACTGTATGCACAACATGACAAATGGACTACTCCAGCACCTCTCACGGACTATCTAACTTCATTGCCCATGTATAGACGGTTAGAAGCTCCTCGCCTTTATTTCCAGTTGGCAAGAACGCTCGGCATGACGTGTCCATCAGTCAGGACCCAATCAATACTATGGAGGCGGTAAGGAGAAAAGAACGACCGAAGGAGTTAGGAGGACTTACAGATACTAGTTCCCGTACGTTTGATAGAATACTAGTCATGAATGTCAATGGTTAGATCGGGTCACGAAATTTACCGAGAACCATACCTCAAAGTCATCCCCTTCCAAGATCACTACGTCACCGTGAACAAGACTCACGGTAAGTGACAACTTTCCGGCTTTCCGGGTCTTTTTGACTGCTTCTCGTCGTATCGGAGCCACCCACAGTGGATCATTCCGCTTGTCGGTTTCCTCTGGTGCTATCTCCGACTCCGCTTCTCCAGGTTGAATAGGCCAAATTCGATCTTCCTCATTGTTCATCAGAATCAATGAATCGAGATCGGGTATGTGCGCTTGGCTGTCGTCCAATGTCATTGATGACCTTGGCCTAATATTCATAACTGTTTCACATCCAAGGCACATGATGATTGTACAACGTTGTTTGGCGGAAAGTAGGTCTGAAGTCTGGTAACACAGTGTAAGCATAAGTCAAAAGCCATTCAAACTAACTCACCCTCTTGCTTCCTGCAGTCACCCAGGCCCAGATGTCCAACTTTAATATGTTGATATTCGTTTCGGGCATTGCACCATACTTTCTTACTCTACTTTGCATCAACTCTTTTGCTTCTCGCACGCAATCTGGTGCAGAATTCCAAGACGAATGAGAGCTGCCTAAATCGTTCACGGAATGCGTAAAATACGGATCTGGAGGGAAGTAATTGATTCAATCAGTGTGACCAAACCTGGGAGGTAGAACTGCGCAACTTGAACTGCCATCTCCAGTCGGCCGGCGTAATGGCACATGTATCTGTATGGAGCTCAGCAGCTCAGAGGGTTTCTTCTGTAATGTTTTCAAATTGCAGGTGAAAACATGTCGTACCACTATAGGCCTCTCATTGGCATTGATGGTAAAGCTGTAAGTGAAAGACTTCATTTGGTCCTTCCAACCTCGCGTTTGAACATGAACATAAATCAGGTTAGGATTAGGCAGCTCGTTGAGAGGAAGTGACAGGGGCAGGTTATCTTGAGGATCACGCATTCGGTCAATCTCGATTGCATAACCTTTGTTCTCAGGTTTGTGCTAGTGATTCAGACTAATCAGTCTCGATTCCTATCAAGAAATACATAGCACCGCATACCTTGCAGTAAGAACTACGGCATTGCCAATGCCGAAGATGATACCTAAAATTGAGCTTCCCGCAATCCTGACAATACCAACCTCTCGGTAGAGAAGAGTCTGGCATTTCAACGCCTCCAGGTGCGAGTAGGTGCAGAGGGAGTACACTAAAGAAGGATTGACTGAAGAAACAATGCCGTCGAGGAAAGTTCGGGTTTCTCCGCCTCGCCAAACGATAGGTTTCAGTCGACTCCTCATCTGAATCCTCCAGCTCCGGCTGAGACACTGCTGAGAGTCCTTTCGCTTTCAATGATGGATTCCACCATGGCGAGGAAAGGTCGTCACGCCCAACAGTTTGCCAATCCTCACCACCGGGTTCCCACTTCATTCGGAACTTCCAGTGAACTCTCGCAGTAATAGTACCATCAACCTGACCAAGACCTCTAGATTCTGATCCGTTCGTTCCAGTGCTCGCTTCCTCCTCTTCCAAGCACTCCCAAATCCTTGAGACCCTGTAAAACCCCATGAACGAACACCCGAACTCCTCCTTGCGTGCCAAATCCAATCCCCAGAACCCTTTAATCTGCGCTTCTGTCGCAAATACACCAACAGGAATGCATTTAACATATGCATCGATAAGAGCTCGCATTTCATCTGGAATCGGTATTGGCACCCCGTTCTCTTCTTTTTGTAGAGGCATGGGTGTGAATGTAGCCGTAGTTGGCTTTTCTCGGACTTTGGGACGTGGGTAAGTGATAGACCGAATGATAGACCCCGAGGCTGCCACGAACGCTGCGGGACAAACAAGATTGGTCTTCGGAGGTACAGACTGTGCAGTGCATTGGATAAAGGGTTGCGGATTTTGAGGTGGTAAAGGTGTGGGTGTAAGTATAGCCGTAGTTGGCTCTTCTCGGACTCTGGGGTGTGAGGGAGTGATAGACCCTGAAGTTGCAACGAACGAAGGCAACATTGAGGAACCAACAGGATCGATCTTTGAAGGCGCGAACTGGCCAGTAGATTGGAGAGGGCGTTGTGAATTTTGAGGTGCCCGTCCGCCTCGCTTTCTGAGTTTGACACTTTCAGATGCCGAAATAACTGGGCTGCAGTTTACCCGGTCCCTACGACAAGTGTCGTTTGAAGCGGGTACTACCGTCGGCGATGCCTGGACTGATGGAGGCAAGTCTTCTACTCTCGTTCTTGGTGGGCCGACAGTCGACCTCATGACAGCAAGCTCGTCATTCTTGCCACTGTTGCACTCTGGTGAATGCGGCCGCTCAGCGGAAAGGGAAGGTAATTTGTATTCTTCTAGATCCAGCATTTTCTCTTTCTGTTTCCGCAGGACTGCTGTTGCTGTTCTTGCATTTTGATCGAAGCCGAACTCGTGTGAACTAATATGCGTAGGAGTATAAATGGTCGAGTTATCGGTATACAATTCACCGTGTTGGTCACAATCAGTTGATGCTACCTCCTCTGACAGTTTTCTCTTCTTCCGTGGCACAAGAGCCTCTGCCTTGGTCTGCACCTCGTGCAAATGGGATGAGGTGGTACCTGTAAAGGGCGGGACATTGACGGAGGTGTTATCGAGCAAAGGAACAGATAATCTGGGATCGGAGACATGTGAAGGTATAGAGGGAACACGGACATCATTAGGGTGTCTCGTGTTTGTCTCCACAGTGTCCCGAAGTGCAATGTTTCTGACTAGGGTCGGGACAAGTGGATAAACAACATGCGCCCCTTGGGAGGGAAGAACTTGTTGTCTAACCTTAGTTTCTTCATGGAAGTTCCGCGGAGCGGGTGACGCTACGGGGACAGTCAAGGTTATTGCAGGTTTTCCAGACTCTTGTTTGTGGTCAACCTGCCAATCAGCCCGGGATAAGAGGACAGCTCCACCAGATAGGTAATCGCTACCGAACCCTATCCTCGAGCAGTTGCAAGTTTCGTTATCTCCATGTTTAACCTTTACGATCGGACCGTCAACGGAACGAGTTGTAAACTCGTCTGCACGACGCTCGGGAAAAGGTGTATACATAGGTTCAGTCTCAACTCCTTCAGAGTCGATCTCCGGCATTAGAAGATTTGTAGAATACCGGTCCAGGGATTGCTGCATCAGACATGGCTCGGGTACCTCGGGTGTCGAAGAAGTGCTTGACGCAGGTACCTTTGAGAAAGAGAGCCCATGTACCTGAGGCAGGTTGTTGGGAGGCAAGAAGGTACTTGCCCCATCCGGAACTTCCACCTCTTGCAGGTGAGTAGTTAGGCCCTCTGGCCCCTGCGAAAGGCCTGAACTTAGAGGAAGGACAGAGACAGGGAATGTCTCTGAGATTGGAGGCTGTTTTATTCGAGCTTTCCACCGTGATTCGCTGGTTACAGTGACAGAGACGTTTTCTGATGTCGGAATAACCTGGTGGATGATATGCTTAGGCGCATGGGCTGGATCTGAATCTTGAAGAGAAGATTTTTTTGTGATTCTGGTCTGGTAGCTCGCCGAATTCAACATTGCAAACATTGCATTCTGATTAGTAGAAACTGTAGCTGGGGAAATCTTTCCCTTGCATGGCCCATCCCAGTGAGTTTCTGTTCCAGGCTGTTGTACCCCAGCAAAGGAGTCACCCGTTGACCGGGATAGCTGCTTGTAACGGAATTTACGCCGACTGTATGATAGTAAATAAAGGAACGGGAGAAACGAAGAAACAGGCCCACAAAACCACGTCCATACACAATTCATTTGTGTCCTTTGCCTTCTCCAATGACATGAGGTTTTCATCCAAAATTAAGATAGGCATTTCAGTGAATCTCCAAGAGATATTATTGGTACATTTCGAACCGGCAATTTCAACATAAGCGGACATCAACTCTTCTCGACTCTAGACAAGAATCACAATTAATGAGGCAGTGGGAAGCTGTTAGACTTACACTTGACCACAGTCGAGGGCGTATGTCCGCTGACTTCATTTCGAGAGTAGCTTGAATTGAGGCCGGACCAGGAACTACTGTCCAATGAAGTTTCGTCGAACATCTCGTGGCTGCTGTGAGTACAAATCAATAAACTCCGAGAGACAGAGTCATTTTTTGGACCACTTACGCTGTCCTCTCCTCGCAATCAGGCACCTTGGTCTTTCTTGTGCTTTGGTTTCCCTCGGTCCATTCTTCTCTCCTCTAACTCGTTTCGTAGGAGGACACTTTAACGCGTCGCTGCCTGACTGTGAACGTTTGTTATTCTGGAAGGCAGAACTAGATCTATCGATAATGTGCTACAACGTCTGAGACCCTTTTAGTCAAACACGAGGCGAGTAAAGATCGTACCTCATCTGGCTTCAACACCACCCCCTCTTTCTGTAACATGAGTGATTCAGAGTCTGATGGGCAGGAGACACTATTCTTCTGATAATGGGTACAAGGCGATAGTTGCAGCGTCTTGAGTTAGAGGCACGGACTGTGCAAGTCCTGTCGGAGTTCGGCAAGCCGGGCCGCTAATAGATGTGCAAGAGGCTCATTCTCAGATTCTCAGCTCATTCTCACAGATTATGTTAGAAGTGATCCTATCATATTTTTTTAAATCAACAATTTATTACATGGGGTGCAGTGGCAGACCGTGGTAGCTACAACGTCACTACTTACATAGAGAAAAGAAGCAAAGAAAAGAGAGAAAAAGGACAAAAGAAAAGGAAAAATACTACAAAGATAATTATTAAGTGATTCCTCCATGGAAGAAAAATGCCCCAGGATTAAACTCAAGGATGAAGTGGCTAAAAGACTCCCTATTTGGATTCCAATAATTGTTATACCTTCTACACTTGTAAAGGATATGTCATCTCAACCTTGATAGGATAAGATCCCAATAATACTTGCCTATAGGAGCATGGTTTGTAATTGCTCTTGTCACTCTTGCACACAGGGGGTTTGAGAAACCAATAGTTTTTAGCCAAGCATCATTTCTTGTATAAGTGGGTTGGATTGGACAGAAGTCATGGTCAAGTAACTCTAGGAAGTGATTCCCCTTGAGGTCTGACACTTGAACATCATTTGCCAATTTTGAATGATCAAGTCACATTCATCTTTCATGCTGAAGTCCCATGACAATTTACATGGGAAAGTCAGTTTGAGGTTGAATTTCTGAGTCTCCTTATTGACAATCGAATGATGAAACCATTTGGTGTTACTGGGACAATCCCAGAATTTGATGTAGTTATGATTGTTCTTCTCAAAAAAGCTCTAAGTAATTACTATGATGCATGAAGTGTCAGTAACTTGAACTACTTGGTTAATTCCACATCTAATTGCAAATAATTCAGCCTTAGTTGATATGATGTTGATGGCATGATGAATAGTTTTGGCAATAATGTTTTGTCTCAAATGAATGTGAGCCATAGACATAGCAACATTGTTTTTGACACTAGTATCAGATATAACAACAACAGTGTTGGTATTCTGTAGGAAGTCTTTGAAGATTTTATTGAGTTTGCATAGATGGGAGACCTTGACATTGTTAATTTTGTGGTCTACAGTGTTAAAAGAAAGACAATTAGAAAAAATATCTACTAATTGAAAACCAAGAGTCAATTCTTTATGCAGAGGGTTAAATGCAGGAAAGATTCCATTAAGACAATTATTGCCATCTACAATGGAACATTTGACCTTTAAGTCTTTGCTTAGAGGTCAAATTATCCAAGGAAAGACAATGCAGTAATGAATTGTTTGAATGATAATATTCCAAAAACAACTTGACCATATGATTTGAAGGCAGAAATACTGTTCTCAATTGTTGACATCCACTGATCTTGTCTAGATGGAAGTAAATAGATATGAGATCTGCAATAGCCTCAACTCCCCAGGTAGGAGATGTTTGAAAAGCTCCAGTAATCTATAAAGCAGCTCTTCATTATATTTTTCTAAGCTCTTTAAGAGGATGAGACAGAGGAGCATTCTTAAAAAACTACAGAGGGAAGCCATATAAAGCAACAGGAAGAATATATGTTTTGCATAATAGTCTTTTGTGGAAGAGCAACAAACTCCTAGTTGAATTACCCAACATTTTCATACTCTTAATCATTGAAAGGGCCTTGTTGGATTAAAATCAAAGGAAAACTACTTCAATTTGCCAGCTAAGAAAATTAAAAATATACAAAAAATTATAAAACAATTCTGGTAAGTCCAAACCTCACATCAAAATAACTACCAAAGATCCTTCCTGTAAACAAATCATTATTCTCATAAGTAAAAAGAATACTGACAAGTTCATGATTTCTGCCAGCAATTATGTAGCTAACATTAATAGTGCTCTTAAAAGTATTAAATCAGACATAATGGTAGATTATATTTGAAAAGAACCCATAGATGTAACTATTGTCACTAATAAGGTAACATAATCTTCTGACATTCAGATCATTGAAAATTTTGTCAAAAATGTGGAAAACATCAACTCTAAGCATATTGAATCACCTAGGCTCTCACAAGCAAAATTCTATCTAAAAATAATAGGTATTCCTTATCTCAATGAAAATTCTAATGTCTCTATCTTGTCAGATTATGTTGAAACAATTATCAAGTTCAATCATGTATTCAACAACTTATCACTTGCATCAAAACTATGAGTCATCAAAGCTTTGCCTAAATCTGATATAGCTATCATCTGGATAAACATATGGAATGCTCAAAGTAGGTTTAATGCTAAAAATATTATTCACAGGTCTTTCAACATTGGGAGCTATATTGCAACCATCTGAGGTATAAATATGAATTCTGGAGTTCCCCAGTACAAGAATTGCTGGAAGTGGAAACATATAATATTCTCATGCAGAATTCAAGGAGATAAGTATATAAAGTATAATGGCCTCCATAAATCTAAACATTATAGGTACTTCACTTGGTGTTGTAAAGCTAATCCCAAGACTAATTCTTCTAGACTAGAAACCAAACAAGACAAGCTGTGTCTTCACTCTTTCAAGTGTTCAAATTATCAAGGTGATTATCAAGCAGATTCTAACTATTATCTCTTCTGGAAACACAGATTCAATCATAAATGGCATGCTAAAAAGTATCAAGAGCTTTGTGAGAACAGAAGACAATCAATTCATTCAGCTGTGGATGACATTCAAGCATGATTTTGAAGAATATCAAAATTTTCTCTCAAAACATTTGCAAGAACAACTTCATCATTGACATCATTCTTG
>Ga0157357_1001197_pt1 | contig 10854 bp, 13 predicted proteins | sample AttcapACBM1_FD_111485 | JGI IMG/M metagenome (GOLD analysis project Ga0157357, IMG submission 111485) | Fungus gardens microbial communities from leaf cutter ant in Botucatu, State of Sao Paulo, Brazil - Atta capiguara ACBM1 | ecosystem: Host-associated > Fungi > Mycelium > Unclassified ... | reverse complement strand
GTTCAGATGAAAAGATGTGAGTGTGACACAGTTCAAGTTGATTATCAGACTGGAGAACAATACATAGTAGCTATGTTCTTAAATATAGAAGTGATGGTCTAATAATATTATTGTTGTGCATATTCTAGATAGTCAGCCACTATGGGGGTTGTCATTTAGACTCCATGGATTTGATGAGAAATGTAGGGTCTTTTGGTCCTTGGATTGATGGCAGTTGTAAATGGAGTGTTATTCACACCAGAAGAGTGCAGATGTTGGAGGGTATGTGACATACTACAATATAAAGTGCTTGTTTAGCATAAGATCATGGAATGATTTTGACCTGGTATACTCCTGACTTAGAGACATACCAGCAAGCACTAGATCTATACTATATGCTATGAGATGCCCATTGAACAGATTCTTTCATGTTGAGCTTCTGATCTTGTGTGCTGACTAAGCAACATTCTATAAATAAGGTTCCATCAACAGCTAATGCATAGCATAGCGCTTACGGTCGCTGTCAGCGAGCATGTCAACATATACCGAGGCTTGGCTGCATGGCCCTTCCAACACGCAGTTCTACACTCGAACATATGTGCCAGAAGATATACAGCAAGTGAGGGCCGTGATAGTCTTTATTCATGGCTTTGCAGAACACGTCGGTCGTTACACCCATTTTCATTCCCTATTTACACTGCAAGGCATTTCTGTATTCGCGATTGACCAACGTGGCTTTGGGCTGACCGGTCAAGACGTGGAGAAAAGGAGCAAAGGAAGCGCGTACGGCAAGACCAGCTGGAAGGAGCAGATGCATGACATTGCTTGGTCCATTGAACGCGCGAGGGAAACCTTCAAGAGTGTGCCTGTATTCTTGATGGGCCATTCTATGGTGTTTGATTGTGTCTCATTTTTTGGCGGTTAAAATGCTAATAGTTCGTCGTTCATAGGGAGGTGGACAAGTTCTGGGATTCGTTACTCAGGATGCAAAGTCGCCCCATAAGCACTTAGCGTCTTCTCTACGTGGTATCATTGCAACTAGTCCTCTTATCCAACAAACCGAACCAGCTTCGAAATTTATCAGGTGGATTGGCGCAAGGGCCAGCTACTTCGCGCCTTATGCTCTTATTCATGTCCCTCTTCAGGCCGAGGTCTGGATTCTTCGTTCTTCAGTGCATTTCCGTATCTCAAAGGACATAGGACCTTTCACATGATAAAGCCGCCAATGATGCTTATCTCAACGATCCACTCGTCAGGCCCTCCGGTTCTCTGAAGGGTATCAGTGACATGCTCACCCAGGGTGAGGCCCTTCTGACAACATACAAGGACTGGCCAATCTCTCTTCCCGTGTGTTTTGCGCATCAAACGTTTTTTCAGATTTGTGCTGAAGTTGATGGTATCCAGGTATACATTGCTCACGGAACTGCCGACAAAATCACGTCACACAAGGCTTCGGAAGAATTTATTGACAAACTCCCTGCGACCGACAAGAAGATCTCTCTATTTGAAGGCGGGCGGCATGAACTCCAGAACGAGCCTGATGGTGTCAGAGAAAAGCTTGCTGACGAGATCATCCAGTTTATTGAATCTCATCTACCGCCCATTATCAGTGTGACAGAAGCCGAGCCCGCTTCTGCATCCACTGAAGAAACACCTTCAAAAAGCCAGACCCCAGCCAAACTTTGACTTTGATGGAAACTTTCCACTTCACTTGCCTATAGACATTCAAATGCTTCTTTTTGATTTTTGAAGTCAGTATCGCCTCCTCAGATCACAAAAAACTCCGTAACGCAGTAAGCAGAAAGTGTCATCCACATTATATGAAGTAGAGGCCACGGAAATGTCATTTAATAGCCCGCAGCACCAGGCGCCTGGTCACCCTGCCTCCTAAGCCTGAGTAAAACCTCCTTGAACCTGGTCAAATCGGTGGTCCCAGTACCAGTCCGAGCAATGGTTTTGCTCTGAGAGTTCTGTAATTCAACGAGATCGCAGATACGGCTCCATGTCGTACCCCCGGCAAGAGAAGCTTCTAGCGACGCAATGTAGTCTGCCTCAGCATCCCTAGTACAAGGGATCAGTTAGAAAAGGCATGATAGAAATGCAACACACTTGTTCTCAGCAATGTTCTTTTCCTTCTTTCTGGAATAGTCCTCGTAAAAGTCTTCAAGGGCACGTTCAGCCTTGGAGATGGTTTCCTGGCGCCTGGCTTTGGAGGCCTCGTCGCGTGCCTTGATTTCATCTTGCTGTTTCTCTCGCCACTCTCTGTAATACGCGAAGTGAGGAAAAGTTATACAAAAGGATGTTGAAAAGGATACAGACCTGATCACTTCCGGTTCTCCCTCGACTGGCTGAGATAGGATCGGCGTGGAAGCAAGTGCAGGAGGCTGAGGTCTCGGTGCAAAGGGCAAATTATTTTTGAACGAAGGTTGTGAAAACGAAGACTAAGACAGATTAGCAAAGGAATGGACCCTGAAAGGCACATACCTGCACAGCTGGTGCAGAGGGAACCTCAATATCTGGAAACTCGTTCTCAAACTTTTCAAGCTCGTCATTGCTAGTCACCCTCACCGCTCCTCCAGGAGGAGCCAGAGGTGTGTCGAAATCGTCGAACGAAAACCCACCACCACTGCTGTGGCTAGTCTGATTGCCAGCTGGAGCAGAAAGAATGTCGCCAGGGCCATCGAGAGAGATGTCAGGGAAGGCATTAGCTGCCCGCTCAAATTCATCAATGTCATTGCCTCCGAGAAGGTCTGCCATGGTCGTTAATTTGCTGTTAGGAAATTAGAATATGTACGACGATGATCATGCAGCGTGGAATCAATATGGCCAAATATCATATTATTTATTTCCAGCTCACTTTTTTTTGTTCCTGATGCCACTGAACATTCCGGGATTGCTTGTTCCATTCCAGTTCCTCAGACACTCTAGACTTGTCGTCCCGAATGTTGTAGTAAAAGGTGCGTGCCATTGATCTCCCTCTTCGAGCTGACCTCGATCTGCACAGAAAGACATTCGCTATCTTGACTTTGCGGCACTTCGGAAAGCAGGCTACCGCGGCGTTGTATTTGATAAGGACAATTGTCTTGCATGTCGTTCATTTTTTTTGTTCTCGTGTTATATCTAAGTCTACCTCTAGACAATCCCGCATCAAGATACACTGGTTCCTGAACTCGAGGTATCCGACCTTTGGTGTAAAATCATTCCCTTGTTGTTCAACATCCTCAGACAGCATGGTCTGAATGTCGGAAGACATTTGGCGAAAACAATGTCATAATTGTTAGCAATTCTGCCGGTACCCACACCGACTCAGGCGGTATCCAAGTTCGTATCATTTGGAACTAGCCGTTAATACCGCTTTAAAATGAGTTCTCAGTCTGAATCCGTCTCTCATCACCTTCAAGTTCCTGTCCTCAGTCACAAAGTCTTCAAGCCGAGTTATTCCTGTATAAATGCCATCAGGACCTACTTTTCCTCCCTGCGTCGGCCAGTATTTGACGACGAGCTCATCGTCGTTGGCGACCGAATATTTACAGATATTGTCATGGCCAACCGCATGCGTCTCACAAACCCGAGGCGTCTAGTGGATCCGCCACATATAACCAAACCTCGTGGTTTGATTGGAGAAGCCTTCTCCTGTATTTTCGAAAAGGGTGGGACGGTGGGAACAGAGATGGAAGGTCTGCGACGAGTTATAGTCCGGAAGGAGAAAGACATAAAGAGGGAGAGGTGTCTTGTGGTGGGTAGAGGTCCTCTGTCCATTTGGACGACGGGTGTTTGGAAGAAGGAAGCCATGGGCATGCGGTGGTTCGAGAAGAAGATAGTCCAGGGTGTCGAGAAGTGGTCCACTTTTCAGGAGGGAGAGACCGGAAATTCGTTGAAGTTTATACGGAAAATAAAACCAGAAGAGAGGCGGCCGAGGTTTTTGAGTCTGATCTGGTCGAGACTTACGAACACCTGAATGGATGTACATGTTGGTATTTGAATGAATGTATATGTTGGTATTTCAAGGACTTAATTTTTTGCATGTCTATTTAGGTAGCACAAGCTACATAAATAGCTAACACTCATCATTATTTATACTGAAGTGATAGTAATCCAACAGCTACGTTTACTTCAAAATCAGGCTGCCATAGGAAGTCAATCAGGAGAGAGACTTATTATTTTCTTGGTTGCTGAGTTTCGAGTGTAAGTCCAATTTTTTTGCTACCTTCATGCTACCAATACCAGTCCTTAAATAATTGTGACAAGACTGAAGCGAAAATGCCCTGAAAGCCGAATTTGGCATGGTTCCTTGTGATAGTTAGAGGCTGTGAGTTCACAAGCAGCCCCATGACATTATGATGACAGAATTACAATTGACCTCTCGTTGAGCTTCCTTTGCCACTGAATAATGGCCAGACCATTGCAGGCATACCGTATTATATCCATAATTGCATTCTCACTGCTCCTTGCCTCCTGCATACTCCTAGTCCTTGTAGGACTCTCGCTTCCCATCATCAAATCCATATACATCATCAGCCTTCGGTCTACTGCTGATGGACCACCTACCAGCGTAGCATCGTCACTACGATTTGGAATCTGGGGGGTATGCGCCTATAGGTGAGTTATTGCCCCTATCCTGGGATTGCTTCGTCGAATTAGCCTTTTGATCATATTTTGCTAATCATAAGTGATTATTCTCAACAGTGACCTCAATCAACCCACACCGCTGGACAATAACGGTTTCTGCTTCGGTCCTCAATTGGGATATAGTGTTCCAGAAGAGATTAGGACGTTAGTTGGCCTGCCTGACGGCGTAGTGAATGCTGTTGAGGTTTCCCTGCGTGTAATTCTTGTACTGCACCCTGTTGCAGCGGGATTGACCTTGATTACCTTGATTACATCCCTCTTCCTCGCCTCGCATGCTGTTTCTATTCTGACCCTTTTCCTCACGGTGGTTGCGGGACTTTTGGGGACAATTGTCTTTGGCATAGACCTGGCGCTTGTCATTATCGTGAAGAATGAGATAAAGAATACCGGGTTTCTCAAATTTGACGTACAATTTGGGAACGGGGTGTGGATGGTTCTTGTGTCTATCATTCTGATATGGACAGCAGTTGTTCTGCTGTCCGCAAGGGTCTGTTATTGTTGTGGTATTAGGTGAGCATAGATAATTTTCTTGCGGGAGGGCAGTTAACGTCGTGTATTTGATATAGGAGCCGGGTCACGAAGAATCCGAAATGCTGCTAGTGGAATATGCTCATGATTTTATGACCTGACGACACTAATGGATTAACAACAACTATGATATTAATATATTTTGGTTATCCTGATCTGGTCCGACGGTCTGTCCAATTTCGTTGAAGCCAATTCTACCTTCTGCCCAATCCCTGATCAGTATACCAGCAATAGCGGTTTTCGAGGGCAATTCGAATGGTGATTCTTCAGTCCTTACTTCTTCATCCTTGGCCCCAGGAACGAAAACCTTGGCATTCAGATCATCTAGTTCGTGGCTGTAGGTCCAATTGAGTACAGCAAGTATTTCTTGTCGAGTGAACCACCGTGCATCAACTAGTTCATTGTCGAGGTCCGTACGGATGGGCTGCGTAGAATCAGCTCGGGCATAAAAGCCTACCATGAGACTGGCCGGGAATGGCTAATGGCTTATAAGGCATGGATCAAGATCAGATCGAAGATTTCCTTACCCATGGCTGACCAGAATGATACCGGACATTCCAAACCCTGACGCCTGCTTCCTCCCATATTTCACGAGAGACTGCATCTTCAAAGGACTCGCCAGGTTCTATGAAGCCTGCGAGAGCTGAATAGAACTTTCCAGGAAACCTCCTCTAGATAGGTGGTCGATGAGTGCTGGGTGCTGTTTCGATACAAAACTCAGTTTACCCCACGGCCTAGAAGCACTTTATCCCTTGTGTCATCAACAGCAATCATGATTACCACGGGATCAGTCCGAGGGTGGGCATAGTTATGAAGACCCTTCCTATAACTATGATGAACAACATAGCGCATGGTACGTTGCATGGAACTTACCCAGAAGGGCATGGCCGTTTTCCAGTGTTATCCGCCCAAGGCAGCAACGTTGAACATGAGATTTTCCAACCACCCCACATCGAATAAGTACTCGATCCGCATCCAGGACAAAACTTGTGTCGATAGTTCCAGTCCACCATGCTCTTCGCATTCGCAAAAACTGCAGCTGTAAAGTGATCTAACCCAAACAGAAAGACACGAGGTTCCGACCATGAAAACACTCTTCCCTGGCTGCTCTCTCCAAAGAGATCCAACAACTCTTGATTAGTATATTGACCATCTTGAATGAAATCTGCGACATCCATCGCAAAATAAAGTGTCCCATCTAGCCTTTTAATGGTCTCTGTAGCAGACTCGAGGGACGAAAACTCGGCGGCCGGAGATGCAGTAGAAACATCAGCATTGGGAAGCTTCTCGTGTATACCAAGAAATACTATGGGTCTGCTCTGTGGGTAATGGCGGGCAGCTTCAGTTGGACTATGCAGGACATTATTGATCTCATCTGGGATTATAGTGCCGATTCCTTGACCCTGACCAAAGTATGGTTGAGGTCCGAGAAGAGGCCCAAGATCGGAGGTGGTGAGATATCCAGGCTGTGGTCGATTGTTGGGGGTATTTGGGCTGGATACGACGAGGGGCTGGCCAGAATTGAAGAGAATCCATTTAGCCTGTGGAAGAGTAGCTGCTATGTTGAGAAAATGGTGGGAGGTACGCAGCCAGGAGAGACGGTTCAGAGGTGAACCTCCGAACATATTTACGAAGCTATTAGCAAAATTGAGAAAATCCTGCACAGTCTCAAAGAGAGCATGCGTACGGTTCTGACGTGTTGTTCATGTTTTTTGTGGATGATGGAGTCTGACTGAGTTATCTGTGTACCATATCGCTGTATCTAATGTCCATGAGTCAGCTGTGCCGGTCACACGTGTCGAAGAAATGTCTACTTCGAATTCACTCTCACTACAGTTCTACACGCGTCATGGTTTAAATCGAACATCATCCCTGGAAGAACCTGGCAACCTCGATGCATTATTTAAAATAGTCCTCAAGCATGGGTCCATCAGGATCTCTTGCCTCTCGCCCCCAAACTCCCATATTATTCTGCCATGGAACTTTTCATGCGAAATATTCCGACAGGCCTAGACAAGTTTCAGGTTAAGGCTATCTTAGCACAGTATTTGCACGGTCCAGATTTCTACGACGGTCAACGAAATTTTGACGTTCACCTTTTTCGTCCCAGGGAGAGGGAGACTGATCGCGGAGGGGTTATTATGATTCCTGACATTGACGTTGGACTGAAATTTTGGAATGTTTATGGGACGACGAGACCTCAACAGCTCATGTTCTTTGGCAAAAACCGCATCTACTTTTCCAAGAGCAACCGGCCAGCTCCTAATCCCGAAATCGTTGAGATAGTTGCTCTCGCCCCTTGAGAGGATCCGACGTCGGAGCGAGAACAGAGGGAGCGGGTAAAGAGCCTTGATGATGTTTTTGTGACCCTTAATTCAATTCAGTTTGGTTGGATGTGTCGCGACGATGTTTTTTCGATTGAATCAGAGGCACGCCAGATTGCGGTTTTCCATTTTAATCAGACACGTCATGAGTTCCATGTTACTGTTTCGGAAAGTTATGATTCCCCGATGAAATATGTTATTGCGATGCGACAATCTTCGATCATGAGTATCTCGTGCCATCCCTCCCAATTTGATGGTCAGGTCATCTTTCTTCAGCTTGAAGTCCCTCCGAGCTTTTTTAACAGAGTTCGTGTACCTAATTCTGAGAAGCACGAGCCTTATCAACGGCTTACGACATTCCCTGTTGTCAATAATCCTGCGGCCATCCCTTATACATCCCTTGCCTTACGGCTTGTTCTCCTAGCTCCCGATGGTGCTGGTGCGTTTAGGACCCTGTCAGACCTCACCGACCTGCATAATATTGTCAAGTCGTATCCTGTGAAGATTGCGCGGCGCAACCTCTTTTCTCAGAATTCGCTTCTAAACATGGACATGAACATCAGACGACTCGACTCGTGGCAAGTCGCCTTCCAACTCGAGGCTTTGGTTCGGAATCTGTCTATTGATCCCAAAGAAGTTGATGTTCTTGTTCCAAAGATTAGAGAGCTGATGAAATCACATGGAAAACCCTTCACTGCTAAGTTGCTCAAGGACTTTGGTCCTCGGGCGAAGGACTTTCTCCTGACTGGTCCATCATCTACTCTTATACCTGACTTCATATCTTTTGTTCAAGAATTTCGGTCTCGAGGCGACCTTGAGCCAGATGCGCCGAACGATCCCAATTTCTACTCATCACTTCATGTCACTATTACGCCAACATCTATGTTCCTTGATGGTCCTTTCATTGAAAAATCAAATCGAGTTATCCGCCGTTACAACCAAATGAACCAGGAAAATTTTCTTCGTGTCGAATTTCGTGATGAAAACAACCTCCGGTACCGGTTTGATAAGGACGTTGATGGTGTAGGGTTTGTCAAAACGCGGATTGGACCCATCATGCGCGAAGGACTTGTTATTGCGGGCCGAAAGTTCCATTTCTTTGCTTATTCTCAGTCTGCTCTGAAAGAACACTCGGTTTGGTAAATTGACTTGACTCATTCTTGACTTTTTTTGATGCTGACCTTGAGTCAGGTTTGTCAAGACATTTAATGATCCAAAATATGGGATTGTCATCGCAGAAAAGATTATTCAAGGCCTTGTGACTTTTCGGGGTCTCGAATATGACCGCCACCTCGAGTATTGCCCCGCAAGATATGGTGCTCGTATATCTCAAACATTTTCGGCAACCGACGCAGCGGTTGTTGATGTTGACGAGATCCTCATTCGAGAGGACATCACCACTCCTGACGAAAGGTATATCTTCACCGATGGTTCCGGTGGCATGTCAGAGGATATCGCTCGTGAGATCTGGCGCCTCATTAGAAAGAGCAGAGATCATAATGATTTCCCTCATGCATATCAAATACGTTTCCAGGGTTCTCAAGGCATGATATCCATTGATCACACATTGAATGGTTCTAACGTACTGTCTCTCCGGCGTTCAATGATCAAATTTGATGCACCTTCCTCCACTGAAATCGAGATCCCTCGAGCAACCGACCAACCAACCACCTATTATCTCAATCGCCCCCTCATAATGATTCTGGAAGGACTTGGCATCCCATATCAAGTCTTTCAAGGCTTCCAAGTCCATGCTATTCGTGAGACGCAGGATGCGACACAACGCCTGTCGGCAGCGGCGCATCTCCTCCAGATCCACGGCTTAGGACTTGCATTTAGGCTGCCGTCGACGCTACTGAGCATTGCGAGGCTTGGTCTTGAATTCCTAGCAAAAGATTCTTTCTTCAAACTGCTTTTTCGTATTGCTGTTTATCACGTACTTCGTGACCTCAAGCACCGCGCCCGGATCCCCATCCCAAACGCATGGACCCTTGTCGGAGTTGCAGATACCCATCGCCATCTCCGTGAAAATGAGGTATTCGTTTGTATCAGACTCCGAGAGAGGGGAGTTTTCTTCCTTGAAGGCCCTGTCCTCATCTCGCGGTCGCCAACAATCCATCCTGGGGATGTTCAACTGGCTCATGCAATCGGCACCCCACCTATGAGATCTTGTTTCGCGAAAGAGTCTTTGCCAAATACCATTGTATTTAGCGTAAAGGGTGAGTTATATTATATGGTGATTGTGGCGGTTAACAGCTCATTCTGTGCAGGAAAACGCCCCCTCCCAACATGTCTTGGCGGTGGGGACCTCGATGGTGACCCCTACAATATCATTCCCCTCAAAGATCATCCCTATTTTACACCGAAACATGTTTACACGCCTGCGGAATATCTTCCCCCTCTAAAGGAATATGTTGACTGGTCATGCACAATGACGGATGTAGCCGACTTTTTCATGAAGTACATTGTCTCTGATGTGAGCTTGCAGTTAAAAAATGACAAGATTCAGTCCTGATTATGATCCAGGTCCTGGGCATGGTCCCAACTATTTGGTTGATTCTTTCGCCGACCAGCGTCGCGATATCACGGATCCTATGTGCATGGTACTTGCAAAACTACACAGCGACGCAGTCGACTATCAGAAAACGGGTCGTCAAGTCAACCTCGAGGAGATCCCCAAAGTTAAATTTCCAAAACCCGACTGGTCCGCCCCTGAAACCATTGATGATCTACCGAATCAAGGTGGAAAGTACTATCAAAGTGAAACAGCGCTCGGGAAGTTGACACGTCAAATTGACTTGAAAGCACATGAGCCATCTTTCCCACCTCGAGTCCGTCCCAGGTATGCTCCCATGAATACCATTGACGATATCACCAATGAAACGTTCTCTATCGGTCTCACGGACACGGCAATTCAAGCCATTCAGACGGCTGTTGCGCCTCTGGTTGCTAGATTCGTCAATGCTCGGGCTCGGGTCAGCCCGGATATATCTGAAGTGATCACCCATCGGTTCAGATTGTTAACTGATGAACTCCTGAGCATCAGTTCGCGATACAGTTTGTCAAATCGTCATTTCAAGCCCCTGCTAGAGGAAGAGTTAATAATTGGCTCCATAACACAAAAAACAAGCCACCCTACCTTGCGAAAGGAAAAAATGATAAAGATCAGAGATGCCACTGAATTTGCATCCCGAAGGGTCAGGGATGCGTTAGAGGGAAATGACGAGAGGACCCCGAGGCAGTATTTAAGATACGCCTGGGCTGCATGGATGTTTTCACTGAGAGAGATGGGAAAGAGAACCTTTGGAGCTCAATCATTTTGGTGGATAGCAGTGGGAGCTGTGTTTGACGCCATGAAAAAGATAGAAGATGTCGAACTGGTAGGAACTTCAAG
>Ga0157357_1001196_pt1 | contig 10863 bp, 7 predicted proteins | sample AttcapACBM1_FD_111485 | JGI IMG/M metagenome (GOLD analysis project Ga0157357, IMG submission 111485) | Fungus gardens microbial communities from leaf cutter ant in Botucatu, State of Sao Paulo, Brazil - Atta capiguara ACBM1 | ecosystem: Host-associated > Fungi > Mycelium > Unclassified ... | reverse complement strand
TATGAAGAGTGCATTGATATAGAATTAACTGACACCAACCTTGAATCATCAATGGCAATCTCGATTTTCAAGCAGACAAGTGTCCTGACACTCCTGGCCGGTAGTACCAGGCAGCCTTCCTTTTGTTGTACACAGACAGTTATCGTAATATTTGATTGATTGATTACTCTATGTTCTTCTATCTCAGTTTCCCACGGCACTAGTTGGTCTCCTGAATGGGTGTAGTCCACTGGAATTACTTGGGGCACCGACCCAGGTCTCGCTGGATCTTTATGCTCTGTATTTTTGTAGTCTCGTCATGGGTCCTCTTCTTCAGTCCTTCTATCTTAGTCACTCGTTTTGATTTTTTGAGCATCTTACCTGCGCTACCACCCCGCCCCCTTCCTCCCCCCATTCCCGCATACCATCGACCTACATTTGAGAGTGTTGGTGAATCCTTTGTGCCAGACCCTCCCCCAGTGAAGTGGGAAGATGCCAAGAAGCAGGTCAGAGATGCGTTCAAATTTGCCTGGGATGGATATCTGAAGGAGGCACATCCATTCGACGAGCTAAGAGCCATTCATGGCGGTGGAAGCAACAAGTGCGTCTGTTGTGCGCGGTTGTCTTGTAAAAGTCAATGAACTATTACTAGATTCAACGGATGGGGCGTGACATTATATGATTCACTCGACACAATGTGGATCATGGATCTCAAAGATGAATTTCACCATGCTTTGCAACTCATATCCAAACAAGAATTTTTGCCCTCAACTGTGAGTCTTTGTCATATCACTTTTCTATCTCGAGCTCCGGAAACAATTGTGGTTTTCGTTAGGCTTGGACCTTTGCTCCTTTTTTCGAAACGGTTATTCGTTATCTCGGTGGCCTTCTTTCTGCCTATGCCTTATCAGGGGAACAAATACTCTTAGACCAAGCCGATCAGCTCGGAACGAAGCTCCTTCCTGCATTCAATGGTACTAAATCAGGTTTCCCAGCTTATTCAGTCCAGATGGAGAAGTACGACTGTCATTCTCGTCTGTTCTGAATTCGTCTCCCTAAATACACTGCAGTGGAAAAACTGGTCCCAATTCCATTTATCGTATGATGGTTTTCGCTGAGGCGACAAGTTGTCAACTGGAATACAAATATCTCGCAAAGTTGACCGGACGCAAAGAGTATTACGAAAAGGTTTTTTCCCCTTTAAACAGGCTGGCACATTGCTGACGATTGCTCAGGTAGAGCGCGTAATGGACATTGTGTACGAGACGAAACCCAAGGACGGCCTGTTTGCCGACAAGTGGACGAGTGACGGGAGAGAATTTTCGAGTATTCATTCCTCTATTATTGACCTCCAACGTGGTGTTGCTCAGCCTTTCAACATCAGATCACTATACTATCGGCGCATCAGCTGACAGCGGATACGAATATTTTTTGAAACAATGGCTACTCATGGGTGATATTAAAGCTCGTGGCCAATGTATGAAGGTTTTTCATTCTCCTCTGACCATTGTGGGCTCACACTATTCAAGACCTCATCTCGGCAGACGGTATTATCGAGAACCTACTTCGCGTTACTCCTGAACGTGAACTCCTCTATGTGACTTCTCAAGTAAAAGCAGACCCTACATATACGTTCGAACACCTTGCATGTTTCCTCCCTGGGTTACTCGCTCTTGGCGCGCATACTCTTCCGATCTCCCTACTGCCTCCAGAAAAGGCGGAGTACCATAAATGGGCTGCTGAAGGTCTTGCATATACCTGTTATCTGACTTATGCAGATTCTCGGTCTGGTTTAGGGCCAGACAGCGTGAAAATGAATGATGCTGGTAGATGGATGGATCATGTCAGGGCTTGGGAGAAAAATAAAAAGCTTCGCACCATACCACCAGGCTTGAAGGAGCGTAGCCCTGTTAGGAAAACTGACAGAAATACAAGAGATTATCTTGTTACTCAGCCAACATATTACCTTCGACCAGAAGTGAGTACAGCATTGAATTTCATGACTGATTATTAGATTATTCGAATGCTTGCAGGCAATTGAGAGCTTTTTCATCTTATACAAGACAACTGGTAATGTTAAATGGCGAGAACGGGGATGGGAAATTTTCCAAGCAATCCAAAAGTACGCAAAGACTAAACATGGTTATGGAAGTATATCCAACGTGAATTTGCCTCCACATTTTCCATTGGATAATATGCCGAGGTGCGCCAGACCATTACTTGCTTATGGTAGATTTTGATATTTCATTGCTCTCTCAAGTTTCTTTCTTGCCGAAACGCTCAAATATTTATATCTTCTCTTTGATGACACAGATATCATTCCTCTTGATAAGTGGGTCTTCAATACGGAAGCTCACCCCTTACCGACGTTTGAATGGACTCCGGAAGAACGAGAACGGTTTGGTATACCTTCGGAGTTATAACAACTAGAAATATTTTGCAAACGTAATACCCACAGACAAGTTGAATGGTTTGGATCTGGTTGAAGTTGTACCGTATCTACTTCTGATCTGCATCCATTATAACTTTAGACAATTGGATCCCCCACATATGCTTGGTTTTCGTACAACTGGAATTTCTCGCGCAGCAGACGATATGATGAGCTCTCTTCTTTTGACTGTTGGACTTTTGAGATACCGGTTAGACGACTGAGCGCCATCAGTCTCTTGGAGGAACAAGTTGTTACCTTATCCTCATTGGTTTAATCATCGAACTACCCCAGCCATTCTCCTGATACTTAAGATCGGAAAATGGTGTCGTTGGACGAAACAATCATTTTCCCGTGTATTCCAGAAATCATAGGCTGTCAAGGTCATTCAATATCAGTGTATCCTTAGATGACCTCAATCTTTCGTACCTTGCGATGTCGCGATTGCTGATCTGTTTTATTTAACTGTACCTAAAATCCTGATACCTAGTGCTACGGCATCTCTATGTTATCACCAGCAGTGCCACTCTGCCATACACATGTATATCCAGTTTGATACTCACTGATACCTGGCTCAGAACCGATTGGGCTGGGTACGACTTGAAAACAAGCCCCCTACCAACTTCCCTCGCATTATTCGTCAGGGAGGCTCAGACTGAGGATGCCGTCTCACTAATTCGAGCAGTATGATCCTGATGAGGTCACCATTTTACGGCCCAAATTTCAGTATACCAAAGTTGGTCACTCTTATTCCGATGTAGAAATTTAAAGACCTGAAGAACATTGACAGATGAATAGGGATGAACGTAGATAGGAGTAGGATCATGGCTAGGCTCTACATTATTTCAGCTGTAATATCAACTGCAATTCAGGTCCGACTTCATAAGCCCGTCGTCAGACAATCTCCTTCGTAAACAAAGGGCAGACCGACTGACCTTCAGGAGAGGCGGTGCATCTTTCAAGTATGCCTCCTTTCCGAGACATTCAGCTACCGAAACGAGGCGATACCCACCATCTTTGAGCGTCTTAATAGCGGCTGGTAGAACTTCTCTCCTAAAAAAAACATGAGCAGAAAAGTCGCAAACTACTTCAAATGATTACATACACAGTGGTTTCTAAAAAAAATGAAAATTGTGAGTATATGCGTCAGAACAAACATGAGCCTTAACATACCGTGAGTCTCGTGGTTTAGTGACAATATAGGCAACGTTTGCTCAACAGCTTGTTCGTAATGAGATTGAGATTCGCTAGGTGGTGCTCCAACAGAATCGCCTGAACTGGAAATGGAAAAATTAAAATTAGCCTTATCATGCACAAGATATGGAAAAGTCATACTCCAGGTTCCACAAAACGACATCTTGACCAATCTGAGCGGCAGCATCCACAGTGGCGTCATTATAACTACCATATGCTGTTCGGATCAAGTTGAATTCAAATCATCGTCTGCAAGGCACCACTTACGGGGGCGCATGAACGCTGGAGTGACTCCAATAATACTTTGAATGGCCTCTAGATTACGCAAAGTCAATGAGGTTGGGCAATCATACAACCACCAGAACGAAACCTACGCGTAACCGATGACAATTCGCTTACGACTAGGTTCACGATGATCAAATTCCAAATTAAGAGCTCCGAGCAATAAACTTACCCTCATCTGGGGACAACGTTGCCAAGTCTTTGTGACTCCAACTATGAGAGGCTATCTGATGCCCGCCATCATACGCAGCCTTGATACGTTCCACGTTCGTAGGATCGTTAATACAACCGACTGATCAAAAATGAATTGGTTGAGAAATATTCTTAATACAGTAGTAGGACGAACAGTTTTGCCCATCTAAACCAGACTGTTTAGCGCTCAACTCGGATCCATTAATGACAATGTACCCACTGACGAAGAATGTACCAACAGCATCATTCTCTTTCAAGACACGGCTGATTTCTTCTCTGGGAGACAATACTCAATACTCCCCTGTTCCAGGTTGAATAAATACAAGGCTCACGTGTAGAGATATGGCCCATCATCCTATCGGAAACTTCATCAGTAAGAGGGGCCAGGTTTTTCGAAAAGAACTCACAAAAGTCAGAGCAGCAGTACCAGGAACCGAACACTCGGTGATAACCATACCAGGGCTCTTCGTTCCAGGTGTATCATCTCCCACTTTCCGCTCAGGTCCGTTCGGCAAGCTACCATCAACCCTCCCATCACCTTTTTTCGGCCCACCTCGAGAAGGCACTGCATCAGTGCGCTCACCTGCCTGAGGCTCTCGTGCATGAAGCCCGTTATAGGTATTCCTCGTACGGTCTTCATCATGGGGCACAGGATCTAAAATAACGCTACGAGAGATTGGTTCAAAAGGTATAGCAGTCCCTGAAGCGGTCGTAGCGGCACAGACAAGACCCAAACTTAGTGAACCCAGAGACGCCAGCGATCCCAAGGAGTTCATAGTGGGAGGAAGAGAGGAAAGCGAGACTGCGTTAGGTATCATATGTCACGGGCTACAGTAAACAGACGGTTGAATGCAGAGAGGGACTCAATTGCTAGCATTTAAATTGTTTCGCTCGGGATTTTAGGAGTTGGTTGAAATTGCAATTCGACGTCATTCGATCGATCCGAAAATAGCACAATTTTCTAGGATATGATTATAATCAAGGTCTAACAAAATTGAAGTCCATGAGTGTATGGTGATGTATGATAAAATTGAGCAGAGATGGCGCAAGAGGAATATCAACGACGTTTCTCACCTCAAACTCTCATTTCTCGGACTTCTCAAGTCTTTCAATCGATCCTTAATCTGTTGACTCCTTGCACTACCTCTTCCTGCCGTCTTCATAAATACCACAACTTTTCCCTTCTGCCCTGCTCGACCGCTCCTCCCTGCCCGATGCAGAAAATCAATCGTATTTCGGGGTTGATCTATGATGAACACATGCTTCAAATCTGGCGAAAAGTCCAAACCTCGAGAGAGCAATGAAGTTGTGACCATCACATGTGGGGTAGCTTTGGGATCCATAGCAACACCTTTCTGCTTCGCGGGCAGATGAGACGATGACTGTGTAGAATCGGGATTGATTTGAACAGGACGCATAAAGCCCTCCAGATGCTTGTTCGACCCTCGTTGCCTCTGCTCACTTTTGCTGGTCAATGCGACGCATTTAATACCTTTCTCTTCCAAATACCCAGCAAGTTGATCAACTTTAGAACTCATGTTACAGAAAATCAAGATCTTGGATAGATAGACCCGAGCCCCACGTTCCAACAAATTGTACGCTGCGGCATCCGAAGCCCAAATCTCTCGAATGCGACGCTCTATATCAGCAAGTTTATTGCTACCTGTCCAGGACACGAGTTCAGTTTTAAGGGATTTGGGTAAGCTGTGTACACGAGGAGAGGTGAGGCGAACCAGAAGGGGATGATATTGATCAAGATAGGTGGCGAGATCTCGGGGGATTGTAGCGGAAGTAAGAATAAAGTTAAAAGGATAATTGATTGGTTCAGTGGTGGAAGATGATGAAGTAACGGGGCTAACAGGGGAAAGCACCGGGTCAGCTGCATTGACACACATTGGCCTGCCACGTGCGGTACTGATATCAGCCAAGAGAGTACGAGTCACCTCTTGAAAGTCTTGATCTATGAGGACAACGATTGACAGAAATTGCGAAATTATGAATATGTGAACGTACCAAATAAAACATCAGCCTCATCAACGACCACCCATTCCACATTTTCTAAACCTAACGTAGGCTTGGTCTTCCACTGACCTACACCAGGCATCTTGTCACGTCCTCTCCTCAGCTTGGGCAGATTGCCTTCCGCGTCTGGCGTGAGTTCACCTTGTAGACGATCCCATCCTCGCCCTCTGATTAACTCCATAATCTTGACAGGCGTTCCAATCAGAATATCGACTGGATGCTGGTCCTTCTTAATTTCCAGCTCTCCAATATCATCTACGCCACCCATCATATCGTCTAGATTCTCCGACAATTTCTTGACTGTCCCACTCAATTTAGTGACACTGGGCACATTTGCTTTGCTAGCACATAGTACTCTAAGTTTCACACCATGCGTCAGAGCTTTGGCAAACGAAGACAGCTGACGCGCAAGCTCGTGTGTAGGAGCCAAGATAATGGCTCGTGGGTTAAGTGGGAATTTGGAGTTGAATCGAGGGATATAGGCGCCATTTTGTTCATCCAACTTGAGCTTCTGCAGGAGTGGCAAGAGATATGCCAATGATTTGCCAGAGCCTGTTTCAGAGGCAAGAAGAAATTGCTTCCATTCACTTTTAGAAAGGTCTAAACTCGACTCCTCAATAAGCCATTTGATACTCAATGCCTGGATGGGTGTTGGTTTTGCATCGTCACCAAGCATACTTGACAATGGTGTTAGGAAGCTCGGAAGAAGTGGTGGTGACGAAAAGGTGGTTGGAGGTACCGGCGATGATTTGGGCAACGCAGTATTCCCATATTTTTCCAATGCAGGTGAAAGGCTAACAGGCGAAGTTGGATGGTAGAATTCCGACTCTTGATCCTCTCCGAATAACGCCTGATAGGGATTCTTACGGCCTTCAGGGAGGTCTGCTTGCTTCCCTGCCACGAGAGAGAGTGAGGAGCGGTCTTCTAGCAGCTGTGGAGACCTATGTACACAAGGGGACTGGGTTTGGCCTCGACGCTCCGCTCCAAGTGGTGAGGGCCGAGGCCGAAAGCGTTGTTCACGGTTTTTGAGGACATCAACGTCCTGGTGAGGTGCTGCTGCTCTCTCAAATCTAGGCTTTGGGGGAGCTTCCTCATATTTCCCCGTCGTACGTTGGAGATCTTGAACGAGATGCGACCGAGAACATGAGCGTCATTTTAGGTAGAAAGAACAGTCAATACACACTTTTCCGCTTCTTGCTGCCTAGATTGATTGCAGATACGTGTAGTCGTGAGTGCAGATGAGAAGCTGTTTGTATTTGAGACGGAGCCCGACGGATTGCAGTGTACATTGGCAAGTCATAGCAAGCCGAATTCCCCTATGTTTTTTGAATGCAAGCAAAGTCACGTGAAGTATCGTCACGTTTGAACGAATGCAAGACACAATATTTGCTCCATAAGTCCCTTCACCAGATTTCTCCCACGAAGATCAAGGAATAAGGTGAGATCTGTGGAAAAACACAAATTGCTAAATGATAAGTTGGAGATCACTTTATGAACCCGACTGACATATCGGTGGTACACTTTGGGGCAGCATCAATGATCGGTACTCCTTTAACAGTCGTTATATCTATCATTGAGGAGTTCATTCAAGACAAACAGTGAACAATCATTAGGAATAGCGAAGAAGAAGAAGAAAAATTTGTCACTGAGCTTACGAACACAATTAGAAATATTGACACTACAGATATATCAAATAAAGAATTGCTTAAAGAAATCATTCAAGAATATGCAAGAATTTCAGATTCAATCTGGTACAAATTCTCCAAAATGTCAACATCACTAAATGTTCCAAAGCATGGTGAAATGAGGAGTGCAACACCAATCTGAACAGGTACTGATCCTCCAAGACAATAGAGGACTGGAAGAATTTCAAGAGAGTTATCAAGAAGACCAAGTGTTTATTTTTTGATGAGAAAATTCAAGAAATTGCATTGAAGAACAAAAGACCCTAGGACCTCATGAACTGGGTCAAAAAGCATCATTTGCCAGCTATAAAAGTTCTACAATATAATAGGTATTTCTGCATCAAACTCTATAGCAGGCACTTCATCAAGCATTCAATTCAGCACAAGATTGTCAAATCAATACATGACTGTTGGATGAAATTCCTATGAAACTCAGATTTAGAATAGCTCTCTTTTTCAAAGAAGGAATCTAAAAACACTATCAAAAATGTAGCAATTCATCCACACCAGGACTAGATCATGTATCCTGGAAACACTTAAAATTCATTATAAACAATGATAGATGTCTTCTCAACATTATCAACATTGCTAGTGTATGCATCAATCTCAGTTATTGGCCATGATATCCTCTTTGATTATTATTCCCAAGCCTAATAAAATAGCTTATAATTCTCCAATAATGTTCTAACCAATCATTCTTCTGAATGCTCTGGGAAAACTCATTGAGAAGGTTATTGGCAATAGGTTACAAAATCAATCCATCATATCAAAGTTTGTGTACTCCAATCAATTGGGTAGACTGAAACAGCACTCAACTGCTGATGTGAACATTTTTCTTATACATCTCATTCATTTAGGTTGAGTTCAAACTAGCATCTTAGCCTTCAACATAACTCAGTTTTTCCTATCACTCAATCATTGACTCCTTTCTTTAATTCTGGACAAAGCTAGTTTTGATTTGAGAATTTCAATTTTCTTTTCTAACTATTTAATAGATAGAAGAACTCAGTACATGTGGAACAATTTCATTTTCCCTTTTCTCAGAGTAGATGTAAGTGTAGGATAAGGGTCTACTCTTTTACATATTCTTTCTGCCCTTTACATTTCATTTATTTTTCATATTTTTGAAAAAAGAGCTAAAACTTATTCCAAACATACATATCTCACATATCTCTTTTGTAAACAATGGGCTTTTCATTTCACAGAAGAAAACCTATGAAAAATCAAACACTTTACTTTTTTGTAGTTATAATGTCATCACTTTTCTTTTCAATCAATTCAGTCTTATAATTAAACATGGGAAATCTGAAGTTTTCCATTTCTTTAGATTGACTAAGACCTTTAATCCTTCTCCTTTGAATCTCAGTCTATTAGAAGAACTACTCTTATGACACAATGATATATAGAGATATATTGGCTTCATCTTTGATAGGAAGCTATCCTTTTGTTAACACATTTAATTTTACTCCAACAAAGTCCTTTCAACCATTAAGAAAATAAAAATATTGGGGAATTCCACTAGGAATTTGTTGCTCTACCACAAATAATTATTCTATAGAATGTATGTCTTATCAATCATACTTTATGGATTTTCTCTACAGCATTTCAAGAATGCTTTACTATTTCATCCACTCAAGAAACTTAGAAAAATACAATGAAGAGCCATTATATGGATTATAGGAACCTTTCACACATCACTAGCATGGGGAATTAAGACTATTGCTGGTCTTATTCCCATACATCTATACTTGAACAAGATCAGCAGTCAACAACAGCTCAGAACTGCATCTCTTTCATCAAATTATATGATCAATTCTGTCTTTGAAAACTGACATTCAAAAAATATATCACCACATTGTCTTTCCTTGGAAGCACTGATGCCCAAGCAACAACTCAAAGTTAAGAGCTCTATTGTTGATACCAACAATTATCTTAATGGAATTTTTTCTTCATTTGATTCTCTTTACAAAGAACTTTCTCCCAGTTTTAGACAAGTAGATTCCTTTTCTGATCACTTTTAATTTCACACAGTAAACCATAAAGATGAAGAAAGCAAAGAAGCCTATCTTCACAAACTCAACAAAATTTTTGAAGACATTCTATCAGACTCCAATACAATCATTGTCATTTCTGATACTAGTATCAAGAACAATGTCACTACATCAATATTGCATGTCTGCTCAGGCCATAATACCATTGCCAAAACCATTCATCATACTGTCAATATTACATCAACAGAGGCAGAATCATTTACTATCAGATATGGAATTAACCAAGCAGTTCAAGTTTCCAACATATCTTGTATCATAGTCATCACTGATGCAATTCATTTAGCAAGATGAATCTTTGATTCATCATCTCATCTCTATCAACTACAATCTATCACCATAGCTCAAGATCTCAGGGCATTCTTCAATAAAAATTCTCAAAAATTCATTGACTTTTGGAATTGCCTGAGCAATGCTAAATAGACTCATCATGTGGTTGTCAACAAGGAAATGAAACAATTCAACCTCACTCTAATCCTCCCATGTAAATTGTCATGGGATTTCAGCAAGAAAGATGAATGCAACTCTATCATACATAACTGGCAAATGATGTTCCAAGCATCAGACCTCAAAGGAAATCATTTCCTAAACTTATTAGATGGTGATTATCTTCCAGTCAATCCCACCTATACAAAAGGTGGTCCTTGGCTCAAACAAATTCATCACTTGAACTCTGTGTGCAAGAGCAACCAGAGCAATCACAAATCATGCTCCCACAAGAGAGTATTGGTTGAGATTTTTCCTGAGAGAAATTTTCAGTTGTCCATGCGGAATTGAATCAAGGCATCATATTCTTCACGAGCCCCGAAGATATAACAACTACTGGAATCCTAATAGGGAGTCTTTAAGCCATTTCATTGTCTTCCTCGAGTTTAACCCTGGGGCTTTCTCCTTCCATGAAGGAATCACTTAATAGCAGTAGCTCTGTTATTATCTCATTGTGTACTTTTCTTTTCCTTTCTTCTTATTTTCTTTCTCCTTTTCTTTCTCTTCCTTGTTATATAAGTAGTTACATTGTAGCTACCACGGTCTG
>Ga0157357_1001194_pt1 | contig 10880 bp, 7 predicted proteins | sample AttcapACBM1_FD_111485 | JGI IMG/M metagenome (GOLD analysis project Ga0157357, IMG submission 111485) | Fungus gardens microbial communities from leaf cutter ant in Botucatu, State of Sao Paulo, Brazil - Atta capiguara ACBM1 | ecosystem: Host-associated > Fungi > Mycelium > Unclassified ... | reverse complement strand
TTGTCACGTGCCTTCTTCATCGTCCAAAATAAAAATAAAAAGAAAAAGAAAACAAAATTCCTATAAAGTCAGAAAATAAAAGAAAAAGAAAATTGTTCATGTTCCAAGCGTCCCATAACAGTAGAGAGAAAGTGTATCTATATACTAGGGATGTTGTAGCAACCACTAGTTATAAAGACCAATAGAAACACAAGCAATAAATCTCAAAGATGGATATTATTGTGGAGATCACAAGAGAACTTGACAAGGAGTCTTTACTGAATTGCTATTCTATTTATATAAGTTACAGGTGGTCTGTGCTAATACTATTTAACCTTGCTCTAAAGTTCATATATCATCCATACTTTACCCTAATGTTTTCTATAAGGATACCATGCCATTTACATGTGCCCTAATATTATTCTTCTAGCTTCTTCTCCTAAAGCCTAGGTTTATGACCTTACATTATGTGATATGTCATGTGACCACAGTCATGTGCGTCTTCATTACCTAAAAGAAAAAGAAAAGTCAAAAGAATAGAAATATAAAATCAAGAAAAATAGATAAAAGAAAAAGAAAAATGTTAGTATTTAGGCACATCATAACAAGGGACATAATATACTAGCTATAGTTTTGACATAGCAACCTTGGTAGTCACTTTCTCAGGATAAAAGATTTCATGTTCAATCAAAATGGTGCTAGAAGTAACTATAAATAGTAGTGCTTTTAAGTTTGTAGTCTTAACTTAGCCATGATTACCTAGAGTCATATTAACAAAGTCAGACTCAAATGAAGTAAAGTGAGTAAAGGCATTAGAGTTTAAGAACCATTTATCTTCATAAAAGCTGCTATAAGATGATTTTTTACCCTTACATAAAGAGCATAATGTCTTTTCACATTTAGAGAGATTCACAGTAATAAACAAGTTAGACAGAACAAATCTATTTTGGCTTGAAGCCATATATATATAATTGACTCTAATTGACCCTATAAAGTCTTCTATTATAATAGCTATATTGGTGCAGGGTTAAATGGACTGGGTCAAGAAATTTAGTAAATTATTATAAGTTCAACTATCTGATTCATACTTATTATTACTTTCTAAGAAAACTGTATGATGATCATCATCTGCCCACCTTTTGGAAATAGTTGCTGTAAGTGGATCAACCTCTATAGAAGGGAGATTTTCAGCAGGCAGTTCTATAATTTTAGAGGTTGAGGCCTCAGTAGATAGGTTAGAGAGCTTCTTCTTCAAGTGTTTTTTTATAGAATCTCAGTGCTTACACTTTTGCTTATGTCTGAGGTCTTTGAATAGGACCACTTTGAGGAGTATATACTGTAGAAAAGCAATCAGCAAGTCAAGGAACTATGACTGAAGGCTTAGAAGGAAGAGAGTGGATTAATAAAAGAATAGTAGCTATGCTTGCAAGTGCAATAGTACTATCTGTCTTGTAGACATCACTACTGTTATTATTCTGGTCTCTTATTTCATCTACTTGGTAAGCATTGCTATTCTTTTTACCTTGGTTATTTTTATTTTTTCTCTTTTGTTGCTCAAAAGAGCTTTCACTTTATAACTACTATTGCTGCTGGGAGTTCTTTTTCCACTGAGGGAGTTTATCTCCATGTGAAATACCAGAATGATAAGTGGCATTAGTGGTATTAGTCTGCCTAGAGAATTCTGCCTAGATAGCAGAATATACAACATTCTAGATAAGATTAGAAATAGATATATGAGAGAAAAGGATAGAGGTAGAAATGGAATTCCATGAGTGAGAGATTGCAAATAGAAGAGTCATTGCTTTTAAAACAGAGGGGACATTATAGTCATTCTTATAAAGTCTTATATAAAGGAAATCAAGCTCAGCAATTTGAGAAGCAGGATTTTAGCCACTGAAGATTTGAAATATGACTGTTTTCTAGTAATCAGCAAAGATTGAAGCTAGATTAGATGTTTCCATGAAGATCTGAAGATAAGCCCAAAGAGCCTTAGTATTAGACTAGCCATACATTAATAAGTTATTTAGTAAGATTGTTATAAGATGCTTTGGACATGAACAATTTTTATTTTATTTTATTTTATTTTTCTAACTTTATAGGGATTTTGTTTTCTTTTTTCTTTTGGACGATGAAGAGGCATATGACACTGCAGTCACATGACAGGTCACATGATGTGACGTCATAGGCATAGAAAATGATGGATGAATCTGGAAGATGATGTCAGGGCACATGTATACAATATGGTGGCCTTGAGTAGAAAATGAAGCAGATATGAGGTTGTAGCACAGACCATGTGTACTTTGTATATATAGGACTCTAATTTAGCAGAGACTCCTTGTCGAGTTCTCTTGTGATTTTCCCCACTTTATTGCCTACTGAGAGCTTTACTCGCTTGTGTAGCTATTGGACTTTGTGTTTAGTGGTTGCTACAACAAAGATAGAGTTAAGAACAACTAGGAATTGAGAGCCCAAGAAGTTTCTTTTAGCTATCTCATCCATATCAGTGGTCTGATAGAGTGCCAAAGTATTTAGCATGTTATTAGCAATAAAGATAGCTCTAGAGTAGGTAATAAGAGTAAGGGTTGATTTAATACAAATTTTCCAGAAAGAATAGTTGGCAAGGCTAGTAAGTTTGGGAAGAGTAGTAATAAAGTTGGCTATTGCTATCAATAAATATAATCAGCATGGGTTAGGGAGCAAATACAGCTAGCTAGAGCATAAATGTTTAATCTAACTAGTAATGAGCTATTAGCATATGTAAGATACAAGAAAATTCTGTAGGCATAGAGTGATTTAGAATCAGCTTAATCTATAATAGGCCTAGGAGCAACAAAGTATCAGCTCACTAGTAGAGCTTGTCAAGTTTTTTTTATCAATAGAAAACAGCCTGAAAAAGCACTAACTAGAGATCAAGGCAATCAGGACTTATAACCTGTTGGAAAGAATAAAGTGCACAGCAGCATGGTATAGTGTGGACAACTAGCAACCACTTATCCATGGTGTATACTTTTATAGAGAGCTGAAAGAGAGCAATGAGGAGAAATAAGTTGTATTATTTGAGACAAATGCAACTATATAAATTTTTCTATTAATTACCTAATTAAGACTATGTGCCTGCTAAGTGAAGTGCTTTGCGACATGAACTCTCTTTTTTTTTTTAGCTAACATACTATATTCTTCCATCAGTAATATTTCCTGGACATATTATTATTATCAGAGAATATTGGTAATATTGTAAGTCCAGATCTACTTTATAAAGGCTTAGTTACACTCCTAGGCTGGTTATTACCTAGACTAGCTCCTAATAAACTAATAACTACCTCTACCTTATCCTAATCTCTGTTGTCTAGTCTGTTACAGGAATATTATAGTTATTTAGTTATTTAATTAGCAATTTACTTTCTTTTAATATCTGAATGTCAGAGTTAAAGGTAGTAGATGTCTAGTGTGACATCACACTATGTGATATGGTGTCATATATATGTCACAAGTAACAGTCACAAATAACATTATAAAAGATTTCATAATAATATTATTCTACATGTTAACAGTATGTAATATATATAATGTTATAACCTTTAGCTTGGCTCAGATTGTAACTTAGGTAAAAACTTGAGTAGAGAAGGAGATATAATCAATTGGTAAAATATAAGAATACAAGAGAGTATCTATAGCTATATATACCTAATAACTATGAGGAAGACATATATTAAAGGTGAGAATAAAATAAGGGAATCTCTACTACTATATAAGGTACTAACTGATTATATATGAGAGAGAAGTAAGACATAGTATAAATGAGTCAGAATTATGAAACAACCTTAACACATGTTGTTTATACAACAACTACCTATAGGGAATAAGGTATCAATTGTAACAATACTTCTTTTTTTAGCATTTATGTTCTCATAAACTAGTCCAAAAATGCTAAATATTATGACTCAAAGATCTTAGAGTTGATCAATAAATAGAACCTTATTGTTACAAACTTCATTCAGCTTGTATCTCTACAACCAGTAGACTGATTTTCACAAACTAAATTGTGCTGGAAAGCTCCAAATGATGGCTATCTACACATATGTGGGATATATAAAAGTGACAACAAACAACTGAGATATCAGACCATCAGTAATTATAAAAGTTTTATTGGCTATTATTTCATGAATGGCTAGATGGATTCACATGATTGAACTTACATTGAAAAGTGCTCATGAATTTATTTCTGAGAATATATAGTATATTTCAAAGCAATAAGTATTGATAGAGATACAAGCATATCAATATAGTAATATAATTAGTTACCTTTTAAAATTAGTCTGATATCTGTTATGACAGATGACAGCCTCTATCAGATATGAGTTTTGATCATGTGATGGAAACAGCTTGTGCACAAACTATTACTACTTTGTATATATACCTCTGTATCTGAGGATTAGACCTCAGACTTAACAACATTATTTATTGTTCATTAATTATTATCAATCTTTATTCTTTATCATCTGTATTGATCTTAATCATCATTGTCATCATTATTGAACTTCTGAATCACTCCTAAACCTCTGAGAGTATATCCAAGGTTCAGATATCACAAATAAGTGAGTAATGATACTTGTATTAGGATTAATACAAGTGAACTTGATAGAGAACTCTGTACAGGATTGTCTACCTTATATACCTTAGACTACTGGTCTGTGCACTACTATTTTAGCCTACCCTAAATAACTATATATCTACTTTAAGGCTATTATATATAATACATAGTATAATGTTATTCCTTTTAGAACCTTCTACTGTTTTTTATCATGGTACATGATCATGTGACAGTGTTACATGTGACATCCCACTGACACATAACCATAGTTCTAAAAATAGAATAGCAGAAAAGAAAAAAGGAGAGAAAAAATAAAAGAGAAGAAAAATAAAATAGAGTCTAATCTTTGTATTTCTAATACTAAATTTCCAACCATATATGAAGCAACCAGTTTCTTAGTTAGTCCAATAATGATTTTTCCTTGTAAATTTAATGCAATAAAGAAGAGGTCATATAGTGACCCTTCTACAAACATTTTAATAGGAAATCTTTCAAAGAGTTTTATAGTATGGTTGTGAATAAAATAGAATTATTTTGGCTGGTAATTGCAATGTCTTTAATACCTTCTCCAAGTTGTCTACTTCTTGTATGAACACAGGTTCAGATGTTCTTGGTTGTTTGTGTTCAGATGTTATGTTGTATAGCTTGTATAAGAATACTTCTTTATTTTGAATAATATCTTCTTGTTGTTTCCCTTTGTCTGAACTTGTCAATTAGATGAATGTATTGTAGTATTCTTCTTGTATTTGTTATATGTGTTTTTCAACTTGTGAATTCTCTTTTCCTTTATATCTATCCAACTCATTAGTTAGTAATTTCTGGATGTGATATATCTGTCTCTTCATATCTCCATGTATTACAGTTCACAGTTCATTGACTACACTATACACATCTCCTCTGATTTATTCTTTATAAAATCTTTCTTTTCTTGATTTAGGATTAAGATAAGGTTTATGTTGTTGATGTTATGAGTAATGTAAAAGTTGAGAGAGGTAGGTGCAGTTATAAATTGGCAGGCTATTTGGATAGTTTTCTCAATGTTTGTAAAACTTGAAATGTTGAATTGAGGTTTTACTTCTCTCTTTTATAGGTTTCAACCCAAAATTCTTGTTCAATAGTCTTCAATCATCTCTCTAGCATGTGGTAACCCTATTTCAGATATCCACCAATCATGTTCATTTCCATATTCTTTCCAATATACCAAGAATTGTATATTATATTCTTATTTCCTATAGCTTCATACTTTTTCTACTTAATATTTCTCTTTTTTATTAATAATATCTGGTGGTGGAGCTAGATCCATTCATTATCCTTTAAACTGTAGTTTCCTGCATCTTGTCAGCAGGTCTTTATTGAACACATTATGAATTGCCCACTCTTCTAGTAACTCTAGCTGAACTGCTTCTTGACTAATGTTCTTTAAGATCTTAAAAGGTTTATATTTTTTCTGGTTCAGCTTCCTTGAGGGTCAATTTGAATAGATATTCTTAGCCTCCAACCACATGTTGTCTTCTGCTTTTAGTCTTTGTAGATTTTGCCATTTCTTATCTTTATGACTTTTGCCATTTCCATTAACTTCTTTATCACTTTCTAACTCTTTATAGTTCTTCCAGAAAGTCTTCCAGTTTTGGTAATTTTATATATATAGTTAGGTCTCCTTTCCATGAGTGTCTTCTTAAGTTTAATTCAAATGGTGTATGATTTGTTGCCATATGTTTTTTTGTCATTATACTGGAATTCCACCACTGATAACCATTCTGTCTAGTCATTCTGCTGATAATTCACATAATGTAGCAGAAATGCTTCAACTTCCTGATTAATTTATTCTATTTAGCCATCTGTTTGAGGATAGTATGTCATAGACAGTGTTCTTTTTGTTCCTAGTACTTTTGTTAAATCTTCCATGAACTTTGATGTGAATTGAGGACCTCTGTTACTAAGAACCTATCATAATACTCCATATATTTTCCAAATTTTGTTCTAATAGATTTTAGCAATGTCTTCCAATAATACTATTATTATTGTTGTCTTGAGTCTAATCATTTTTGTAAACCAATCCATTATGACCACTATAATGTTCTTTTTATTTGATTCTGGGAGTGGTCCAATAATATTGATGCTAATTTCTTGCCATAGTACTTTCAGTATTTCCAATGAATGAAGTTTTCCTATCTTTTTCATGTGTTGTACTTTATTTTGTTGGCATTTTGTTACTTCTTGACATTGCTCTTTATTTCTGGCCACCAGTAATTTCTCTTGATCAACTTGAGCATTCTTTGTTGTTCTGGATGTTCTATGTCTACTGGGTCATGGTTTTCTTGTAAGATTTGCTCTTATATTTTGGTTATTTAGAATGTAGATCTTTCCTTTTATATAGACTATTTGTTGTCTTCTCATGCTTGCTCTTTGTCTTTTTCCAATTATTTTTGAACTTCTTGCTTTCTTATTTGATTTCTTTTTATTTCTGCCAATAATGTGGTTTCTTTTACTATCTGATTTCATCTAATTACTACCACTTCTGCTTTTATGATAACTTGTCTTGTCCATAATTCATCTTTAAGTAATTTGACATCCTTGTTATCTTCTATTATATCCACTTAATCTTTTCTGAACAATATATCTGCTTTTGTATTTGTCTTTCCTAGAATATGTTATAATATGAAGTCATAGTCCTATAACTTCAAATATCATCTCACTTGTTAACCATTGAGTTTGTGTGGTTCTCTGAAATACTTGATATTTTTGTAATTTGTTCAGACTTCAAATTTCTCTGTAGTATCTAGCAGATATTATCTCCACTTTGTAAAAGTCTCTACTATAGCAAGTAATTCTTTGTTATATATCTTATAGTTTCTTTTGGCCAGTTGCATTATTCTTGATAAAAATACAATGGGTTTCTATTTTCCTTCTTGCTCTTAGAATATTACTCCTCTAATTGCATGTTCTGAAGCATTTGTTTTCATCCTAAATTTTTCTTTCCTCTTTGAGAGAGTGAGTACTAGTTAACTTGTGATTTTGTTCTTTAACTTTTTGAATGTTTTCTGGTGTTCATTTTCCTATTTCCACTCTTTCTTTCCTTTTAGTTTGTTCAGAGGTTTTGCCATATAACTGAAGTTTTTGATGAATCATTAATAAAAATTTGCAAACTCTAAGAAGCTTTTCACTTCCTTTATCTTAGTAAGAGTTTTCCATTTCTTAACTGCCTTGATCTTATCATTTTTTATTTGAACTTCTCCTAGGATAGATATTTCTTCCATATTGAAATTGTGAAGTCATATTTTGATCTTTTGAAACAGAGATTATGTTTCTCTGCTATTTTCAAAAAACAAATTGTCTGTTTCTTGAGTTCTTTCTTAGTTTTAGCAGATATTACAAAGTCATCTATATAACTTGCTAGTACTCTGTTATGTAGTAACTCTTTGAAGATGTTATTCATTATCTTCTGAAATGTCCATAGTAAATTGCACAGTCTGAAGTATATGACCTTAGGTTAAAAAGTCCTTTATTTATTAAGAATACTATTTTCCATTTGTTTCCTTCTTTGATTTATAACTCTAGATTAGATCCAGCTTGTTGAAGTATTTTGCCTCCTTGAGCTTGTTAATTACTTTCCTAATTAAGGATTGTAAGGAGACTACAAACTCTGAAGTCTGATCTCAACCTTCTCTAGTACTCTTTTTGTTCAGTCCCAATAGCTCCCTGTACCCTCCTAATTATTGCTACATGCTACTGGTTAACATCAAATAAGTACCTACTATGTTTGAATACTATTTTAGATGTTTTTATCAAAAGTATCTAACTACTTGAACCTTATTATTTCTGGCTTAGCCACTACTATTTTACCAGATTGAAATGTATTCTAGGATACTTAACATAGTAACTGTTTTTAAGAGACCTCATTCTGCTCTCTTAGGTTTCTTTTGGAGGTGAGTCTTTGTCTATTATATTATGTAGGAAATAGACTTAGGTTTCTCTTAGAGGAACAAACTCTGTAAAATCCATGGACTTCTATTAGTTGCTCTAATATCATATGCAAGTTGACCTGTCCAGGAATTATATCTCTGTGGTGATATTATCTCCAAATATATACAAGCCTGCCTTCTACAGTGGCCATCTTTCCTACAACATACCTTAAGGTGGTGCTGCAACTATCCAGATATTCTGTCTTCCATAACAGAGATACTCCTATTTGACTTGGTCTTCCATGACAGAGTTACTCCTGTTGGTGTCTCAACACTGAAACCTCTGCTCAGGATAATAGGGGTTTTACCACTGAAACCCCAAGTATCTTCTATAATATCCATCTGTATATAAGACTAGTAGTTATACTATAATTCGCTAGTCTGATAATCGACAAAGATAATTCTTATTGAACTCAATCTCTGGTATTCAATGGCAACACACTAATCAGCACTCACTCTCATCTTGGACTTCTCTCTATCATCTGAAGTTGTGACCACATGGTAGACAGACAGTACAGCACATAAGCTGAAGCCAAGGTTGTTCCACAAGTCTACACATATCTAAGTCCATCTTGCAGACTTTCACCTCTAGTGTGAACCACACCTGATATCTAACAGTAATAGTATTTTATCCTTTATTGTATACTGGTTTAATTTCTTGTAGTCTTGTACTAATCATAGTAATCTATCTTTCTTTGGAATGTAAAAACATAGTGTTGTATATCTTGAACTTAATTCTACTATTAGACTTACTTTTAACTATTTATCCAACTATTGATTTAGAGCTTTGTCTTCTTTAATTATCATTGCATAGACTTTGGTATTTAACTCTTTGTGTGTATCTTCCATTAGGTTAATTTCATGATTCTATTCTTATTTTTCTAGTAACTTCTTGAATTTCTTTTTTTTGAACAAGTAGATGAATTGCTGAATATATTCTAGAAGATTTTCTGGATTTATCAGGTCTAGTTCCTTTTCTATATTCTGTTGTCCTTTATCTTGATTGTCTATTAGCTGTATTTTCCTAGTTTTTAATGTAAACAATATATTTTGATACTATGTTCTACAATTTTTGGGCATCTTGTAAACTATATAGTTTCTGTATTCTAGTTCACTCCTAGATTATGTTTAATCAACTAGTTGTATCCTAAGAACATGTCTGTACCATTTAAATCTATGACTGCTATGTTGATTTGTTTCTTATATTCATTAATTTTTGTCTTTAGTGGCACAAATTATGTGACTTCTCTATTTTTAGTTCTATCTGTATTGAAAATCTCAAATAATCTATCCATTAGTTTCATTTTTCTTCCTTTACTAACTGTTTGTTGATCTTCATGTAGGTACAACTAAAATTTACCAGTGCCTTTAATTGTAATTCTTTTCTGTTTTATATCTTGATATTTATTCACACATTTAGTTCTTTCTCTTTATTATCTTGTTGGTTTGGAATAATATATTAATTTTTAGAAATTACTATATATAGAGGTTTGTTGTACTATGCCTACTCCAAATCTCTAATAAAACCCTTCTGTTTATCATCACTTTCTTTATCTGAGTCCTCATAAATACTCCTATTCTTTATCTTCTATTCTGATTTGCAATCTTTTGCAAGGTATTCTATTTTATTACACTTGTAGCACTTTCTTGTTTTTCTTTCTTTTCTTGGCCTTTGGTATTTCTTTGCCATATGTTTGTATATATTGCAATTAAATATATTATTCCTGTATCCTTTTTATAGTTATATCAACTCTCTGTAAACTTATATTCTTGTCTAACTGATATAATTGCTACTTTCTACTCTCTGAGTGTCTCTGGTACTACCATTAGTAGATATCCTAATATTGTCTTAATAATTTCTGTCCTAACATTCTTCTTTAACAAGAAGATTGTATACATGTCATTTGTTTCAACCTTTATGGCTAATGGTTCAAATTTAATTATAAAATTGGTGAAATACTTTTTGCTCTACTTGAATGTTTCTATCTTCTATTCAGTATTTGCTATCTTGCTTTTATTGCTGAACATCTTAATTTCTCTGTTAAAGTCATTCAAATCTTGGAAGTTTTCTTTATCTTCCATTTGGTCTAGTTTCTTCTGTACATAGATGTCTGCAATATCTCCTCTAAGTCAGGCTAGAATTGTTGTAGCAACCACTAGACCAATATCCAATAGAAGCATAAATGGTAAATCTTACACGAGGAATATCTAGTGGGAACACGAGTTGTGTATTCATAAGAGTGTTATGGGATGCTTGGGACATGAACAATTTTTATTTTCTTTTTCTTTTATTTTCTGACTTTATAGGGATTTTCTTTTCTTTTGGACAATGAAGAGGCACGTGACAT
>Ga0157357_1001193_pt1 | contig 10881 bp, 13 predicted proteins | sample AttcapACBM1_FD_111485 | JGI IMG/M metagenome (GOLD analysis project Ga0157357, IMG submission 111485) | Fungus gardens microbial communities from leaf cutter ant in Botucatu, State of Sao Paulo, Brazil - Atta capiguara ACBM1 | ecosystem: Host-associated > Fungi > Mycelium > Unclassified ... | reverse complement strand
TTGTGACCTGCCAGCTGTCACAAGCTAATCAGTTTCTCGAGGTCGCTTTCATGGCGTCGACGAATGACATCGCTGAAATCCTTTCTGCCACTCTAAACCCCGATACAAATACTCGTGTCGCGGCAGAGATAAAACTTGCGGAGCTGCTCGCTAATCCTAGTATGCTTGTCCACTCCCACGACGTGGATAAACCTGACGTACGATAAGATGTTGGCCTCGCCTTAGCACAGATCACCCTTGCTCATAATGCAGATACCACTCTCAGACAGATATGTATTTTGGCCTTGAACACTCGATTAATATGTGTTTATCTTATTCTTGGGTTAACACTCAGCTAGTATTGCACTACGGAAATATGTGAAGGAAAGGTGGTCGCCGTACTTCTCTGGTTTCCGAGGATCTGCTCCACCTCTGGAAGTGCGAACAATCTCATGTGAATGATATCGTAGCACTCAATTGAAAACATAGATTAAAACCCAAATTCGTCAAGCTGTTTTCCAGGGATTGTCGGACCCAAATCGCCGTATTCGATCGCTATGTGTAAGTTTGACTTGCTGGAATGTAAACGCTACGATAGTCTGATGATATCTTTGCAACAGGCGCACACTCTATCATCTATAGCAAATTGCGACTGGCCCGATGAATATCCTGATCTTCTCACCGCTCTCATCAACCTTCTCTCCTCAGGTTCAACGGATTCAGTACACGGCGCGACGCAGGTTTTCACTGAGTTCATCAAATCCGATCTTACAGAAGATCAAATTCTACCTGTTCTGCGCCAACTCCTGCCCGTTCTTCTGGAAATTCTGGGGGCGACACAAGTGAGTGAACCTTCAGTAATTCCTATGCGCCAACTTGAAATCAACCCCCAGACCCATTGTCCTCTAACAAGAGCTCGCACAGTTTCCGTTTTTCGGCAATGTGTCACCGCTCTTTTCATGGTCAAAGATCAACATCCTCAGGCTGTAAAAGAGGCTATTGGAACTGTCCTCCCAATTTGGTTGGAGGCCTTCAAAGTTCTCCTGAACATTAATCCTGTATCTGATGTTTCCAATGGCAAGAATTGGGATGGCCTTGCTGTTCGCATACAAATGTTCAAGGTGAGAGACTTGGTCGTAGGTCTATTAATTTTGCCTCACCACCTGCAGACACTCTCGATAATACACATATCTTTTCCCAAAGCTATCAACTTGTCCCTCCTCACGGATTTCTTAGCAGCTTCCATCAGCCATCTAGATGCCCTATTCCCCACATATGCTCATTATTATATCAATTCTGAGGGCAGCGTTCCTATAACTTCTGAAGATGAGACCATTGAACTTACACAGCTTGTCACCTCTATATTTGACTTCATGTCTAGTGTGGCGCGACATAGCAAGACTAAGGGATGGCTAGAGGTTAATTTGCAACAAACTGTATCTGTAATTTTCGGTTATGCGCAAATCACGAGAGATGATGTACGACATCTGCTGAAAATTCAGACATTTTACTTAAATCTGATGATAGGAGGAAAATTGGGCAAGCAATGCCAATGCGTTTGTCGCACAAGAAGAGGACGAAACCCAGCCATATAACACCCGACTGGCGGGGTTCGATCTGCTGAGTGTAAAAGATCTCGCTTAATTATTCGATACGTCCCTCACTCGATCGACAATAGGTTTTGGTAGAGAGGCTCCCTGTCCAGATGATGCATGGATTTTCTACAGGGATCCAGCAAATCATCCAAACCTCCAAGTCCCTTCGTAATAGTGGCCAGCATGACTGGTTGGTGGAATCCATTATTCTACTATTTGTGGTCTCTGACACCCGAGCCACCAGGTGGAGGCATCTTGAAGCTGCTCTCGCTGCTATAGGATCACAGGCAGAGCCTGTTCTTAACTGCATCCAAGACGAACAAGATTCTGGCAGAGAAAAGCCACTAGATATTGAAAATCTTCTTGTGGACATCATTCCCTCTATTCTTGGACTCCCTGGTGAGTACTTCCGACATTGCTATTATCAAGTGTCGCTGACAATTTTAGAGTATCCTTTTCTACAAGGTCGTGGCTTCGTGTTTGCCAGTCAGTTTGCCCAACATCTTCCACTGCCGTCAACAGGACAATATCTAGAAGCAACCATCAACATCATTGAATCAAGCGAAACAAGTATACCAGTCAAGATGTCTGCTCTTAAAGCTATACACAAGTGAGCTCTTTTCATTGTCTTTTTTCCGACGTTTTCATCACCAGGTAGCTTTTTCCAGGCCGGAGAAGATAGTGCACTGGTTCCATTTGCTTATCGCATTGCGATGGATCTAGGTCCTTTCCTTCCAGCTGCAACAGATGATACATTGGGTCTCGTCCTTGAAACACTCTCGGTGGTTGTAGAGGTTGACAAGGGCACATGGATCACACCTGAACTGGCTTCTTCGATGATCCACGCCATCTTGGAAGTTTGGCACAAGAACAATAGAGGTATTTGAATCAATCAAACTATCAAGACATCCATGAATTTCCTTGCTATTAGATCCCATTTTTATTTCAATCCTCACTGACATCGTTGCGACGCTTGCCGGCGCTGTGTCACCTGGCGTTTACGATACGATGATAAAGATAGCTCTACCACTGTTGAGCAGCGCGACTGCAAATGCAAAGGAGGAAGAATCGTGGATTGCCAGTACAGCTATTGATTTGATGACGAGTCTTGCAAGAGGTTCTCCAGAATCAGGTCTTGGTGATAATTTCTTTGCCTTGGCTGCCCCTGCTTTGTTTGCATCCTTGGGGAAAGCAGAAGACAGGGATTTAATCCAGGTATTTCTGCTCTTTTCCATTTTTCAACCCATTGAGACTAATGTCCACAGAATGGTATTGAATGTCTTACAATAATTATTAGGAAGGATTGTCACCAAGTAATGTTGTGGAAGGATGGTGAAGGGCGGAGCGGTTTAGACTACGTATTGAAGCTTGTGGCTAATCTTCTTGAAAGCCAGGACGAGGCAGGAGGACTATTCATTGGTGATCTCATTATCCACCTGTTCCGCAAGGCAGGTGGATCCATTCTTCCAGTTCTCCCCCAACTTCTCCAGGCAATGGTTGCCCGAATGAAGACCGTTAAGACGGCTAGCTTCCTTCAGGTATGTTTTACCTCCGGTTATGGATCACATCGATGACTTTGCTTCCTAGAGTTTGGTTTGCCCCTTTGCGTTCCTGATCAATAATCAACGTGATAGTATCCTCGATCTTCTTGAGTCTACCAACATCGAGGGACGGTCAGGTTTGGATATCTTGATCCAGACTTGGTGTGAGAATGCAGAGACATTCCAAGGTTTCTGGTCATCAAGGATCAGCACCTTGGGCTTGACAAAGCTCTTAGCATCGGAGAGATCCTCGCTTCACAATCTGATGGTCAGGGGTGAATTGATTGTCAAGCCTGAGATGAAGCATGGTGAGTATATAACGCCCTGTTGTATTAGTGGTACAATACTCACCGATTCTTTAGTCATCATGACACGTTCTAAAACTAAGACAAGTAAGGGTCATCCATTCCGAGATCACTGGTGCCAAATTCCTTACTTAGCTATTACAGCCCCTCACGAGTTTACCTCGATACCGTTTCCCACTAAGGCCCTCAAAATTATTATTCACGATCTTCAGTCTGGTGGTGATTCAGCAACCATTACAGCCCAAGGCAACACCTTCACATTTGAATCTGATGATGGAGTGAGCGTACATTGAGTTACAATCTCACTTAGTCTGACAGCCTTATTTTCCAGGATGAGGAGTGGGTGGAGGAAGGAACTGATAACCAAGGCTCCAAAGAGGAAGAATTTGCATTATTATCTGAGATGCTTGGACCCAAAGGAGTGGCATTTGATAATGACGAATTGCTTGATGTCAGTGATGACGACGATTTGAAAAACGACCCCGTGTCGCAGATAGATTTGCAGGTAATTGATCTCTCACTCAGTGATGAGAAATTCTGTTCACATCCACTTGCCAGGGTTACTTGGTTGAATTCCTCCAAAGTTTTGCCTCTCAAAATCCAGCCAACTTCAATCAGGCCGCAGACAAGCTCTCTCCTGAGGAGTTACTCGTCCTTCGTAGAGCCATTTCTTCCTGAATGGAGAACAACAGTAACCTCGTAGTCCTGTAATTTTTGAGATCGACAAATGGTCACTGATCGTGGGAATTAATGAGGTTTTTCGATTGGTGGAACCTTCGCCCAATCCACTGTTTTTGACGCTACACTTCAGCTAATTTTCCACCAGAATGGCGCCAACACAAAAAGGCGCCTCGCTGTCTAAAACCCGCTCCTCACAATCCCTAAAAAAAGTGAAGGGTGAAAACTTCTATCGTAATGCGAAGCAAGTCGCTCGATTGAACATGCTCAAGGGAGGAAAACCAGTGAGAGACAAAGATGGCAATGTTATAGAAGCTGCTGCATTCCAGAAAGGAGAGGATGAGACGAAACCTGGGCGGGTGCAACCTGATCGCAGATGGTTTGGTACGTCCACCCCCATCGTGGTGTAGGTGTAAGCAGATTGATGTTCAGAGTAAATAGGAAACACGAGAGTGATTTCCCAAACTGCTCTTGACCATTTTCGAACGAACCTTGCATCGAAGAAGGATGATCCTTACTCTGTCCTTCTACGGCGAAATAAATTGCCAATGGCTCTGCTGGATGATGCTGCAAATCCCAACTTGAGAAAGGTTTGTGAGATTGGCACCATTCACTACCAGCAACTTACCTTTTTTTCTCTCTCAGCGCACACATATTGTGGAAACAGAACCATTTGCTGAGACCTTCGGACCGAAAGCCCAGAGGAAACGGCCAAGACTCGATGCCGGCTCGTTTGAGGAACTTGGTAAAGCAGGGACTACCGCTGCAGAAGAGGCGAAAAATGTAACAGGCCAGGGTACAACACTCACTCATCTTCTGATTTGCATTCCTGTTAAGTCACATATCCAGAACCATTAGCGTCATCCATAGCTGAACCACAAACACATGCCGATTATATCGAACCCATCTATGCCAAGGGTACTTCTCGTCGAATCTATGGAGAACTCTATAAAGTCATCGACTCATCGGATGTTGTTCTGCACGTCATTGACGCCAGAGATCCGTTGGGTACCTTGTGCGAATCGGTATTGGAGTATATTAAGAAAGAAAAGGCTCATAAACAGGTCGTGCTGGTCATCAACAAGTGTGATCTAGTCCCAAGTTGGGTTACAGTACGTTTCATCTATCGCCTGCATAAACCAGACCCCCTAACTTACCTAGTCTCGTTACATACAACATCTCACACCTCGTTATCCTACTATCGCGTTTCATGCATCTCCCAACCATTCTTTCGGTAAAGGGTCTTTAATCCAGTTGTTACGCCAGTTCTCGCAATTGCACTCAGACAAGAAACAAATTTCGGTCGGACTCATAGGATATCCAAATGCCGGGAAGAGTAGCATTATTAATACCCTTAAAAGTAGCAAGGTCTGCCGGGTGGCGCCAGTTCCTGGGGAAACTAAAGTATGTAATGTGTGCTTACTTGGTAGCTACCTCCTAACGATGCGAACAGGTTTGGCAATATATCACTCTGACCAAACGCATTTATCTTATCGACTGCCCTGGAATTGTACCCACATCTGCCACGAATGACTCACAGACTGATACAGTGCTCAAGGGTGTCGTTCGTGTTGAAGCTTTGCCGACTCCATCAGAACATATTCCTCAGCTGATGGAACGAGTCAAGCCCTTGTACCTTTCAAGAACATACGGAATTCCCTTACCAAACAAAGCCGATCCAGCGCAAGGGTGGGATCCTGAGGACTTCCTCGACAAGCTTGCCCGAAAAAAGGGAAGGTTGCTGAGACAAGGGGAACCAGACCTAGATTCGGTGGCCAAGATTATCCTAAGCGACTGGGTGCGCGGCAGGATACCGTTTTTCGTGGCTCCTCCTGAAAGACCTGAGGAACTTAATCTCACAGAGGCGAAGGCGAGAGCGAAAGCCGCTAGGGATACGAAAGGAAAAGGAAAGGCTTCGGAGAAAACGGAAGCTCCGAGTGTCAGGCAAAATCTAGGTTCTATTATACAGAAGAACACATTTTTACCAGAGGACATTAGACGAGAAATAATTTCTGACGCCGAAGTCGGGGAGCATGGTGCTAAAGGTGAAGAGGATGCCACATTAGTTTCTGAAAGTGGAGATGACGACAGCAATGACGACCTCCAATGGGCGGACGTCTTCGAGGGAATTACGAAAGAAAGTCTGCACAGCTCACTGGAAGAGCATTCCGAAGGATTGGAAGAGGGTATATAATCATGAATAATTTTCTCAATGAAAGGCTAATTGAAATCCACAGTTAATGACAATATGGTGAATGTTGCACCAAGTGACAAAAAGGGCCCACGAATGACAACAACCAAGGTATGCTTGACGCATTACATAGCATCAATGACTTATCGGCGGCCTTTGTCACAGCGTAAAGCAACGAACTTCTATACAACTGCAAATGTCAAGAACAAAAACAGAGAAAAAGCAACTCTTATGAAATCATTGCGGAGAGGGAGGAAGAATAAATCGTGAGAGGTGTGTTCATATAGCGACGGCCTCCACCTGTATCTTTGTATTATCTTCGTATGTGATGCTACTCTCAGATAAGTTCAGTTGCCCGTTTTGTGTTTCTAAACAAAAAAGACACCAAGCCAAGCTGTGTGACACAGCTGCCTTTGATTGAGATGAGAAAGATGAATTTGTCTTTCGTGAGAAAATCTAAGATCAGTTTCAACTGATGATTCCAGAAACCAGTTTCCCTTCCAACGTTCTACCATGTCTATTACCAGAATCCACGCTCGGCAGGTAAATATCGTCATTCCACACAGCTTAGATCTCGCTGATAACTTTTTAGATCTTCGACTCTCGCGGTAATCCCACCGTTGAGGTCGATCTCTACACTGCTAAGGGCGAGTTCACTCCGGTACTATGATCATGTCTTTTCTCACTTTTCAGCACGCCACAGGCCGCTACCGTGCTGCTGTTCCCTCCGGTGCCTCTACTGGTGTCCATGAGGCTGTCGAGCTCCGTGACGGAGACAAAAACGCATATGTTGGAAAGGGTGTGTGCTTCAAGTAGAACTTATCAACCATACAAATTGTGACCGGGTTCAAGGTGTCTCGAAGGCTGTCAATAACGTCAACGAGATTATCGCTCCTGAACTAATCAAGAGCGAACTCACTGTGACCCAACAGAAGGACATTGATGATTTCCTCATCAAGCTTGATGGCACTTCTAACAAGGGCAAGCTTGGTGCCAACGCTATCCTTGGTGTATCCATTGCTGTAGCAGAGGCAGGCGCTGGTGAGAAGGGTGTTCCTCTCTACCAGCACCTCGCCGAGCTTTCTGGGGTCAAGCCTCCCTACGTTCTCCCTACCCCTGCCTTCAACGTTATCAACGGTGGCTCTCATGCTGGTAACAAGCTTGCCTTCCAGGAATTCATGCTCCTTCCTACCGGTGCAACCACATTCACGGAAGCCCTCAAGATCGGAACAGAGACATATCACACTCTCAAAAAAGTCATTAGTGCCAAGTATGGTATCGATGGTAAGCTGATTTCATGTCAAGACCATTGAGTTTTTATTCCATTTTGCCTTGGAAATAGCCGTCAATGTTGGCGATGAGGGTGGTTTCGCTCCCAATGTTTCTGGTGCTGATGAGTCCCTCGAACTCTTGTCGGAAGCCATCAAGAAAGCTGGATATGAAGGCAAGATCAAAATTGCCCTTGATGTCGCCTCTTCCGAATTCTACAAGGACGGAAAGTACGATTTGGACTTCAAGAACCCTAACTCCGACCCTTCCAAGTGGATCTCGGGCGTTGAGCTTGCCGATCTTTACTTGAGTTACATTGAGAAGTACCCTATTGTTTCCATTGAAGATCCCTTTGATCAGGATGATTGGGAGGCCTGGACCCACTTCACCGGCAAGAGTGGCATTCAAATTGTTGGTGATGATTTGACGGTGACTAATCCTCGTCGTATCAAGACTGCCATCGAGAAAAAGGCCTGCAACGGTCTCCTCTTGAAAGTCAATCAGATTGGTACCATATCAGAATCCATCCAGGCGTGAGTGATCTCAGTTCTTGCTCCACTTTTCGATTCTCATGTCTCCGATAGCGCTCAGCTTGCTCAGTCCGACGGCTGGGGTGTTATGATCTCACACCGCAGTGGCGAAACTGAGAATACCATTATTGCCGATCTTGCCGTTGCTCTTGGCGTGGGTCAGATCAAGACTGGTGCTCCTGCTCGCAGCGAGCGTGTCGCCAAGTACAATGCCCTCCTCCGTATTGAGTTCGTCGTTCTCTCTCAGAGAATTTTCTGTGTGTTGATATCCATTTCAGAGAGGAGGTTGTTGCCTCTGGCGCTACTTATGCCGGTGATGGGGGATTGTCCGCTGGATCCACCCTCCCTAAGATCCTCCAAAAGTAACTGTAGACCTGGAAGACGGTCCTTAGGCTGAACCCAATAAAATAGAAGCTATAAAGTGATATCCTGCCACAATGTCAACTGAAATGTCAAGACTGTGGTCTCATCATTGTGGAACTAATGAAGTACTGATAGTTTGAATTTCACTTATGTGAACTCGGATCCCGAGTTCTCGTGTGAATGTGAATGAAACACTTGAAATTTAGAAATTCATTTCAAGTCAGGTTTTCAAGCTTCCAAGTTTCATTGGATCTATCTCAGGTTGTAGAGGCTCTCAAATCTTGCGGAGATCTCACTATCGAGATCTGGTTATTTTCCGGGTTGTCTCGCTGGATATTTTCTTTTGTTGTTCTATCATTGAAAAAGTTAAACTATAAAAATCACGCAGCACTCTTCAAATATAGACAGACCCCTGGGCCCTAGCTCAAGAGATGACAAATTAAGGACAATCCAGTCGCAAAGATAAGCAACAATAGACATGACTTAGTACCTTCAACCGCCGCTGTCGAGATTACAGTGAAGCCTGCGAGGCATGTAAACGACTATGCCACTTCTATCCGCATTTTCGAGGATGAGAGAACAAACAGCAGTATGAACTTCACTTGTAGGAACTGCAACCCCTCCTGCGGGAAGTAATTTCATGGCAATGCATTTCTGGTGTTGACGGTTGACGTAGTTTGCCAGGTCTTGTTCATTCAAAACATGGGGAGACGGCTCAGAGCACATCGACTACATCTTTCTGTTGAATTCGGAGCGCAGGTGACGGATAATAGGACCTAACAACCTTAGGAATCGCTCTGATGAATCACCCAGAGAACTGTGGATAACTGTAAATGACTAGAAATGCGTCCACAGGAGTTGTACATGTGATCAGGACACAGTCCTACTACTATGATAAGGCCGAGAAGATCACTTTTAACACTTTCGCGCTCCCAACATTAGATGTATTTGTTCTTCTTTTGGCGCTCACACATGTCGAAAAGCACTTTTTTCCATCCATTTGGATGTCATTCCCAAGGCTGCTCATGCCTTGTTCGTATTGAATGGTAACACACGATGCCTCATGCCATTTGACATATTGCTTCGCCTTGTGCCAAATACAGTCTCGGCCTCTGCGTGGATCCTCCCAACGTTTTCGCTTGCCTTTGCTCGGCTCTCGTGAACCCATGTCGAATATGTCCCCTGAATCTAAAATCAAGACCAGAGGGAGCCAATCAAGACAGCTGCTCGGCTCTTGGACTATACCATGAGATATTCGACTAGAATTGGTGGACGTACACCTAGTTCTAGTATTCCGATTTGACATCTTGGAGATTCTTCAAGCAACTGCCGACGACATTTGGAGCAATGCCCAAATATGCTTCTAGTATAGCTCATCTAGACTGGCATTATGTCCCCCAGTGGTAGTTTTTAGCACCACATCATTGGGTTCGTAACTCTTGACATTATCGGAGACGCTTGCACTCGATGAATGTCGTTGTGGTTCTTTTTCTATTACAGCCGCATAATTTGCAGCCTTGTGCGCTCCAGTGAGATAGCGACATACCCACGATTTCTTCGCAGATGAGAAGAGAAACCTTCTGCCCTTCTAGTCCTTCCAGGGAGATGGAGCTCTCACCTAAATGCTATTGGATTCGAGTTTATAAAGTGCCTACAAAACCTCAACTTTCAAGTCAACGCATCCCTCTGGCGTTTCTACCTACTCTTTTACTGATCTACTTGCATTTTTAACATCCCTACACTTGCTATGAAGGCCTCGTTCTTAATTGCTCTTGTCACGCTCGCTATCTCAGTGTACGCTGCTCCTACTCCTCAGGGGTTTGGAGTTGTTCCTATCGGTGCCACTGACAATGTCCCGAATCATTTCAACAATATACCAGGCATAAACGAGGGTTTCGGTGACATTCTGTGGCCTTTCAATGATGTCACCCATGGCGATAGCCACGGCACTACTTTCCTGACTGGGTCTACCTCAGTCGACGCTCCGTCTTTCACTAGTGATGGTGGAAATGGTGGAATTCCTCTGCCTGGTCATTTTGAGGACCCTTCCTCAGCTGGTGTTAACGATCCTCACACTGGTCGTATAAGCATGTCTCCCACTGACGGCATTTGCATCGACGATCCTTACACCGGCAGCGTGAGCATGTCCCCCACTGGCGGCATCCATGTTGGTGGCAATGATCCTCTCGTTCACCCCCCCATTGGTGATGCTAACCCTCCCTTCACTGGCAGTTTCAACCCTCCCTCTGTTGGTGGTGTTCACCCTCCCTTCACTGGTGGTGGAGTCATCCCTCCCTCTGTTGGTGGCATCCCTCCCTCCGTCGGTGACGTTCACCCTCCCTCTGTTGGTGGCGTCACTCCTCCCTCTGTTGGTGGCATCCCTCCCTCTGCTGGTGACGTTCACCCTCCCTTCACTGGTGGTGGAGTCAT
>Ga0157357_1001190_pt1 | contig 10897 bp, 9 predicted proteins | sample AttcapACBM1_FD_111485 | JGI IMG/M metagenome (GOLD analysis project Ga0157357, IMG submission 111485) | Fungus gardens microbial communities from leaf cutter ant in Botucatu, State of Sao Paulo, Brazil - Atta capiguara ACBM1 | ecosystem: Host-associated > Fungi > Mycelium > Unclassified ... | reverse complement strand
TGTTAGACAGTGGGGAGACAGGGCTGGTTATGAGCTCAGAGTTTGCCAAAAAACAAGGTTTTAAGTTGAAGAAGTTGGAGAGGCCAATGAATGTGAGAAATGTGGATGGGTCACTGAACAAAGAAGGACCTATAGAGCATATGGTGGAAGTCAATATATACTATCAGGGACATAAGGAGAGGATGGAGATTGATGTGATAGGTGGACAAAAGTGGACAATGATTTTGGGGATGCTATGGCTAGCATACCACAATCTAGAAATAGATTGGAGGATGGGAGAAGTAAAGATGACAAGGTGCCCAGAGGAATGTGGTAAGCAGTGAAGACCAGTTCAAGAGAAATCAGGTTAGGAGAAACAAAAGGAAGAGGAAGCAAAGGAGAAAGCAGAAAAGAAAAGGGTGGAGAAAGATAAGAAAAGGAAACAGAAGAAAAAAAAGACAATGGAGGTTAAGAAAGTGGCAGAGGAATGGGAAATTTGAAATGAGAAGGAGGCAGCAGTAAAATCAGAGGAAGAAGCAAAGAAGATGGTACCTAAGAAGTTTCACCGATGGATCAAGGTATTTGGAAAGAAACAGTTGGAAAGAATGCTGACTAGAAAATTGTGGGACCCTGCAATAGAGACAAATGAAGGTTTTGTGCTGAGGAAAGAGAAGGTATATCTGTTGTTGAGGGAAGAAAGAGAAGAGGTGAGAGAGTTTATCAAAGAGCAGTTGTGGAAAGGATATACCCAATCATTAAAATCACCACAGACAGCGCCAGTATTCTTTGTAGGAAAAAAGGATGGGAAGAAGTGGATGGTGCAAGACTACTGGTATTTGAATGAGTGGACAATAAAGAACAACTATCCACTCCCTTTAATATCAGATGTGTTGGAAATATAGGGATGGAAAAGGTTTTTACAAAGATGGATCTCAGATGGGGTTACAATAATGTAAGGATTAAGGAAGGAGACGAGTGGAAAGCAGTGTTCATGACATCTGAGGGGTTTTTTGAGCCCACGGTCATGTTCTTTGGGTTGACAAATTCACCAGCGATATTCCAGACAATGATGAATGAGTTACTTAGAGACTTGATTAACACAGGGAAAGTGGCAGCATTTATAGATGATGTAATTATAGGGACGGAAAGTGAAGAAGGGCATGATGAGTTGGTAGTGGAAGTAATAAAAAGGCTGGAAGAAAATAATTTATATGTGAAGCCAGAAAAATACAAATGGAAAGTAATAGAAGTGGGATTTTTAGGAGTGATAATCAGAGCAGACAGGATAAAGATGAAAGAGGAGAAGGTGAAAGGTGTTTTGGACTGGCCAACACCCAAGTATGTTAAAGATGTACAAAAGTTTTTAGGATTGGCAAACTATTATCATTGATTCATCGAAGGCTTCACATCTATAGCTAGGCCTCTACACAATATGGTGAAGAAAGACCAAAAGTGGGATTGGACTGAGAAGTAGGAAGAAGTATTTAGGAAGTTGAAGGAGCGGTTCACCAGAAAACTGGTATTAGCAGCACTGGACCTAGACAAAAAAATGAGGATGGAAGTCAATGTATCAGATTATGCAACAGGGGGAGTCTTGTCGATAGAATGTGAAGATAAACTATGGAGACCAGTAGCCTTTCTTTCAAAATCTCTAAATGAAACTGAGAGGAACTATGAAATTCATGACAAGGAGATGCTAGTAATAATAAGGGGATTAGAAAATTGGAGACATTTATTAGAAGGTGCACATTTCAAGTTTGAGATCTGGACTGATCACAAAAATTTGGAATATTTTATGAAAGTGCAAAAGTTGAATCAAAGACAAGCTCGATGGGTGTTATACCTGTCAAGATTTGACTTTACTTTGAAATATGTTCCAGGAACAAAAATAGGGAAGACAGATAGACTTAATAGATGACCAGACTGGAAAGTAGGTGTAGAAAAGGACAACGATAATCAAGTATTTATTAAAGACAGTTGGATTCATAATTTACAAGAAGTAATAATAGAAGGACTAGAAGTAGGTATATTAGAAAAGATAAAAAAAGCTAGGAGTAAAGATAAAGATGTAGTTAGAGTAGTATAGGAGATGAAGAAAGTGAAGGTAAGAGAACTATAAGGGAATGAGTGGCAGATAGAAGGGGATTTGGTGTTGAAGGAAGGAAAGGTGTATGTGCTGAGGGATGAGGAGCTGAGAGCAGAAATAATCTGGTTACATCATGATGTACCAGCAGCAGAACATGGAAGACGATGGAAAACAGTAGAATTGGTCACTAGGAATTACTGGTGGCCAGGAGTAATGAGAGATGTGGGAAAATATGTAGAAGGGTGTAACTTATGTCAAAGGATGAAGAATAAGATAGAGAAGTTGGCAGGAAAGCTAAAGTTAAGCGAGGTGCCAGAGAAGCCATGGACATACTTGACAGTAGACTTCACTACAAAGTTACCAGTAGTAGCTGGGAAAGATGCTATCTTAGTGGTCTGTGATAGGTTGTTCAAAATGATGCACTTTGTGGCAACAACAGAAGGAACATTAGCAGAAGGACTGGTGAGGTTGTTTAGGGACAACATATGGAAGTTGCATAGACTACCGGAGAGTGTGGTATCAGATAGGGGACCTCAATTTGCAGCAAAATTGATGAAGGAGTTGAAGAGGATGTTGGGGATAGAAATGAGGCTGTTAATGGTGTTCCACCCACAAATGGATGGACAAATGGAACAAATGAATCAAGAGTTAGAGCAATACTTGCAATTCTTTGTAGAGCATAGGTAGAAAGATTGGCCGGAATGGTTAGCATCAGCTGAGTTTGTGGTAAACAATAAGGTTCATACAGCAACTAAAGTTTCACCTTTCATGGCAAATTATGGAAGAGAAATGAGAATGGGAGAAGACATTAAAAAAAGAGGAAAAGTGGAAAAGGTAACAGAGTTTGTAGAAAGAATAAAAAAGGTATATGAGGAAGCAAGAGCAGCATTGAAAAAGGTGCAGAAGGACATGAAGAGACAAGTAGATAGAGGAAGGAAAGAAACAGAGGAGTGGAAGAAGGGAGATAGGGTTATGTTGAGTACTAAGGACCTGATGTTCAAAGAGAGACCAGTGAAAAAGTTAGTAGATCATTATGTGGGTCCATATACCATTGAGAAGGTAGTATCAACCAATGTGGTCAAGTTATGACTGCCAACCTCGATGAGAATCCATTCAGTTGTAAATGTTAGTTGGATAGTACGGTATAAGGAGCAAGTAAAGGGACAGAAAAAGAAAGAAGGAAAGCCAATGGAAGTGGAAGAAGTTGAAGAATGGGAGGTAGAAAAAATATTAAATAAAAGAAAAATAAGAGGGGTGGAGAAGTACTTAGTATGTTGGAAGGGGTTTACAGTAGAATATGATACTTGGGAGAAAAAGGAGGATCTAGGAAATGCAAAAGAGGTGTTAGAAGAATTCAAAGAAAGAATGGATGTGGAAATATGAAGACAAGAGAAGATAGATAGAGTGGAGGAACGAGATTTTAGGAGAAAAGAGTTGTTAGGAAAGTTTACAGCAAGGATGCTGTATAGATGGGATGATGGGATGTTTGAGGATGAATACTTGAAGAAGTTAGAGAAGAATTGGAAGAGGTGGAAAGAAGACAGGCAGATTGATAAAAGTGAGCACTTGAAAACAATAGAAGAAAAAATAGAGAAGGAAAATGAAAAGATAAGAAAAAGAGATTGGAGAACAGGACTTTTCTCCAGAGGAGAAATCTTGAAGGGGGGGTAATGTCAAGATTGCAGAAAGTGGACTTTGTTTCTTTTTATTTTCTTTCTCATTTTTATTTTATTTTCAATTTATTTTCCTTTATTCTATTTTTAGAACTAGGGTTAGGGTTAGAGTGATAAGATCATGCTGTCACACAGCAGGTCACATTAGATGACATGGTCACAAGTCACATGACACATAGAAAGATGTAGAAGGTTCTGGAAGGATGATGTTATATAATATGTAAAACACATGTTGACCTTAAGACGTACACATGGTCATTTAGGGTAGGCTAGAAATAGCTCACATGGACCATTAGGTATTAGTATATAAGGTAGACAATCTTATATAGAGTTCTCTATTGAGTTCTCTTGTGTTAACCCAATACAAGGTTCTTTTCATTGACCTACTCTAAGGTCTTTGATTTGTAACATATGGCATGCTGGCCTTGAGGTAGATACAAGGTGGATGAGTAATAAGACATGAGGTAGATTAGTAATGGACATGAGGACAGGACATGGATATTAGGGTAGGATACATAACAGATGCGTAGTTGTAGTACAGACCATGGATAGATATATAAATAGTCAGTAGAATACTGTTGTGGTTTCCTATTGAGTTTTCTTGTGAATTACACAACTCATGTTTCCCATTAGATATTTCTCCTGTGAGATTTACCATTTGTGCTACTATTGGACATTAGTCTAGTGGTTGCTACAACACTTGTTAAGTATATTAAGCAGAACAATAGGCCTAAATACTATAGAAGTATTATAAGCAGGTTTACTTAGCTTGGGTATAATAACAAAAATTGACTTCTTGAAGTTTCTGGGCCAATGTTGCAGTGGTAAACATATATTAACCAAAGAGAAGATTGTTGTGGCAACTACTTATCGCAATGACAAATGATCACACAAGTGAGTAAATCTCAAAAGCGGATATAATGTGGGTAGTTCACAAGTGAACTCGACAAGGAGTCTCTGCTTAATTAGAGTCCTATTTATACAATACATGCTTGGTCCGTGCTACTAATAATTAAGCTTACCCTATTGTCCATGCTTTATTCTCATATCTGCCTCAAGGCTACCATGTATACTCCATGTGCTCTGATGTCATCTTTCCAATCCTTCTACCACCTTCTAGGCCTATGACATCACATCATGTGATCAGTCATGTGACTTTGATGTCATGTGCCTCTTTATTGTTCAAGAAAGAAAATAAAAAGAAAACAAAATCCCTATAAAGTCAGAAAATAAAAGGAAAAGAAAATAGAAATTGTTCATGTCCAAAGCATCCCATAACAAAGATGTCTATAGCATAAATGTTATTAGCAAGAATGAGCTTGAGGTACTATTAAGTAATATGGTTAGGACTTGGAGTAGAAATATTAAAATAGGCCTTATATGCCTTCTGTATCTCTAATATTAAAATCAGTATCCAAGAGCAAGTAGTTTGGCTAAGAATCTTATTTAGAACAGAGTGATTAATAAAGTGATTAGCTGCAGTATTATAAAACTGGTGGAGGACACTCTATAAGTTTTGAAGGTCATTGCAGAGTTGCTCTTAGAAGTGAATGGTCTCTACTATAGGCAACTTATACTGTTTGACCCAGCTTATTAGATTCCAAGATTGTTTACTAACAGATGTAATTTCAGCAATTCTGTTGTTAAAAATTATTATTTGACCAGTCTAGTTATAAAGTGAAAGAAGAATTAGTCAGAGCATTTTTTAGCTTACTTATAAGTCTCTAGTATAGTTTTGCACTTATTAGAACACCACTTCTTAGACTGAGTAGTGACTATAATTCTCTTTGTTAGTAAAGAGATCTAAGATTGTCTCAGAAAGTAAGTCAAGACCAGCAATAGAGTATAAAAAGATAAGGTCAATTACTATGTTAGCATAGCTTTAAATATCTGAATAATGAGTAGAGATAGAAAGCACTGGAATAGAGTGTACAAGACTGTAAAAGTTTACTAAGTCTTTTAAAACCTGACTAGTTATAGAATGTGAAGAGACAGATAGGTCCTACTTAGTATCTCTAATATTAAAGTCTCCTTTCATATATAATAGGTTGAGAATGTTCAGAACTTTATTAGACAAAAGGTCTATAGTAGTATGAAAGCTATTAGAGTAGATATTTATAAGAAATTGACACTTTCCTTTGTTGAAGAAAGATAAAAGCTGAATGTCTCTGTAGTCAACTATGTCTCTTGTCAGAGTTGTAAACATTGGATTTAACTTTTTCATTCTTTTCTATTTTATTTTGGACTTAGGCAAAGGAGTGTGGTGTGATGTCACATGTGATAGTCACAAAGTGTAATAAAGGCATATTTACTAAGACTAGTCATAGTACTATAGTTGGCTTATTCAGAGTATATCTCAGTAATCTTATTAGTATGCTATTGCTTGTTAAAGTGATGGTGCTGGAATGGATACTTGTCATGGTCAGCAATATAGTTTTCTTTACAGTTTAAATATTTAAAATCAAAGTTCTCTACTCTGTATAAACCACTACATTTTTGATATTTAGTATCTTGAACATAACAAGTATGTCTTGTGTATTTCTAGTGCTAGTAATGATAATACTGAGCAACTTCAGGGTATATAGTAGTATGTTACCTAAAGATTAAATAAACAATTAATGAGATTTTTGCTATTACAACTCAAGTTCAAGTATAAAAGTGAAAGATAAACCTTGTATTGGATTAATATAAGAGAACTCAATAGATTTCCCAATACAGAGTATCTTATGCTAGCTAATTGGTCTATGAAATACTATTACCAATCTATTCTAAAGACTATGTGTATTAAATGAGATTAATAAATTATTAATATACTGTATGATATTATTCTTTTAAAATCTTCTATGTTCTTTTATGTGACAGTAACAGTGATATTTGTGACATATTTGTGACAGTTATTATATATTGTCATAATATAATATTAAACTATAATTTCAATCCTAAGTCTAAAACAAGAAAATAAAATAGAAAATAAAATGAAAATGAGAAAGAAAAATAAAATAATCCAAGTTTATTATCTTTAACTCTGACACTTGCTCTTAGAACCTTTCTTGGAGTTCCAGATGTTAATTTAGATTACTGGTATATTAGAGTTAGGAAATGTCTTTATAATATAAGACAGAGAAGCTAATGTGATATTCTTAAAGAGAGAAGAGCTAGAAAGAGCTGCTGTCATCTGAGTAGGAGTTATAGGCAAAGAAGTGTTAGAGTTCTAGTAGAAGACATTTAAAACATTTAGAAAAGATTTAGATTGAGACAAGTAAGGCTCTATCTTAGTGGTCTTACTAAGATTAGCAGTTTTCTTTAGTTATTGCTTAATTACTTCTAGCTCTGCTGCTAAAGCAACAGAGTTGGTAAACATGGACATACTATCTCATATCCTGTAAACAGACTTTATTCTGAGTTTAGAGTGTGCCTTAACCAAGTTTTTGTTACAGAACTCAACTACTAAGTAGCATTGGCTATAATAATCTCTATAGTAGGAGAATTACAACATGTTATCTGGTAGGCCTATAGGTTATCATTTTAAGATACTGGAACAACTGGTACTTTCTTAAAAAGTATATGCACTGCTTAAACTAGTCTGGTGTATGGAAATGATTGTAGCTTGAGGAAGGTTAGGAAATGCTTTCTTAAGCTATAATAAGTGCAAAAAGTTATTATAAGATAAGGCAGAAGCAAATCTTGGAGCTTGCTAAGTAATGTTGGATTTTGCAATCTGAGCAAATGATTTGACCTTAAGCTTAGATTTAAAAGGTTTGGAGGCCAAGGAAATAGGAAGAGGTACTATCTGGAGCTTGATAATCTTAGAGATTGTCATAGCTAGACTAGATATCATAGCTAAACCAGAATAAATTATCATAGCTTTAAGAAGAAAGAAGGCTTATGAAATAAGCAATGTTTTGCTCTTAGAGTCAAAGAAAGATATAGAAAGAAAGGAAGAGACTTTGCTCTTTCTCTTGCACTTTTTATTAGAGATTAGAGTGAAAGTAACTTCCTTAGCCTCTGGTACATCAATAACCATCTCAATATTAGAAAAATAAGCTATAAAATAAAAGAGAAATTGGAAAAGAAGTAATAAAAGACAGGAAAAATATAAAATGACTAAGTCTACTCTGAGGGTTTCTGACACAAGCTTGAGGTTATAACATTTGAAATGGAATATTTACAATTAATTAGTCTGTAATATATAAGATATTTTCTCTACAGGCTCAACAAAGTAGCTTGATATCAATCTTGTTTTTCTAAGTTTCAGACATAGGACGATCAATGTTATCATTAAGAGCACTGTTGGCTCTGAACTTCTTTGAGCCTCTTATTCTAGGGTCTTGCCTAAGGCATTAGAATTGAGGCTTCCCTTCCCCATAAAAGCTTATCATTGCAAGGTTGGGGAATTTCTTCATTTGCATTGGTATCAGCTCTGACTAGAGTTATTGGTAATTGTGTCAATGAAAGTGAAGTTTCCTGTGATGTAGGGTGAAACTTGGCCTGCCATGTTAGGTACGTTCTACTTATAAGAATGTTTATTTGGCTAATGATTAGTTGATAATCGATTCTGCCACCCTTTCCACCTTGTCCTGCCGGCGAGCTGGCGGGCAGCATGTGAGTTGCCGAACTCTAAGTCTCCGATGTATTGATAACATTCCCCACAGCATACAAAGATGATAATCTGAATCATGTCATCGATCCACCCTAGGCTGTCACAAGATATGTCTTTTATAATTTTTCTTCTGAAATCACACCCTGTGTCCTGGACTTTTTGATCTCGTTCCAGTGTAGCGTTCAATGGAAAACACCAGCCAATATGTGAATGTTGGTCTATCAACCTAAATGATGTGTTCGCCAATGGATCAGGACCCATTCTCGTTCATGGTGTTGTTTTCAGAACGGCTCACTCGGAATCTACCTCCTAGATCCGAATCGACCTGAACAGTGTAGAGATTGATTGAAACTGTCCATGGTACTTGTCACCTTTAACGAAATGGACAACTAGGCAAGCACCCAAGCAGTGGACAGATGGCGTGCGCGACAGGCCTGGAGTTCACGATAGATGAGCGTATTAGGATGTACACTAGATGGGAGAATACATAACGTACCTGGAGTTCACGATAGATGAGCGTGAACTCCATGATTACAGGAGGGCTAGACTAAATACCAACACGAGTGGCTGACAATACAAGAATAACTGTGACATACACAGTCCATTATGACATACCAGTCCGAGTCCAAATATGTTCAACAATAATGATAAAACTTATCGATACTGCAATATCTCGACAACTTTCCACCAGAGACATACATAACTAGGCAACATGTTTTGAGCCTGGGTCCCTCACGCTCAGGCTTGGTTATAATCTAATGGGTGGGTGATCAGTCGTACAATAGTTGTAAAACAATACTTCAGCAGTCAAAAAGTTCCCTATGTCACACTTTTACCACACTTGACCACGCTACGATACGTCATGCTAGTTGGCGCCATCTTTGCTAGTCCTCATGCTAGCTAAATTTTAGATGCCTCTACTCTTGCAGTCTCCATGTGGGAGACAGAAGGTGATCACAGGTTGATACATGCTGGCAAACGATGACGTAAAGTCACGCACATCTCCGCCGTCATGGTTCTCTTTCTATCTATATTCCACTCGTCATGCTTTACCCTTCAACCGAACAAGCAAATCATGACATGGTCTCTGACGACATGACCCGACACTTACATACGGGACAGTGCGTGTTATTGCGTCATGTTCACAATCGCTTGGCTGTACTGTACATCTAGAATGTGCAGTGTAGGTTGAGTTACATATAATATCAGGTTGCATGACTCTGGAGTTCTCAATCAGTGACGATGGATGACCTCGGTCTCTAGACATCCTGGACTTGCGAGGCACTGTCATTGCTAGTCTCTTGCCTAAGATCCACTGCAGGAACACGCTCGGGTTGATTGGTTGATAACTCTAGCCTCGGAAAGCATGCAAAATGATGGCTCCGATGTCCTGACAATAGTGCCGGTACACAAAAAGGTTGATGTTTTCTTCGGCATCCACTGATAACCTAGGTCTTTATTGTGTATGAGGTGTCAGCGGCCCCGTTCTTATGCCTTCATCTTTGTACTTACCGCATCCAGGCATGCTATTTTCGTCAAATTACATTGTACATTGTCATCCCCGCAAGTTACTGCCACATTATGGTTAGTAACAATCTTAACACAAGTAGCGAAAGGGCACTAGAAGGATGATCCGGAAACACAGTTCTCACTGAGTTGGTTAGATTGGTCCTGCGCCAATATAAGCTGAAACAATTATTCTATTGATGGTCCAATCAAGTGTCATAAAATACTTGCTAATTATATTTTGGCAGTTGTGATAGACTTCTCTTGTCAGAGGTCAATTGACATAACAACCTTTTGATATTTTATAAGCTAAGAGAAAATGAGCATCAAGTATTATACTTCTTGGACTCATGCAGCCCATTTAGCCCTTATATTCTCTTTCCAATGATCCTGGGAAATCACCTGGTGTCATTGATTGCTACTACTACTATAACTATGGTTAAACTTTGGGTTGTCATGTCTCATAGTGCACATTCAAGTAACCCTTTATTACCTAATTTATTGGAAAAGAAACAATCTCATTATAATGTAAAATTTCTCTTTGCATGCCGCTGCCACAATGATCTTATTTATTTGAAACACTAACAAAAAAGGTCAAATGAACAGGCAGCTTGCTAAATTACGCCCATACAAAGTGATCATTAGTAATGATATTATCGATGACATCGCGAACAGAAAGCTTGACCATACCCAAATGGATTTGGACTAAAGTATGCTGTGGGGTACATGAATATCACTCCTCTACGGGCCGCCTCCGATCATACAAGTTATCCCATGCGATCTTGGGGAGGAGTCAAGTTTTCTCTCCATCGCCGAGGGGGTTCAAATTCTCCCCTGTGGTACAGCAAGGGACAACCCAAATATCAACCGGCGAGGTATAACTTTCGATAAGTAATATTATTGGAAGTAGGGGAATTTTATACATAAAGAGATGCGCACGGACCATTTCACAAAAATATAAGATCGGAGTCTGAATTCAGAAAACTTTACAGTCACCTCAAACCCCATCAATTTGGTAGCTCATTTAGCTTTGGGTTGCTTGTGAAGGGTGTG
>Ga0157357_1001189_pt1 | contig 10902 bp, 10 predicted proteins | sample AttcapACBM1_FD_111485 | JGI IMG/M metagenome (GOLD analysis project Ga0157357, IMG submission 111485) | Fungus gardens microbial communities from leaf cutter ant in Botucatu, State of Sao Paulo, Brazil - Atta capiguara ACBM1 | ecosystem: Host-associated > Fungi > Mycelium > Unclassified ... | reverse complement strand
TAAGTATCTCCTATACTATCCATTTGTATATAAGACTAGTAGTTACACTGTAATTCACTAGTCTGATAATCAATGAAGATAATTCTTATTAAACTCGATCTCTAGTGTTCAACAGTGATATACCAAATCAGCACCTGCTCCCATCTTGGACTTCTTCCTATCATCTGAAGTTGTGACTACATAGCAAACAGATAGCGCAGCATATAAGCTGAAGTTAAGGTCATTCCACAAGTCTGCTCCACTCTGAGTCCATTCTACAGACTTCCACCACAGTGTGAACTGCATCTGACAATAGAAAAGACTAAATCTTATAAATAGTGTCATCAAATTTTGAAAGCCTTAAAAATAGCAAAGAAGTTTCTTATCATAAGTATTATAATTTAACTCTGCTATAATGAAAGTGTAGAAGTAAAATGCAATTAGATAAACTTTGTTTTCTTTATTCACAATAGAAAGAATTGCAGTAAGAGTATAGTCTAAAGCATCAGTTTCCACAATGAGTTAAGCATTGGGGATCCAGTACATAAAAATAAGTATAGAGATGAATGTTTTCTTTAAGGAGTTGAAAGCATTACAATAGAAAGAGTTGAACTTCTAGGAAATATCTTTCAAGATGAGATATTTCAATATAATAACAATGTCTGAGTGATTAAAGATGAACCAGCAGTAAAAATAAACAAAACCTAAGAAAGACTAAATATCCTTAATCTTTTTGGGCTCCAACTAGTCTTGAACAATCTTTACTTTGCTATTGGATATAGTGAGACCAAAAGAAGAAAGAATGTATTCCAAATACTCTACTAGCTTAGAATAAAACTTACATTTTTCTGCTTTAGCATAGAAACTAGCCTTACAATGACATTTTGAGTATTTTCTTGACATGCTAATAATATTCAGACATATTATTAGAGTAGATGAGTATATTATTTAGATAAATTATGACACAGACATCTAGAAAATCAGAAAAAAGATCATTTATGTTCTAAAAGTATATACTTAGACTTTATAAGGTTAACACAAAGGTATAGTGAACCATCTTTCTTGATGAATAAAACTGGCACATTATATAAAGATAAGGTTAGTCAGATAAAACTCATATTAATACTTGAAAGGAATATTTGAAAGATTGGAATCCTCTATAAGTTGTGTGGAATTGGCCTAGATATCTGAAGAATGAAGATAGAGTTGAAATTTACTTAAGTCTAGAAGTTTTGATACATATAAGAATGTTATAGCACCAATGATAATAATGTTAGATTGCTCAAAGATAAACATGGAGATCTCAGATGCAAGTATGAAAACTATGGGGCCCAATAATTGCAGAGAGATATCAGAAGATAACTGATATATTATTTACCCAGTCAATTAGTGAATTATGTTAGGTAAGTTAGTTGTATCCAAGAACTAAAGAGTAGAAAAAATGAAGCAAAGTAATATAGAAGTCCAGATTTATACAATCACTAGAGAGAAAAACTACAGACAAGATAGCAATTTTGATTATAGTGCTGTTTAATAAACCATTAAACAAGTAAAGGGCAACTGGTAGGATTGTAGATATCTTTAGGCTATGAATATTCACAAATTTTAAGTCTACAAAACAATAAGTAGACCCAAAGTCAACTAGAGCTTGAAATAGAGTTTTATTAAGATAATTCTGACTAAGGATTAAGAAAAAAGTAAGAGAAACAAAGAGAAAGTAAGAGTCAGAAAAAGTAGATACATTAAGTTAAATAGAACTTGTTACTATATATGTTACAGATTCAAAACCTTAGAGTTAGTTAAGAAAGTGAGCCTTGTATTAGGGTTAACACAAGAGAACTTGATAGAGAACTCTTTACAGAATTGTCTACCTTTTATACTAAAGGCACATGGTCCATGCTATATACTTCTAGCCCTACCCTAAATGACCATGTGTATACCTCAAGGCCAACATACATTATGCACATTGTATGACATCATCCTTCTAGTACCTTCTATGTCTTTCTTCTTGTGTCACATGACTAACCCTAACCCTAAGTTCTATAAATACAAAAATACAAAAATAAATTGAAAAGAAAATAAAAATAAGAGAGAAAATGAGAAAAAACTAAGTCTACACTTTTCATTCTTGATAATATAGAAAAGTTCAATATAGCTCTCAATCTGTACAAAGTCCTAGGAATCACTTTCTATCTTTCTAAGAGCTTCTTAGAAGTAACTACAAGAGAATCAGCAGCCATTAAAGTACTATGGTCTTTAGGAGTAACTATAGTCTATTTCTAAGGACAAAAGTCTAGTCTATAGTCTTCTACACTGTAATAGAGAAGTCTACTTATAAAGAACTAAACTGTTTTGTAAGAGCAGAGAACAAAGAGTTGGTTATCTTGGAAGATGACAATTTAGTAAATGAGACTACCAGAGATATATTTACTTTGTTCTGGAGGTCTGTAGCATTATAAGCAAAGAAAGTCTTACTATGCTTCTGAGAATGAGACTTAAGAGTATTTTTTACCTATCTTACACAGTAATATTTGCAATCCCAGTAGTATTTATCAATAGTTATTACTAAGGCATATATATCCTGAAATAAGATAAGCTTGTCTTATTTCTAGGTAGAAATTAGATCCTAGATTTGATTGGGAAATCCCTGGTAATAGCAATGACAAAGAATACTATTTTTTCAATCTAATTGGAAAGCATAGTATATGAAGTCTATATTATAAGTAGAAATTTTGTTACCATGCTTCATGTAGAGATTATCCAGCATGTTTACTACTTTACCAGCAGAGTCCAAGAGACCAAAATACCAATATAGTTTGTTAACAAATAAGTTTCAGTCAGAGAGCTAGTTTTGAAGGATACTTTAGTCTTCCTAGTTGAAATCAATCTCAAACCAATTCTAAGCTTTTTCAGAAAGGTAAATCATTGCAAAATTAATCTTCACAATATTCATATCAATTGCATGGGATTTGTGTGGAAATAAAGACAACATTAGAACAAAAATTATTAAGCTTGTCAGACTCAATACTATTAAACATATCAAGAATATAGGTCTTAAGTTTCCTTAAATTAATGTTAGGACTGAGAGTTTGATTAAGCAAATTAGCAATACAACTAAAAACATTAGTCAATTGTTTATTAGTAAAATTATTGCTGTGCTGGGGTTTTGACTATGAGCAAATGGAAAAATCATCAGAATAATTAGTAATATTAGTAATAAGAGCATCCTTTTAGTTAGAATCATTGTCTGTAGGAATAATACTTGAACCAAAGACAAGTGAGACTATCCAAGCAAGTTAGATAATATAAGTTAAAGACCTAAAATATAATCAGCCTCTTTGGTAAACATGTCTTGATTATTATAGGATATTTGGAGGATATATTCCAGCAAAATGTTTGCTAAGATACAAAATAGAACTGAAGAGTGTTCCAAATAGTAGGACTAGAGTGTCAGAACTAAAGACAATAGACTCTATTTACTTTTATTTTTTTCTATTTTTGTTTTATTTATTTTTTATTTTAAACTCAGAGATTAAAGTTAGTGTAATATTATACATGACTGTCATCCATCTGTCACATATCACTATTACATAATCATATATCATAGAAGAATATAAAAAGTTCTAAAACAATAATGTTATATCATATGTTAATAGTATATAGTATACATACTCTTTAAGATAAACTAGGTTTAGTATAATATGAACTATTAGCCTAGTATATATAAGATAGATATTTTGTACTTGAAACTCTATCAAGTTCTTTTGTATAAACTCTATATAAAGTTCTTTTTTTGACTAGTCATTAAGTCTTAAGTTGTAACATTAGAACTCAATATCTATACTTGAGGCCACCCAACCTTCTCTATTTTTACTCTCTATTCATTCTCAACTAGTAGTTAATACAACTACTAGTTACTCTTAATATAGAAGCTAAACCTTAGATATAAAGGAGAGCTAGCTATTTAGCATGAGTAGTCATGAACATCAGTAACCAAACTCAGACTACTGATTAGACATTACTTATTGTTTAATCAGATAATATCAAGTAGTATACTTATTTTTTCACATAAAAACTCTATACTATAAGTTTACTTATAACTTGTTCATATAAAAGAATAGCAAGTGTCTTTCAGATCTCATTTAGAGTAGAACTGTCATAGTACACTTGAACTCTGATTTTTTATCCTGATTTTTTTCTTTTTATTTATTTTTCTTAATTTGATTTTCCTTTTTATTTTATTTTATTTTATTTTGGACAATGAAGAGGCATATGATGTGTCACATAACAACTATATCATAAGCATAGAACATTGTAAAAAGAACTAAAAGAAATAACATCAAGATACATGTCTATAGTATATCAACCTCATAATATACTCATAAATAACACATAAACCTTAGGGTAGGGTTATTTATTATTAGCACAGACCATATGTAAGTAGTATATAAAGTGTAGTAGGAATGCATCAGGATATTATGGTATGCTTGAATTCTTATATTTTATTCTGATTTTCTTTTTCTTTTATCTATTTTCTTTAATTTAATTTCTCTTTTTCTTTTATTTTATTTTTCTTTATTTCTTTATTTCTTAGATGATGAAGAGGTATGTGTCACATGACATGATGTCATAAGCCTAGAATCTAGGGAAAGAGGCTAAAAGAATGATGTCAAGGTATATATTAGTAATATATTCATTTTATAGCAAACATATGGATATTAGGATAGGATTATTTATTGTTAGCATGGACCATGTGTACTAGTATATATATTCCATTAAAGATTTTCCCTCATACTTGCTTTCTCTAGCTGTTCTCCTGAATTCTTGAACAAACTTCTTTATTGAATACATTAGGGACTCCTTGTTGAGTTCTCTTGTGATTCCCATAAAATACTTTATCTTTAAGTTTACTTAGTAGACTATTGCTTGTCTTAACTAGTAGTTACTACAACAAGAATAACCTCCTTAGGTTAAAATCACTTACATTTCAATTAGAGCAGTAGTTAGTAGCTAAGATAGTTAGTAAACAATATGAGATAAGACTTGGAAAGGGCCTACTAGTACTTACTAAGATTGAGTTGAGTTCTAATTACAAGTCAAAAAGTAGTGGAGATATAGAAAGTAATAATATATAAAGAGGTAGGACAGAACTGGAACTAGTTTTCTCCTTTTACTAATACCAATCAAATTTCTACCCTTTTATTATAATATAAGCTAATATAGCTCAATAAATCTAGAGCAGTTAGTTAGACAGCAAAAAAATAAATAGCTACTTTACAGATGCTAATTTCTCAAGCTAGTCTAAAAGAAGAGATAGTGGTAGTTCCCCAACCCAACACTGGATCAAATATAGAAGTGGCCAAGCTACAAGCATTCAATGAGAAAGCAGAAAAGACATTAGGTTTTCTAACAGTATGTAGACTATATATTAGAATAAAAATGAGAAATATAGCAGTTGAAGAGCAGATATAGTAGATGTTATTGTATGTACAGGGAGAATTAGCAGATATTTGAAAGAAGAATATTATGAAAGACTTAGAAAGAGAAAACTTAAGTTATACAACTGTAGGAGAATTTTTATCAGATCTAAAGAAAGAATTTGGTGGAGGAGATAACAAAACAATAAAAGTGGCAGAATTGAAGAAGGTAAAGTAAAAAAACAAGATAATAGAAGAATTTGTTTAGAAGTTCAGAAAAATAGCTGAAGAAAGTGGTTATAAAGAGAAGTCATTAGTAGAAGAGTTTAAGCAAGAAATAAATAGGATAATTTAGTAAAAGCTAATGAAATCAGAATTCTCCTAGAAGTATTGAGAAATAATATGAGCAAGCAATGAATTTAGATATACACTGAAGGAAAAGTAGGGAAAAAGAAGAAAAATTAAGAGATAGAAGAGAAACATGAACTTAGGCACCAAGACATGATATAGCAACAAATATTACAGGGACACAATGGCAATAGATGTCATAGCCTCAAGTTTGGCCAAGAATGCAGGAGATCTAACAGCATCTGCTCTAATAGAGGGAGTTGAGAGAATAAATGTAGTCATTGTATACTTATGATAACAGTAGGCAGAGTTTGTGCTAAGACACAACTCATATGATATGAAAGTAGACTGGGATAGGAGCTATTATAGCTGTGGGAAATTTGGATATTTAACAAAAAACTATAAAAATAGGAAAATTATAGAAAGAGGAAAAAACGAATACTGACAGTAATTTAAATAAAGAAGAAAGTCTGATGGTTCTTAACTAGGCTCTAGTAATAATAAGTTTGCAATGCTTAGTAAAGCAATAGATAATATATCTTACTGTAATCTAAATAATGAGAATATGTTGAGAGAAGTTACAGTGAAGATTGGACTGGAGAGGATTGATACTCAAGAAGGAATAAAAGTAGAGATATTGTTGTATAGTGAAAGTCAATATTTATTATCAAGAGTATAGAGAGAGGACAGAGATTAATGTAATTTTGGAAATGCTATAGCTAGCTGACTACAATCCTGAGATTGATTGGAGAATAGAAGAAGTAAAGATGATGAGGTGTCTAAAAGAGTGTGGAAAGCAGTGGAGATCAAAGCAGGGGAAACTGGGGTGGCAAAAACAAAAGGAGGAAGAAAAGTAAGAAGAAAAAGGAAAGAGGTGAGAAGAAAAGAATAAAAATAAAAAGAAAGGGAACAAAAAAGAAGAAATAGAGGTAAACAAAATAGCAGAAGAATGGGAGATTTTGGATAAAGAGGAGAAAGCAGCAAAATCCAAAGAAGATGCCAAGAAATTGGTTCCTCAGAGATTTTACAAGTAGATTCATGTTTTCAGAAAGAAAGCAAGTGAGAAGATACCAACAAAAAAGTTGTGAGACCATGTGATAGAGACAAAAAAAGAGTTTGTGCTAAGAAAGGGGAAGGTATATCCATTGTCAAGGGAAGAGAGAGAAGAGGTGCACAAGTTCATTAAAGAATAATTGAGAAAAGAGTATATTAGACCCTTAAATTCATCTCAAATAGCATCTGTGTTTTCTATAGAAAAAAAGGACAATAAAAAGCATATAGCTCAGAACTATTGGTATCTAAATGGATAGACAATTAATAATTATTCTTTATCTCTTATCTCAAACATTGTAGAATATTAGTATCAAGAAAGTATTTACTAAATTAGATTTACAATGGAATTATAATAATGTATGAATAAAGAAGAGGAATGAGTAGAAGACAGTATTCACAATACCAGAAAGATCATTTGAACCAACATTAATGTTCTTTGGACTCACAAATTCTCTAGCAACATTTTAAACAATGATGAATGAGATCCTTTGGAACTTAATCAACATTAGAGAAGTAGCAAGTTTTATAGATGACATTATAGTAGAAATAGAAAAAAAAGAACATGATGAAGTAGTAGAGGAAGTGGTAAAGCAGTTGGCAGAGAATAACTTGTATATAAAATCAGAAAAATGTAAGTAGAAGGTCAGAGAGTAAAATTTTTGGGAGTGGTGATTAGGCCAGAGAAAATTAAGATAGAAGAGAAAAAGATAAAGGGAATATTAGATTGGCTAACTCTGAAAGATGTTAAAGATGTATAAAAATTCTTAAGACTAGCCAATTAATATTAGCAGTTTATTAAGAATTTTGCAGCAATAGCCAAACTATTATATGATTTGGTAAAGAAAGATCAGAAGTAGAAGTAAACAGAGAAGCAGAAGAAAGCATTTAGAGAGTTGAAAGAGAGGTTCATAAAAGAACTGGTATTAGCAGTATTAAACTTAGATAAAAAAAATAAGAATGGAAGTTAATATATCTAATTATATGACAAGAGAGGTATTAAACTGTGAAACTCATGACAAGGAGATGTTAGCAGTAATTAGAGAATTGGAAAACTGGAAACATTTATTAAAGGGTGCAAAATTCAAGTTCAAGATTTGAACTGACTACAAGAACTTAGGATATTTCATGAAAGCACAAAAGTTGAACAGAAGACAAGTCTGTTAGACACTCTACCTGTTAAGATTTGACTTTACCTTAAAACATGTATCAGAAACAAAAATAGGAAAAGCAGATAAACTTAGTAAGAGACTAGACTAGAAGATAGGTGTAGAAAAGAACAATGAAAATCAGACATTAATTAAAGAACAATAGATTCATAGTTTAGCAAAAGTAGTAATAGAAGAACCAGAAGTAGAAATATTAGAAAAAAATAAAAATACCTAAAAGAAAGGACAAAAAAGTAGTTAGAATAGTAGAAGAGATAAAGAAAGTAGGGGTAAAAGTGTTGAGAGGTGATGAATGGCAAATGGAAGGGAACTTAATGTTGAAAGAGAGAAAAGTGTATGTACCAAAGGATAAGGAGTTGAGAGTGGAGATAATCCAGTTACATCACAATGTGCTAGCAATAGAATATGAGAAAATGACAGAATTAGTGATAAGGAATTATTAGTGGCCAGGAATGACAAAAGATGTAGGAAAATATCTGGATGGTTGTAATATGTGTCAAAGAATGAAAAGTTATACAGAGATACCAACAGAGAAGTTAATAATAAATGAGATACTGAAAAAGATGTGGACATATTTAATGGTTGACTTCATCACTAAGTTGTTATTAGTAGCTAGGAAAAATACAATTCTAGTAGTCTGCAATAGGTTGTTCAAAGTAGCATACTTTATAGCAATAACAGAAGGAACATTGGTGAAAGGGTTGGCATAGTTGTTTAGAAATAATATGTGGAAGTTACATGGATTACTAGAAAGTATGATCTCAGATAAGAGACCACAATTTGTAGTAGAGTTGACAAAGAAGCTGAATAAAATGTTAGAAATTGAGATGAAGCTGTCAATATCATTCCATCCACAAATATATAGTCAAACAGAAAGAATAAATCAGAAACTAGAACAATATTTACAGTTCTTTGTTGATCATAGACAAAAAGATTGGCCAGAATGGTTAGCAATAGCTGAGTTTGCAGTTAACAACAAAACACACTCAGCAACTAAAGTGTCTCTATTTATAACAAACTATGATAGAGAATTGAAGATGAGGGCAGATATTAGGAGAAAGAGAAAAGTAGAGAAGGCAATAGAGTTTGCAGAGAGAATGAAGAAGATACAAAAAGAAGCAGGAGCAGCATTGATAGAATGATATTAAGTATAAAATACCTAGTATTCAAAGAGTAACTAGTAAGGAAATTAATGGATTAATATGTTGGTCTATATATTATTAACAAGGTAGTCTCTACCAATGTGACCAAATTACAATTGCCAATATAAATATTAGTTGAGTAGTAAGATATAGAGACTAAGTGGAGAGACAGAAAACAGAAAAAGTAAAACCAGTGGAGATAGATGGAATTGAAGAATGAGAAGTAGAAAAAATTTTAAAAAAAAGAAAAATAAGAGAAGTGGTGAAGTATGATAAAAGATGTTCACAGTAAAATATAATACTTGGGAAAGAGAAGAGAATTTAGAAAATACAAAAGAAAGTATAGTAGAGTTTGAGAAGAGAATGAATACAGAAGTAAGTATGCTACTATTGATACTTGTTGTGGCAACTACTAGTCAAAAGACCAATAATAACACAAGCAATAAATTTCAAGGTAGATATCAAGTGGAGACCACAAGAAAACTTGACAAAGAGTTTCTAATGTATTGCTATCCTATTTATACAATAGATATATAGTCTGTGCTAACAATAAATAACCCTACCCTAATGTCCATATATTATTCATGAGTGCACTATATATATACTATGAGGTAAATATACTATTAACATATATCTTGATATCATTCTTCTAGCCCCTTCTCCCAAAATCTAGGCCTATGACCTCATATCATGTAACATGTCATGTGACCACAGTCATGTAACTTTTCATCATTATCAAAGAAAAATAAAAGAAATATTAAATCAAAAAAAATAGATTAAAAAAAGAAAAATGTTAGTATCTAAACATACCATAATAATACTGGAGTTTAGTATTAACTTTAGTTGATTATTAGGCTAGCTATCATAGAGTAATTTACTAACCTTAGATATATAAAGTAACTAAAAGGAGTAATTAAACAGATCTCTAAATGAATGTTTTAATAGTGAAATACTAAAAGAGATTTAGATTAAATAGAAAAAAACTTAATATAAAAGTCTAAGTAATTTTGTAGAATTTGAGAATAAATAAGCAATGAAAACAGATACAAATTACTATGAAGTTTGATGCAAATAAAGCCAAATAACCATAGAGTTTTAATACAAATAAGGCTAAATAACTATGAAGTTTTAATATTAAAATAACTATATAGAAAACAAATATAGCTTAGAGTTTAGGCTGTGATGATTACCCTTCTCATATCATATAATGTTGTGACTGTGACCATGACATGTGACTGACTTATAACAGTTATATATATAATATTACATCACTTCCTTATTAGAATTGATCTTTTTAGTTCTATTATAGTTAGTATAGACTTGATTTTAGAATTGTATCTTACTTAGTCAATATATTATCTGATCACATATACTACTCCCTGTGGATTTGTTTTTAACTCTTAGTCATTTACAGTTATTTACAGTTTACTAGATGATTTTTAAGCTATCAGAGTAATTTCTAAGGTTTCTAGAATTTTATAATTATTACTTACACTCTAATTATAACAGGTTATGGGCTCTGGCCTCTAGTAGTCTTCAAACACAATTTGCTTAGCTCTATTCATTTATAGCTATCTTCTACAACACTTGTTGTGGCAACCACTAATCACAATGACCAATATGTTACAAACTTAAGACCTTAGAGTTGGTCAAAAGAGTGAACCTTGTATTAGATTAACACAAGAGAACTCGATAGAGAACTCTGTACAGGATTGTCTACCTTATATACAAATACCTAATGGTCTGTACAAGCTATTTCTAGCCTACTCTAAACAACCATGTATATGCCTTAAGGTC
>Ga0157357_1001188_pt1 | contig 10907 bp, 5 predicted proteins | sample AttcapACBM1_FD_111485 | JGI IMG/M metagenome (GOLD analysis project Ga0157357, IMG submission 111485) | Fungus gardens microbial communities from leaf cutter ant in Botucatu, State of Sao Paulo, Brazil - Atta capiguara ACBM1 | ecosystem: Host-associated > Fungi > Mycelium > Unclassified ... | reverse complement strand
GAACTCTGTACAGGATTGTCTACCTTATATACAAATACCTAATGGTCCATGTAAGCTATTTCTAGCCTATTCTAAACAACCATGTGTATCACACATTATATGAAGTCATCCTTCCATGTGTCATGTAACTTGTGATCATGTCATCTGATGTGACCTGCTGTGTGACAGCATGATCTTGTCACTCTAACCCTAACCCTAGTTCTAAAAATAGAATAAAAGAAAATAAAAATGAGAAAAGAAAATAGAAAAATGTTAAGTCCACTTCCTTCGTTCTTGATAAATAGGCCTCTCAATTCTTTTTAGTTTAAACCTCTGCTTTCTTACAAACTCTGAACTCATCACTAACCCTGTTGTTCTACTATCCAACAGCACCTATATTGTAATTCACTTCTGCATATCAATCCTCTCCAATCCTATTTTTACTGTTACCTCCTTCAATGATTTTCCTTCTTCTGCCTTCCTTGCTTCTACTGGTCTTTCTTTCTTCTTCTTTGCTCTTTCTTCCCTTAACACTATTTTCCTATCCTTTTTTACTTCTTTTTTACTTCCTTCCCCCCTATTTATTATTCTGCTTGCCAACACCTCAAATTTATTTGAAGATTGCAATGTTGCAACCTTCTTTACTTTCTTTGCTCTACAATTCCTCATAATATGTCCAAATTCTTCACACCAAAAATACTTTCTTTCCTGTGCTACTCTTTTCCTGTTCATTTGCCTTTATTTTTGCCACTCTTCTTGTCATCTCCACTCTCTTTCTGCTTCTTTTTTACTCTCCATCTCATTTCCTCAATTCTTCTCCACTCATCCTCTATTCTCTTCTTCTTCTTTTTTCTTTGTTCTCTATTTTGCTTCTTACCCTTTCTTCTTCTCTTTTACTTTTTCTATAATTTCTATCTAATCTTGCTGCTCTCTCATTTAATACTTTTGGAAGGACATTCTGCCTCTATCAATCATCTTCTTATCCTTCCATCCATTCTTCTTTTGAACTTCTCTATCAGCAATCTTTCTCTATATCCACTATTCCTCACTGCTCTTTTGAATAAATTCTTCCATGGTTTGTTAACCTTGTTCAAGCTTCTTCAACTCTGCTACTTTCTTTGATTCTTCATCTCCTCTTCCAAACTCTTTCTTTATTTCTTCTAAAAATTCTTCTACCATCTCAAACTCCAATACTCTTACTTTCAAATCTTCTAATACATTCTTCTTCAACACATTAGCTGATCCTCCCTACACATATATTAACACCCACTGCACTTGGTCCTCTATTGTTGTTTCTCTCATTCTTATTCTTACATACAATTTACATGCCATCACAAAACCTTCTACTTTACTAATTTCTCTATCAAACAAAGGCATTGTTGCCATTTCTACTTGAGATCTATTTCTAGCTTTTGTTTCAGCTGCTTTTCTCCTCAATATTTTCAACAACTCTTGTATCCTCACTAAATATTTATTTTGTTTTTGTATAAAAAATAGTATCTGTTCTTTAGAGTCAAATTGACCCACATCAAAACTAGATAGAGAAGCAGGACTGGTGTTAGCTCCAACCTTAAAATCAAACTCTACTGATATATCTTCAAACATCTCTGTAGATACTAGTAGTACTCTTCTTGTCTACCTCATACTGTCTACTAACTACTTTTTTATTACCTTACTAACTACTGCCCTAGTCAAACTGTTATACTAATATCTCTAAGTAGGGAATCCCTAATCTAGGTACTCCTTAATGGACAATTCCACTCCTCTATATGGAAAAATCATAATAGATCTTTAGTACAAGGCTATTACTCAAAAAATACATATATACTACTCAATACCACCCACTTAAACAATGAGTAACATCTAGATATTGGCCTGAGTTTGGTCACTACTGTCCATGATTGCCTATGCTAAGCAATTATCTCTTCTTTATATCTAGGATTTAGCTTCTAAACTAAGAATAACTAATGGTTGTTAGTTATGTTGACTGTCAGTTGAGGATAATAAAAAAATAAGAATAGAGAGGGCCCTGAGTTGGGCAGTCTCAAAGATAGGTATTGAGTTCTAATGTTACAACTCAAACACAAGAAAACTCAATAGAGTTTCTAAGTACAATGTATTCTACTTATATATACTGGGCTATTGGTCTATACTACACTAAACATAGCCTATTCTAAAAAGCATGTATATTACATACTGTTAATATATGGTATTAGATGTGGTTTACACCTCATTATCCAAGATTTGGAAAGACATCTCAGATATCTAGAACTAAGTGTTTTATATTATCTAAAAATATAGAAGATGGAGTAGAACAATCTTTGGCTTCAGCTTATATGCTGTGTCTCTATGAGTTGCACTGGTTGTATATTTCAGATTAGGAACTAAGAATCTAGAGATTGGAAAACTACTGGAAGATGGTGAGATATATTATTGTTAATACTGGAAGAGAGGTGCTAGTTTTAGTTAATTTTTGGGATAAGTACTATAATGTAAGCTACCGGATTATATATACTAGTTAGTATACCTAGGATAGCTATCTAGAATGTAACTGCAAAGCAATTTTCCCTAATCTCTAGTAATTCTTAGATATTATAGAAAGGATGTTCATAAAAATATCTTGGACTATTGAGAATATCTAAGGAGAAGTGGATGGTTTTTATCTGCACTGGAAGAGGTCTGGGAGCACAGATGAGAATTAGTGGCTATCTATGGGTAGGAACAGATATGATTGGAATATGAGATATAACATGTGGTATGACATCATTGTTCTGAAACCTTTTATATTCTTTTGTGATATGTGATCTTGTGACTGTGTTGTGTGACATGTGACAGCTTGTGACATCACACTAAATCCCAACCTTAAGTTAAAAGAAAATAAAAATAAAAATAAAAGGAAAAATAAAAATAAAATAAAGTCTATTATTTATAACTCTAATATTTCTGACTATTTATATTATCATTTTATAGCTAAGTTACTGAATGTTCTGCCTGATGTTCTTCTTGATTAAAATAAACTCCTAGATACTTAGAGTAGTTGTCATTTTTAAAAAACTTTATCCTGTTCTCTTAGGATTTCTTTAGAGATAAGTCATGTACTTAGCTATTTAAAAATTATAACTTGGAACTTCCCTGGAGTTGTAAATGCTGTTATAATCCTGTGAACTTTATCCAGTTACTCTATAGCTTTATCATTAGTATTTAAGATGTATAAATACTCTGTAGTTCCTTATCTTAAATTTAACTAGTGTAGTATACTAATTTGAATACTGTTAGGGCAACTGGGTAGAAGAGCAAGGAACTTCAAATCTTTAGGAAATCCTAATTTTACTATCATACACTTATCTCTAGAAAATTTCAAGAGGATAGGATGGAAATTCCTAAAGATAACAACTACTTTATATAATAGTAGGTCCATTCTGATATACCAGAATACTGTTTATATAAGCAGTGAATGATGATAATTAAGTAATTAGAAACTGTTCAGAATAGAGGGACTAAATTAGAAGAAAGTCAGAGTGTTTAACAAGTGCTCCCAAAGTATGGAAAAGTAGATAAGTAAATAAGTACAGATAATAGAACAAGTCATGGAGCATAGATTAACTAGAAATAGTACCAGTTGCTTAGCTATGCATCTTCATGAGATTGAACACTCTGTAAATCAGAGTTTACTGGGTTCTTTAGAAATCCTATAAGACTATCAAGGCTTTGAGACTATAATATATAATATAACTAGTTCAGTAGCTAGTCTATTCCTATATTAGGCACAGTTTACACTTAAAGGTGAAAGTTTGCAGAGTTGGCTTAGAAATATATATAGAAACTCTATATGATAAGCTTGGTAATACAGATGTCACAACTTAAAGACTTTAGAGCAAGTTAAAGAAAAGAACCTTATATTAGGGTTAACATAAGAAAACTCAATAGAGTTTCTAGTACAAAGTATTTATTTTATATACTATACTAGATAGTCCATGCTACTACTGTGTCTAGCCTACTTTAAAGACTATGTGTGAACCATAAGGTCAACATATGTTAAATATATTATATGATATCATTATTCTAGAAGTTTCCACCATATTCCATTGTGACCACATAAATATGACTGTGACTGTGTCACATGACTTCTGTAACAGGTTTGTGACAGTTGTGACCATGACATCACACTAAACCCTAACCCTAAATAACAGAGAAATAAAATAGAAATGGAAAAAGAAGAAATAAAATAAAGTCCATTATTCATAATTTTAATAGCAGACTTGTCAGAATGATCTTGGCCTCAACCGATGTGTTGTGCCTCCTATAAGCCACATGGTCACAATTTCAGACAATAATCTTGTAAGAAGTTATAAGGAAAGAAGTAAAGCATATTATCATTGACATTGGAGATTCAGCATCAACTTTAGTTAATTATCAGACTGGGTATTACAAAGTAGTCACCAGCCTTAAATTAGAAAAAATAAAACTTCATGTAAAGTCTAAATAATTTTACAGAGTTTGAAGGAGATTATTAGATAATAAAAACAGATAAAGATGACTGTAGATTTTAACTCAAACAAAGCCAAATAACAACAGAGATTTAATGTTGTATTGAAGTTAGACATATTTCAGATATGTTTCAGAGTTTGGAATATGACATCCTAACAGAAAGCTTATTAGATAATAGTTAAAGAGAAATAATTATAACTGTCTTAAAACAATACTTGAAAAATTTCTGACAGTAGGACAGCAATGTTAACTTGACATATACTACTAACTGTGGTCTGTACACACACTACAATACTCTAAAGTCTATATGCTTTTCATAAGACCAACATACTATTGCTATATTATATAATATTACTTGCTCTACAACCTTTTACAACCTTCTTTGTATTACACAATTAGGTGACTTATGACTGTGATAAGTGTCACAACTTCATCACATTTGTAACATATATTACTATCATACATGATATCACATTATCCTTTTTTTTCAAAAAATTAGCAATTTATTACATGGGATATAGTAGTAGAGTGTGGTATCCACAACATAAATACTTAGATAGCAAGAAAGGAAAGTGAAAAAGGAAAAAGAAAAGGATAAAAAAAGAGAATTATATATGTGACACTATATTTCACTAAGTAGAAAGAAAAACAGAGATAAGATACTCAAGTAATTTTTTACAATCCCTTAGTCTGATAATCAACTTGGATTAAGTGCCACACTCATTCTGCCCCTCTTCCAACCAACTCTTTTCTCCTAAATTACAACCACACAACAAAATTGAAGTTTTCTATAGCAGTATTAATCTTCTTTATCAAGAAAAAGAATAGATCTTTTCACTTGGTGCAGAACTACCAGAACCTTAATATACTTACAATCAAAAACAAGTATCCAATCCCACTAATCCCTGAGCTTATCATTAAACTCCATGTTTTCTAGTACTTCACTAAGCTAAACATATACTAGTATTTTAATAGAAGATTCTAGAGCAGATGATGTTGTATAGTATAGCAACAGCATGTTAACCTTATGAAAAGTACATATACTTAAGAGTAAATTAGTTGTAGTGAGTGCACAGACCACAATCTATAGTATATAAGATAGACTAGTTTGTAACAAGAACTCTATTAAGTTCTCTTGTGTCACTCAATATACAAGTATGCTTTTATTTTAACACTTAGGGCTAAGTCATAACAAGTACTGTAAAGTAGTCTATAGAGTTCTGTAAATTTTCTGAAGATAAAGTCAAGATGGACCAAGTAAAGGTTGCTAGAGCTTACAACTGGCCTATACCAACCACTTGCATAAACTTAGAAGTGCTCCTTAGTTTTACCAACTTTTACTAGAGGTTTATTCATAGCTTCATAAATATTGCCTACCTTCTTTTTGATATTACAAGAAGTAACAGTACTTGGGTAAACTAGGCACAACATCTTCTGTTGAAGTTGAGATCATTATCCATATGGCTATCACTTTCATCTTGTTTTTCTCTCCAAAAACCTTGCTAAGTTCCCTAATACCTGATCTGTCTTCTGTGCTACATTTATGGATATTTTAACAAGTGTAAATCACTCCTAATACAATTTCAGAAAGTGATGGAGTTGTTAGAGTCTTTATTAAAGAAAGCTCTGAGATCTTGTGATATCATGATAGAATGTAGTTGATAGAGATAGAAAGATAAATTGAAGATATGTCTTGCAGAATGAATGGTGTCAGTAATGACTATGATATTTTTGACATTAGAAACTTCCACTAACTTTATTGAGATGAAGATGAATAGGGATTAGACTAGCTATGGCCTCAACTCCCTATGATAGTGATGTTTGAGATGCATCCATGATCCAAAATGCAGCTCTGTGTTGCATCTTTCTTAGTTCTTTGAGAGGATTCTGTGTTGTATCTTCCTTAGTTCTTTGAGAGAATAAGATATTGAAGCTCTTTTGAAGTACCATAATTGAAATCCATAGAGGGCAATAGGCATGATGTATGTCCTATACAGGAATCATTTATATGCAGGTGATAAGCCTCTAGTCAAATTTCCCAACAATTTTATACTCTTTACAGTAAATAGAGCTTTGTTGAAATAGAAATAAATGAGATGTTGAAAGGATAGTTTTTTGTTAAAAATAAACCTGAGATATCTCCACTTGTCTTTAGGATTATGAAGAGGTCTGCCTAAAGATTCTAGGTCTAGTGGAGAGAGATAAAAGTTCTTAGTCAATCTAGAAAAATAGAAGACCTCTAATTTGTTATATTTAATTCATAGGCTGAATTGTTCAAAGAGAGATAAAATAATACTATAACTACAAAAAAGATTTGCATTAGATTTTTCAAAGAATTTTTCTAGGGAAATAAAAAGGCTATCATCAACAAAAGAAAGAAAGAAAACAAAAACAAGTGAAAGGAGGTTTTGAGTTCTTTTCTCAAAAATATGGAAAATAGAAGTAATGTAAAGTGCAGATAGAATGGGAGATAAGGCAGATTGTTGTCCCACACCTACATCAGCTCTGAAAAAAGAAGAGACAAAATTGTTTCAAACATATTTCAATTTTCCTCTTAATTAAATAATTGGAGAAGAAAGAGGAAATCCTTGAATTAAATCCAGCTTTATTCAAAATCAATAGAAGGAGATGATGATTCAATGAAGGAAATTATTATGTTATGGTGTGCTTGGACACTAACATTTCTCTTTTCTTTTATCTATTTTTCTTAATTTAATATTTTTTTCTTTTGATTTTGATTTTGATTATATTTTTCTTTGACAATGAAGAGGGACATGACTGTGGTCACATGACATGTCACATGATGTGATGTCATAGACATAGACTCTGGGAGAAGAGGCTGAAAGGATAATATCAAGGTATATATTAATATGTTCACCTCATGGTATATACATAGTACACTTATGAACAATACATGAACATTAGGGTAGGGTTATTCATTGTCAGCACAGACCATGTATCTACTGTATAAATAGAATAGAAATACATCAGAGACTCCTTGTCAAGTTCCCTTGTAATCTCCACTTGATATCTACTTTAAGATTTACTTATAGTATCACTATCAGTCTTTGTAACTAGTAGTTTCCACAGCAAATTGGGTGATATTGAAAGCTAGAGTACTTGTCAATAAGCCTTTGACCTATCTAGCATGAATTATATAGAATAGGTATAGACCCACATTAAGAGTTGAGTGATATATCAGACTACCTAGTTGATTTGGATAAACAAAATTAAAGGCTAAAAACTGAGTTTGAAGTCTTTTGCTAATAACTTTCTCTATTAATTTTCCAATTGTGTTAAGAAGAATGATTAGATGGAAAGTCTTAGGTGAATCAAATCATAAGCCAGTTTGTTAGACTTGGAGATAATGATTAATGTTGACTGTTTAAAGTGTAATGGCCAAAAACTACAGTTAATACAAGTGTTAGCAATGTTTACAAAATTTTTAGGTGACAAAATTTTTAGGTGACACCAAGAAAGATGATCCAGTTCAGAAGTAGACAAGCTGCTGTACTTTTTAATTATATCAGTAAATTCTGTCTTAGAGAAAAACAGCCACTTGGTTAAAGGTTTTGTGGGAATTTCATCAAGAAAATAAAGGTTTATTTGTTAATCTTGGGCTGAATTAAAAGTATTGTGAAGAGCTTTCCAAAGGTCTTCTAATTCAATATATGATCATCTATTGAATTGAATTGCTTTAGTGGCTGGCAACTTGTATCTTTGGACCCAATTCATAAGGATCCAGAGTCTCTTATTTTTCAATGTAATTTCTTGAATTTTGTTGTCAAAGAACAAATGTTTGGTTTTCTTGACTTATCCTTTAAAAATTCTCTAGTCTAAAATTGATTTATATGAGCAATATATATTCAGTTTGTCACTACATGTCTTGTTCCACTAAGCATTTCTTATAATACATGCAAATTTATCTACTATCTTCTTCAATGAGTCGCTGTTGAAAATGTTAGAAGTATCAATGGATCCTACTACATTCTTGAGTTCAAGAATAAAGCTTTCTTCTTTGTTTCTGTTTTTGACAATTGTTCATCATTTGTCTTGGATAAATTCCTTATTGATGACAATAGTGACAGTTCAAAAAACAAGGCTTCTTAAGTTGGAAATAATAGAATGGTTGTTTAATTTCTCAGAATTAATAGGTATTGAAAGTCCTAAATTGAAAAAGTCTACTATTTTTCTGAGGATATCAGTATAAATTAAGTAGTTGGGATATGATGGATCCCAGTTATTATATTTGATGTTGAAATCACCAGTCACAATAATAACATTACTAAGATTAACCTCAATATTCTTAAGATACTTTAATATTACAATTACAAGATCTTAGAGTAAGTCAAGTAAAAGAACCTTATATTAGAGTTAATACAAGAGAATTCATTAGAGAATTCTGTACAAGATTGTCTACCTTATATATCTAGACTGATGGTCTGTGCTACTACTGTGATGTGCCTACTCTAGATAACTATATGTATATGTTTGCTTTAAGATCAATATGTGTTTAACATATTGTATGATATTATCTTTTTCTAGATCCTTCTATGATGTTTCCTATAACATGTGATTGTATGATTTGTGACCAAGTCATACTGTGTGACAATGTGTCATGTGGTTGTTACACTAAATCCTAACTCTAAATAGAATAAAGAAAAAGGAAAATAAATTGAAAAGAAAATAGAAATGAAAAGAAATTGAAAATAATGTCCACCATCTTTGATTCTGACATTTAAGGTATTTTGTTGATCATCAGAAGATATGTTGATCATGAAATAAATAATACTACTATTAAAGAAGGAAATGAGATTGATATCTCTATAATTTATTATGTTTTTTCTGAATGAAAACCACAAATAGAAGAGTTGAACATTGATGTATGTAATAACTCTTAGGTGATTGTTTTTATTGGATGAGTGTCCAAAAAAGGTGACCTATAATAGGTGATTAGGAGCACCAACAATTGTTTCTTCTTCTTTAAATATCAAGCTGGAAATGTTTCAGATTATGGACTATAGAGGTTCCTGAATAAATATAATGTTAATATTTTTGCGATTTTCTAAAATAATATCTGTAAAGAGACATTTCTTGTGAATATTCTTGGAGCTCTTGGGATTTTTTGTTATGCTAGTCATGGTTGAAGCAATGTTTTCAGAACAGTCAGTTGAAGCTATCTGCTTGGTGATTGTCTTTGCAGTTGACACATTTGAACATATATATATACATGGTATCAAAGCTGAAAGTAGTAGACTCTAATTATTTTCATTTCCTTTTCAATTTATTTTCCTTTTATTCTATTTTTAGAACTGGTGTTAGGGTTATATCATGTTGTCACACACCAGTCACATCAGATGATATGGTCACAAGTCATGAGAGACATAAAAGGACATAGAAGGTTTTGGAAGGATGATGTTATACAATATGTACAATACATGTTGACCTTAAGATAAACACATGGCTGTTTAGGGTAGGCTAGAAGTAGTTAGCACAGACCATGAGGTTTTAGTATATAAGGTAGACTATTCTGTACAGAGTTCTCTATTGAGTTTTCTTGTGTTAACCCAATACAAGGTTCTTTCTTTTGACCAAGGTTCTTTCTTTTGACCAACTCTAAGGTCTTAAGTTTGTAACACATGGCTTATCTTGGGGGATTGGTCTTGAAATTAGCCTTGTAACACTAAGCCAAATCACAGTGATTTTTGAGTTTGTAAGGTCTATTGCATTTTGGACATTTTGATCTGTAAGTATAGCAAGTAAAAGTGGTGTGTCTCTATTTCCAGTAGTTTTTACACTAGAGAATTTTTGGGTTCATGTTAGTTCCATGAATGGTAGCAATGTGGCTTCTGATATTGAAGCATCTATTAATCAGCATCTTGGTATTAGAACTGCTCTGGAAATTCCAGATATCTATCTAAATAATGACTATATCAGATTTTAGGAATGTCTTAATAATACAGGGACACAAAGTGAGGGTAATGTCATTAAAGATGCAAGTTGACTTGATGACTCTTTCTATAATGTCAGAAGAGATAGAAAGGTTAGTGTCTTCAACAAAGTAAGAAATGCTGAGGTGTCACAAACTTCATTCAGCTTGTATCTCCACAACAAGTGGACCGATTTTCACAAACTAAGTTGCGCTGGAAAGCCCCAAATGAGGGCTATCTGCACATATGTGGGATGTACAAAAGTGACAACAAATGACTGAGATATCAGGCCATCAGTAGCTGTAAAAGCTTTGTCTGCAAATATCTCATGAATGGCTGAACTGATTTGCATGGTTGAACTTGCGTTGGAAAGTGCTCATCAATCCATTTACAACGATATATGATGCGTCTCAAAGCAATAAGTATTGGTAGAGATACAAGCATATCAATGTAGTGACATAATTAGTTACCTTCTAAAATTAGCCTGACAGCTGCTATGACAGATGACAG
>Ga0157357_1001186_pt1 | contig 10914 bp, 3 predicted proteins | sample AttcapACBM1_FD_111485 | JGI IMG/M metagenome (GOLD analysis project Ga0157357, IMG submission 111485) | Fungus gardens microbial communities from leaf cutter ant in Botucatu, State of Sao Paulo, Brazil - Atta capiguara ACBM1 | ecosystem: Host-associated > Fungi > Mycelium > Unclassified ... | reverse complement strand
CTTTCTTGCTTCTCTTATTTTTTGGACAAATTCATCTACCTTTGGAATATTTTAAGTTGATTCTTTGTCTTTTTCATAAATATTTTTATTTTCTCTGAGGTTCACAAAAATAATAATTTTCTCACAATTAAGTATTACCTATTGTTATAAGCAAATTTGATCATTGTTAAAGTAACTGGCAGAGTTTATGGAGTAGAGTGGACTTTGGCAATCTCTAAGAAGTCCTAAGTATATTAATTGACTAAGTACAAGCAACACTTATCTTTAAATCTGATAAAACAGTGCTAATATAACTTAGAAATAATAGTAACTAGATAGTCAAAAACTCTGATGAAAGTATCTACTAAGAAAGAAAAAATGCTCTCAGAAGCAATAATCAGAGTGTGTTGTGACAACTGCTAGTCATAAAAACCAATAGTGCTGCTCAAGTAAACTCAATAGAAAGTATTCCATGAGAATTACAAGAGAACTCAACAAAGAGTCTCCAATGAATTGCTATCCTATTTATATAATACATATATGGTCTGTGCTAATCATAAATAGTCCTACCCTAAAGTATACATGTTGTCTATGAGCCTACCATACTGTTACCATAAAGCAAATATGTTTCTTAATATTATTGTTTTAGTTCCTTCTACTACATTCCAGACCTATGATATTACATCATGTGATACATAATATACTATGGTCATGTATCTCTTCATTGTCCAAGAAAAAGAAAAATAGATAAAAAGAAAAGAAAATATTAGTGTTTCAGTGCACCATAACAGAGCAAGGCAGTATCTGGACATTGAGTAGTACTAAGTAAGGTTTGATTATAGAGAGTAGTAGTATTGGCTTGAGAAAGACCTGGATGAAGTATGGAAACTTTATCTAAGATATGTGGATGTGAATTGGAAATAACCTTGGCTTTAGCAAATGTGTTGTACCTCTATATGTTGCAATAGTCATATTTAGAAAGAGAGTACTAAGAAGTAGTGAGACATGAGGAAAGTTAAAAGTCTGAGCATAGGCACACAGATTAGTACTAGCTTTAGTTGATTTTTAAGATAAGAAATTACAAAGTACCTGTTGGAGCAACTTGTTAGGAACAAACCAGCCACTGAACCAGTTATGCTAAAAGTGTGCAATGTCAAGCTTAGCTTTGACATCTGGCTGGTACTATATATGTACTTCATACTGTACTCCTGACACAACTAGCTGAAAACCATGGGATTTTAGAAAGTTTATAATCTTTAGGAAAATCCTAAATAATATTGTTTATAACTATCAAATATATAACTTATTTCCAGAGAAATCCTAAAAGAATAGGATGAAGTTTCCTGGAAATAATAGCTACTCTAAATATCCAGAAATCTATTTTAATTAAGTGAAATATCAGATGTGATATTTGGTAACCTAATTACAGAATAATAGAGCTGAATGGTCAGAAACTTCAATATAGCAATCTTAAACATTACTAGACAGTGGGAGCTCATCAGTTAGTGGTTGAAGGAAGTAGGTTAATAATCAGGAGAAAGTGAGTAGGGATCTAGCAATATTATAGTAAGATATTGGTTGAAGACTTGAGAAACAAGAGGTTCACAGGGTTGATAACAGATCTTGATGGTGTTGCAGATTCAAACTTCAGCAAGATAGTAGGTCCTCTTACAGTATCTATATAGCTCAAATTCTTGGAATAGAGTCTGAAGTTTCATAGAGATCAAAAGAAAGTCATATGATCAGTTATAGAGTGACCAGTCATGAAATAGAACCAGGTTAATTTATACTAGAAGAATATTACAAACTAGAAGAAAGATATTTATTTTCACAGATATTTTGAGCAAAGCAGATATTGGGTAAGCATTATACAGAATAGGAATTAGATGGATCAAATGTGTTTGAATGGGTATATGTCACATACAACCAAAGATATTATTCCATCTCTTGATTGACTCTCTCAATCTGTTCATTAGTTTGGGATATTCAAAAATAAAGTTTTTATATCCAAATTTTAAGATTGCATTATATATTGGTATCTATTCAAATAGCTAGTGAAGTTACAGAAATTTCTAGAAATAGAATAAGTAGATACACTAGAAGTATTAGGAGAGAAATAAGAGAAAATAGAAAAGTAATTAAGTTCAAGTATAGTAATGTAATTGAATAGTTTTTTTTCTAATACAATTTTATATGTTTTTTGGTTTTTATCAGTTTTTTTATTTTGTAGTTTGGGGTAGTTTGTGATAGTTTATTAAAAACAATTTTGTACTTTATTTTTTCTTATTTTTATTATTTGTTAACTGTTTTTATTATTGTTATACAAGAGAATAAGACACTTTGACAATTAGTTTACATTTTTGTTTTCAAATTTTAGTTAGGTCAATATTTATTTGATTAGAGAGGTTAGAAATTTTTACAAATAATCATTGAAACTTTTTGTTATTTGGATATATAGCTCTTAAGTTTTCTTGTTTTAGTGTAGTTTAAAGAAAGGTTCTACATATGATTTAGTAACAGTTATAGATGTTGTAGAATACTTTTTTTAATTAAAACTATAGATTGTGTAAAAGTATAGCTTTTATTAAAAATTATGTTTTCTGATAATTTTGATTAAATAGAATCTATAATATATAGAAAAGCTATTTTCTTTATTTAAATCAGCTACTGTTGAAAATCTATAGTAGAATTGTTAGTCATCATTGATTGTTATTATAGTGTTTAGCTCTTGAACAACTTTAGTTACTAAAATATTGAATATTATTGAAAACCATATAATTGTTGGGTTTTAAAATAAAAATATCAGCAATAATTTTTAAGAAAAAAAAAGTTAAGTCTAGAGATACATAGTAACTAAGTTACATAAATGTTTAATTTCATATAAAAAGCTTATTATTTTATTATTTTATTATTGTGCCAATTTTAATAGTATATAAAACAGCAAATCTAGACAAATAAATAAATTTATATATATTGATGAATAAATTTAAAAAGAATAATATTTTTTGAGAAACTTATACTATAAATCTAAATAATTCTTCAATTATAACTAAATCAGTTACTGAAAAGCTATAAAAAAATTTTGAATAAAAATATTACTAATATTGAAAATTATTAACATAATATTGTTTTATTTTGAGTTGTTTATGTTAATGATTATAAAGCTGAAGCTATTAACAACATAATTATTAATTATGGTGTTAGAGATGGTTTAGCTACAATTAAAAACATACAAAGAAGCAAAAATATACTTGTTCTCTTTAGAAAATCACTCTTTCTTTTCTTTTCTATTTCTCTTCACCTTTTCTTTTATATAGTCTTCCATATCTTTTAGTTCTCTTCATCACTTGTTCTTCTCATTTATTCTGTGTAACTAAACTAGTTTCATCTTGAAAATTGTCTAACTCTCATTATTTAACTTTCTCTGGTCACAGTTAGACTACTTGAACAAGATATCTATCTTTCTTATAGTAAACATTAGTTTATAAATCAGTTCAAAGTCATAGTCTTGAATCTCATAAAACTATTAAGCTTGTTGTTGGTTTAACTTTTGGAGCTTCTTAAAATATTTAAGATTCTTATAGTCTAACCATAGTTTAAACTTGGAATCTACTAAGTAATATTACTATTATTTGAGACTAGTTATGATTGCTAATAACTCTCAGTCATAAATTTGAAATCTAGTCTGTTCCTACTGTCTTGATCTTATCTATATTCTGCTATATTCATTTCTATTTCTGTTTTTTTTCTTTCTTCTGACTTTTTGTTCTTATCTGAATTCTCAGTTCTAGTTACACTTTCTAGTTACATTTGGTCCTTAAAAGCTTATTTCTAAGAGAGAGATACTGTTATAGACTGACTTCCAAAACTTCTAAGACTTTGATCTTGAATAAAACTCTAATCAGTTCTAGATATACTTTTGTATCTATACTTGCCTATATATAAATCAGTTTCTCATATTTTACTTTCTAATATATTGTCACCTAGGCTCCCAATCATTTTATCTTTTAGAAAATATCTCTATAAAAGTAGATAATTTGTAGCTCTCTAGTCTGGAAATCAAACCTAAGTAACTTATTTCTTTTTCTGAGCTTGAACCTAAGCAAAACCACTTCTTTCTCAGTTCTCAGTCTAAAATTACAGCTATATAACAAACAGTAGTATAACAAATAAGTGGAGTGATCAACCCTAAATGGAGCTAGATTGATCTACATTAAAAGAGTGGTGCAAACTGGAAGAGGGATATCCATTTCCACAGATGTTTTGAGTAGAGTGGATGTTGGTGAGCATTATCTGTGATAGGATCAGATGGGGTTAGATGGGTTTTGGTGGTATGTGACAAAAACCAGGACTATCTTTTTATGTTGGCAGTGACATACCTTTCTACTAGGAGAGTAGAATAACTTTCTCTAATGCTCTAAGTTCCCCTTCTAAAATATATGACCAGTGTGATAGATAGAGATACAGCACACAAGCTGAAGCCAAAGGTTGTTTCAACTCTCACATTCCATGTACTTGGATAACACACAACTTACTCATTTGGACTTCCAAGAGTCCACTATTGGATCTTGGATAACAAGGTGTAAACCACATCTAACAAGAAATGAATTCTCAGACTGCTAAACCAAACTGATTGAATTGCTTAATGTCTCTATTTTTCAGACACAATTCTTTGGAGAGAACATTGCATGTTAGCACTATCACCTGCTAGAAGATGGTCTATGCTAAAAAGAGAAATCAGAGCGAAGTTTCCATCTCATAGATCAGTGCTGTAAGGAATCACTGTGAGAAAGGTGTTGGCTTCCGCAGAAATTGGTTGCATCATCATTTGAGCCACATTACTACCTTGTGTCTCTAAGGTATCCATGTTGTTGTCTTGAGTCCCTTGGGTACTTCCATCTGGTGGTTTTCCCAATCTTGGGCTTCAATTCTTTCTGCATAAGATTTTGGAACTCGTTTGAGTTACTTTGGTCAGATGTGGGTGAGTTGTTAGAATTCGTGTTTGGAGGATTCTCAAGGTTGTATGCACTACCATACAAGATGGTGGCAAAGGGGAAAGAAGTGAGGAAAGATTACTGTCGTGCAGTTAAAATAATCTGTGATGCCTACCCCTGGTTCCTAAATGTCATCCGATCCAGATCCTAAGTGATCGTCTGCTCCGACTCCCCTGAACACTATCCAGCTATAGCAATAACATCTTGTAGGGACTGCTGTTCGAGAACCATGTGTTGGCAGTCACTCGACAGGTAAATTATCAGTCAGGACGACTTCAACAGGCCAAAGTGACAGCTTTAGTGTGCATTAATCGGTATCTATGTAGTGCAGACTAGCGCAGGTTACCACATCAATATTAACACTACTGAATTACCCCTCGGTCGTCATGGTCGTCATGTGCGGACCCTTTTGAACGAAGGAGAGCAAAAAAATCAATAAGTCTGTTCTCCCTTTCCCTCTTCATATGCTGCATGTATCGAAGGAACAAGCTCACAACCCAATACCCAAAATTCCAGATTCTCATCATCTCACATCAACAATAGAAACAAAAGCAATCGAAATCGAAAATATCCCGCGGCGGACATCATTTATCAGTCGTGTACGCAAAATTATCTTTGTCTTTCCTCATCGCAGCAACAGCGCAGTACGACAAGGGAACACGAACCGACTGCTCTCTGCACTCAATCTCAGCTCGTCACACCAGCAGAGAGTCCAAGCATCGAATTCGTCTGAAGAAGACGAGGAGGAGGATGATATTCGAAGACCAAGTGGCCTGGGGCGTCCAGTGTCGATATTCTCTCTCTCTCCTTCCCTCTCGTACAAAAACAATTTTTTCAGGAGCAGCAGTCTTGCTGGCAACGACAACTATGTGCATGGTGGCGGTAGCGACTATGAAGAGAAAACGATATTGTCACATATGCCACCCCGTGCATGCGTAACTAGTACCTCTGGTCCCTTTCGGTTGAATCTCCGTTCAAGAGGCTCGAAGCGATCCAGGGAGGGCAGATCTAGGAGTAATTCGAGGATCCCTTCTCATTATTGCATCCAACGTGTGCCATTGCGGAGTAATACGTTGCTATTACCACAGTCGTCCGAGCAACAAATTGCTGTCGACTCAGTGGTAATATCTTCCATGCCCATCGAAACAATCGCTCATATCTTTTCATTCATAAAACCCAAGTCATCGATAGCAAGAATTTCACATACGTGCCAGCTCTTTTTCTTCGCCAGCCAGACGGTCTTATACACCCACATCGACCTTGACGATTTCGAGTCCGAATCACAGCTGGAGAAATTCTTCACTCTGCTGTCTGAAAGACAAGATCTCACAAATCTCACTCAGTCCTTTCGTTGTACGTCCTGGCCCACATTCTTCTTACCAACCACGAAACAACTATCATGGTCGTCGCGATCGGCTCAGGTGCAATCGTCGCTATTGACCCATCTCTTCTTCCCCCCTGACCATCAAGATGTACAACATCGTAATACTCTCCTCAACGCGAGTTTTATGCTCGCATTCCAACGCATGTCGAATCTTACCTCCCTCATTCTTCCCGCCTATGATCATGATCTCCTAGCGTATCACACTGGCTTTGCTCTTCGAGAACTCACTTTCCTTTGTTCAACAATGTCAAAAGAAGAAGGGAAGAAGTTGGTCAGATGGCTTGATGGACAATTAAACATCGTCAGATTGGAATTTCCAAATCTGTTTATGATAGACGGAGACCTCAGTTATAGATCATCGCGTGATGGGGCCAATGAGGACAAGGAAAGCATAATGGAAAGGCCCAAAGTTACGAGACCTGCTACAAGTAGTGGGACTGGGTTACCACGACAGGTTTCGGGATCAGCAACAATTGGTAGTGGTAACAGAGGAAAGGTAATATCATATCTGGTCCCCCTCAATTCTACTTCTTCACCCTCATCTCCATATGCACCTTCGAGATTAGAAGGCCATCGAACATTGGCTGTTCGTACAAATTTCCGCCGTGTACTCATGAAACTTTCATCTCGACCTAAATCAGCAGCTCCTGGTTCTCCTTTATACACCATTTCCCCTGAACCCGTCGCATCTGTTTCTACTACTAATGACTATACTTCGCCCATGTCACTTCCACAAATACCGTTCCCGCCTTCACCTTCCACTGCATACCAACAACCACCCATCTCTCTTCTCTCCTCTCCGACACTCTTACCAAACTTGTCGGTATTACAAGGTCCACCATGTCTCATTATTGCCCTATCTTCTCCTACCTCTCATTTTTCTGCCATCTACAGTAGAAGACCGCTCCATTCCATCTCACTGAACATCAATACAACCATTTACTCTGGACTTCGTCCGGCTTCGATCATGACCCGGCTGATTGGCATGGCTCGGGTCTTGAATTTACGGTTCGAAGAGGCTGTGGATAAGAGAAGTATCGAGAAGGTACTGGGTGCCGCTGGAAGTAGTTTGGGTGGTTCCAGGGAATGGGGTGATATGGATGGGGGGGAGAAGAAAGGATGGGAGGGAAAGAGTAAGAGGGCAAGTGTGGATGAGATCAAAGAAGGCTTTACATTTGGTCGAGGAGAATGGAAAGGACTGACTGAATTAAATGTTGAACTTATAGCTGGTGGTCCGGGAAGTGATGAGGTTCGTTGTCTCATTGACTAAAATCTTGATACCTTGCTTATCTTGAATTCAGGCACTCCATCGAATGGTATCTTCTGCTATACCACGATACCCTTACCTTCGGGTTTTAACGCTCACTTTTATACCCCATAGCACTTTATCTACTTCTGGTTCCACAGGCTTATCGGCGCTGAACGGACGGATGGCAAATCTGAGTCCTAAAGTTGCCAACAATATATCACCTACGTCCCCACAAAGTATCTCTCTACTTCCAACTACATTCGCATCTTTCACATCTTGCACCATCTCTGGATCTACGGTTGCGCCTTCACCCACATCTACGACTGCGAACATAGCTACACATGCGAAGGCTATGGTCTCACCTATACCTCCAAGAAATGGTTCATTGAAACCTAGACAGAATAGGACGACACTGTCACCTCCGGAACAGGCATACATCAGACAGTGGACGAAGCATTGTGTTGATCTAGAGCGTGTGGTATTTTTGAGTGGGGGGGAGTGGTTGAAGGGAAGGAACTCCGAACTCATAAAAAAGACGCCTAGCTCTGTCGCACGGTACGAATGTAGTGATTAGTGATAAGTGATGTTGGTATTTTTTCTGGGACCTGATGTTTATTTTACATTCATTTTTTCATTTGTCAACTATCATTTGGGTGGCTTTTTCATGACTCTTTGAACTCTACAACATTTGTCATTTTTTGCCTGTCTTTCGTTACATGCTAATCTGAGAACATCCACTATCTATCTTAGATAGTGAATTATCTCCGTTCTGCACATTCTCATCCATTGCCAATCAACATCTCTAGTCCAATTATCAATTATTCTGTAGACAAGCTCTTACCATTCCTTCCTATGATTTCTATAGACCTTCTTACAAGACCTGTAGTCACCAGTTCCTCAGGGTGATTATCTCTGTCTTTCAGTATTAATCTGAAAAATTGTTCAAGTTCAATCTCTGAGTGTTGACATCTTCCATAGGAGATCACTCACATCAAACTTTGTGAGTACTTCATCTTCCAAAGCAGAGTTTACTCTTAATCAACTCTGACCTCCATCTCTGTCTCATTGCAGATCAATTCAACCAGATATCTGCCTATCTTGTAGAGTAGGTAGAGACATTGACCTCATTTGTCATATGATGATCTAGCCACATCTGGTCAACCTCATGGATTATACCTCTTTTCTCATCTGTGCTCCCAAACCTTATCTGATATGGATCAACTCCATCCATTTCATGTCAATCACTCCTTGGACATCCTTGCTAAACTTTCTAGCATCTCCAGGGAACTCTATTCCAATATTCAAGAACTACCTAGATGCAGGATAATTGCTTACAGTTTCTATTCCCTAATTACTATCTTAGATTGAGTGCAGTTGTATATAAGTCAGATAGATACACTGTATATCCTTATTCTGAAAATTGACTAAAACCAGCACTCTCTTCTAGTGTTAGCAGCAACATATCTCACTATTCTTTGGGTGGATTAACTCTTTCAACTCTCTTTAAGTATATCTCTGTCAGGCACAGTTCACACTAGAGATGAAAGTCTATGAGATGGGCTTAGAGATGTGTAGACTTGTGGAATGACCTTGGCTTCAGCTTATATGCTGTGCTATCTGTTTGCCACATGGTCACAACTTCAGATAAGAGAAAGAAGTCCAAGATGGGAGTGAGTGCTGATTTGGTATGTCGCCATTGAATACTAGGGATTGAGTTCAATAAGAGTTATCTTTGTTGATTATCAGACTAGTAAATTACAGTGTAACTACTAGTCTTATATACAAGTTCATACTATAGAAGATGCTTGGGGTTTTAGTAGTATAGCCTCTATTATCCTAAGTAGAGATTTCAGTGTTGAGATGCTAACAGAAGTATGACTCTGCCATGGAAGACTAAGTCAAATAGGAGTATCTCCATCATGGAAGACAAAATACTCAGATGATTGCATCATTGCTGCGAAGCATGTTGTGAGTAAGGTGGCTGCCATAGAAGGTAGGCTTGTATAGTTGGGAAAGCAATATCACTACAGAGATATATTTTCTGGACAAGTGAACTTGACATATAACAGTATTTTCCTCTTAAGACTGAGCCTTCAAAGTCCTATTAAATTTATCTAAAAATCCCATAATGGTACCTAGGTCAACAATATATAAATAGAAAAGAAAAGTTTTCACCTTTTCTTCTATATCACCATGTCTTCCCCCACTCCCTCTGACATCTCCTTAAATAACACTAAGATGCTTAAAAAGCAGTGCCATGAAATGCAGCAACAGCACAAAGAGGAGCAGTGGCTCCTAATACAATTGGAAGACACAGCAAAGTCATGTCAAGCTGAGTGTGTGGCTTAGAAGGCAAGGAGAGAGGTAGAGGCCAAGACAGGAGAGAAAGTTGAAAAGCAGAGGCTTGTAGAAGAGAAGAAGAAGAAGAAACAGTTGGAATACCTCCAATAACTCTGGAACAAGGTACTAGTAGAGAATGCCACCCTTTTGGAGGGCACTAAGAGATTCCAGATTATGGGATCTAAGTGTAAGGAGGTCCCTTCAGAAGATGATAGGGACTGCCAGCCTTCCAAGAAGGCTAAAGGAAAACAGCCAGCAAAGTACTGCAGAGACATCAGGATTAAGATGGGAGGTACTAACCCCTGTGAGAGGTGTGTGTGCACTGAGTAAGACTGTCTGGTACACAATTCAAGGTAGGTAACAAAATCCTTTTTGTTTTTCTTTTTACTAATAATCTTCCCTTAGCTAGTCTCTTGCATGCACTAGATACATTGCTATCAAGCTTCAGTATGTTCCCTACACTAACACCAATATTCTAGCTATGATCTCCATTTATAGCAGAGTTCTAAGTGCTATCAAAAAGGCACTCTAAGAACTTGTAAAAGAGTACCAAGGAGTTGGGAAGTCCCTCTGGGACTTGGTGGAGGGCCAAGAGAGGAACACAGCCCAGTTGGAGAGGATTGGAGCCACAGTAGAATGAAAATAGGGTTTAAAGGAGGATCTGTGAGATCACAGGGAGGAGAGTGAGGTTAAAGAAGACAAAGATAATGAGGAGGGGTCTGAGGATGGCCCCAGGAAAAGTCAGGAGGAGGTGATTCCATTGTTTGCCTTCTGTTAGTATAGTGGTCTTGGTTTTCTTAGTTCTTCTTTAATTTTTATTTTATTTTTTGTGATCTATATGTATGAGTAAGGAAATCAAGAAAGAAAATGAAGGAATTCCTGTTAGAAAGTGTGCAGAGGCAGAAGACAAGTGCAACAGCATGATCAGAACAAAGGGAGTGGACTGGGCTTGTTGGGATATATAATGT